>OFGR01002982.1_pt1 | contig 10531 bp, 10 predicted proteins | sample 1521811 | NCBI WGS metagenome assembly OFGR01 (sample SAMEA3504098, study PRJEB24116) | mouse gut metagenome | biome: mouse gut; feature: mouse-associated habitat; material: faeces | place: Denmark | collected 2011
TGGCTGTACACAGCCAGAAGTTGGAATCCGACTCCGGCCAAGGATTCGTGTGCATGGTAATCCCCTTGACATCCTTTAGCAACTCACAATAAAGCGCCTGCACATGCTTGTGATGGGCTATATGATCGTTTATAATAGTCATCTGTCCTCGACCAATTCCAGCACAGATATTGCTCATACGATAATTATATCCGATAGCTTCATGCTGATAATAGGGATACGATTCTCGGGCTTGTGTCGCGTACCACATGATTGTATTCTTATCATCTGCATTGTCACAAACAAGCGCTCCTCCGCCAGAGGTGGTGATCATCTTATTACCATTGAAAGAAAGTACTCCAAACTTACCGAACGTGCCGAGAACCTGACCGTCGAAACGCGAGCCGAGTCCTTCTGCAGCATCCTCAATGACAGGAATCTCGTAGCGATTGGCAATTTCCATTATTTTGTCAATCTTATAAGGCATACCGTAGAGCGCAACGGGGATAATCGCCTTGGGCTTCTTACCAGTCTTGGCAATACGGTCTTCTATAGCTTTCTCAAGCAGATCTGGATCAATGTTCCATGACTCCTTCTCCGAGTCAACAAACACCGGAGTTGCGCCGAGATATGTAATCGGGTGAGACGACGCACAGAAAGTGAAAGACTGCACCAACACCTCATCGCCAGGACCAACACCGCACGCGATCAGTGCGAGATGGACTGCAGCAGTACCAGCTGAAAGAGCCACAACAGACTTTCCAAGTTCCTCACCCTCTTTACGATTGTCAACAAACGCCTCGAGATCTTTCTCGAATCCATTAACATTAGGTCCAAGGGGAACAACCCAGTTCTGATCAAAAGCTTCTTTTATAAATTCCTGTTCCTTGCCGCTCATGTGAGCCAAACAAAGCAATATTCTTTCTCTTTTCATTATGGTCTTTTAGATTATTTCATTGTAATACTTCATATTGCAACCGAGGACGGTGCAGATTATCATCTTAATATCTTTTATGAAACTGTAGTGATAAAGATAGTAGAGGTTTATGCGGACTTTATCGGGATATATCACATTGTCGTTGTACTCCTCTGCAATCACTTGAACCGGGCGATTATCACCACTTTTCTGCTGATTGGCCACATAGTACGAAATCATCTCATCTTCAAGTCGATATTTCAAGGTTGCGGGACCTGTAATACCGGGACGGAGTTTCAATACTTCGCGATCTGAGCCTTTGAGTTGGTCGGCATATCCGGGAACATCGGGACGAGGACCAACGAATGACATATTGCCAACGAGAACATCCCACAATCCGGGAAGCTCATCAAGTTTGTAGTGGCGGAGCTTCGCACCAAGAGGAGTAATTCGATTATCCCCGGCAACACTGACAGTTGAGCCACTATGCTTAACTGTCATCGTGCGAAACTTATGGCAAGTAAACAACTTGCCATCTTTGCCAACGCGTTTCTGTTTAAATATAACGGGACCACCGGGCATCTTAATCCGGATAAGAATGGCAACAACAAACAGTACAGGCCATAGCACTAACAGCCCAATAAGCGCCATCAGTCTGTCGAAAAAGTACTTTAAAATCATGTGTCAAATGATTATTTTTTTGACAATTTTTCTCTGAGAATAGTAGATGAAATACCGTCAGTATGACCAAGATACACTACAGAACAAGCTACTTTCGCAAACTCCTTTTCATAATTTATCCAAGCATCGGTCCCTTTCCAATCTGAGCCGACAAACACTACGTCTGCACCTAGTTGTTTTACCATTTTTAGTTTGTTCATATCAGATTGTGCAACGACGTCATCAACAAATCTAATAGCACGAACAATGTCCATTCGGTCATTTTCGTTGATAATAGGATATTTTTGTTTTCGAGAGTAGCATAGCTCATCTGTGGTTACACCAACAATAAGGCGCTCACACTGATCTTTAGCTCTTCTTAAAATATTTAAGTGTCCGATATGAAACATATCGTATACGCCAGACGTATAGCCAACTTTAAATTTTTTCATTGATTGCTGATGTTGTTTTAATAAAATGATTATGGTTATATTTATAATTTGCGTGTTAATCTCTACAATTTGTGATTTATGACATCTTGAGATGCGTCTGAATTATAATTAAACTATTTCCGGAATATTTTTTGGAATAAAAATCCTCTAAGATTATTAGGTAAAACTACCTGCATTACAAACCGACCAGTGGTGTTATATAGATAACGCGGCAAAGAAATGAGTCGGTGTCGCAACATGTAATCTTGCAGACCCTTTTCACTCTTGAAATATTTCCACCCTCCTCTACGTTTATACATATCTGTACCGACACGAACATTAACCAAAGTATCAGATAGATTTGCGAATACATAACCTTGTTCAAGGAGTCGAATCCATAAGTAATAATCTTCATTGTAATGCCAAGACTGATAATTCCCCGCTTCTAAGATAGATTTACGCCTAAACATTACAGTCATGTGGTTAAATGGACAACGCGCCAGAGTATAGCTCTTTAACTCTTCAAAAGCAGTCGGCACCTCTCGCCTCGATACGATATTGTCAGGATTGTCAATAAATTCATCAATCTGTCCTCCAAGTATGCTAACATTTGGGTGTAGCTTCAGATATTTATATTGTAATTCAAAACGCTTGGGGAGCGCAATATCATCCGAGTCCATTCTGGCTATGATTGGGTGTGTGCATTTTTCAACCCCTATTCTTAAAGCTTCTCCAAGACCATAGTTGCTTTCAAGTCGGATAACTCTCATAACAGGAATTTCCTGCTCCAGGCTGCGTATCATATTGTTCAAAGGCTCGGGAACAGGTCCGTCAACCATCAGCACAAATTCCGCCGGCCGCAAGGTTTGCTTGAACCAGATACTATTAACTGCCTCCTTAAAATCTGCAGGTCTATCATTATGATAGACTGACATCAAAACCGAAAAATATTCTGTTTTTATCATTGTGCCGAGAATGACTTCATACCCATCTTCACACATAGTACCTTTATCGTCTGATAGACCGACTTCGGAAGATATGAAAGAACGCGGCTTCCCATTTCCTTAATCCCAAGCTTTATGTAAGCAGAACGAGGCATTATTGGTCTTGAACCATGATACAAGTCGTGTTTTTTAAGGTATCGTGAAGCCTTTGGAAGTATGCGACCTTTACGCACAACATCAAGAATGGGGAATTCACGGCCAAGGCTCACCGCACATTTACCACCAACTCGACGAGCATTCTCTGTTAGAGTAACCTCAAATTCCCACGCATTAAGAGTTCGGCAGCCCAGGGTCTTAGCCATAAAATCTTTGCGCCAAATTCCAACGTACAAATTAACCTGATAGTCACCATTAAGTTGTAAATCATAAAGATTCTTGTACTTTGTTTTATTTTGTCCGGTCTTAGGCTGATTGAAAAGTCGGATATAATCATATCCTTCCTTATCCATAATATCAATCAAACGCTTAATCCGCTCAGAATCAATCTTTGTTGTCGGAAAATAATCGTCGAGCGTTACAAGTATATAATCAGTGCATATATGGTCAAGCACATACTTGATTCTACCTGTAATTTCCTGACCATCACCGGCCGCTTTAATCTCAACGCGTTCTAATTGTTGAAGATTTTGTCTATCAGTAAGAATGATAGTACGACAATCACGGTCAGCCCAGTTCTGGTTAAGTAAATGGATATGAGTGGGCCATAGATCGGAGAATTTATCGCACGAATGAATTAAAAGTGTGAGTCTGTCTTTAAGCATGAGTTTGATTTTTTGCAACTAGTCGTCGGATTATTCTTTCAACACGAGCATTACTTTGCTCACGAGTATGATTTTGTTCAAATATTTGAGCTGCTTTATCGTAGTTGCTGCGCTGCAAATCAGTACGGTTCAGTAACTCTCGCAGAGCCTGCTCCATAGTGTCAACATTATGCCCCATCACAACACAACCTATTTTTTCGATATACTCAATCGCGCCGCATTCAATGGAGCCATATCCAACAATGTTACAACCAGAAGCAAGCGAATCGGCAACCTTAGTAGACAGCGCATAACGAGTACTATTGATGTCCGATTTTGTAGTACCTTCAACAACCAATAGTATATCACTATCAATGGTCTTATCCATAACTTCCTGATATGGTATTCGTCCGCGAAAGTCGATATTTGGGTGAGATTGGAGAGGGGCTATAATTTGGGGATTTGACTCACCACTATACACCTCTACCCTTATCCTCGGATTAATTAGTCCGAATGCTGTTGCCACATCGCACAGGCTGTTATTCCTTCCATATTCAATATTACCGAAGTAACGTACAGTGAAATTCTCAGAGTCAATTGGCCTAAAATCTCTTCGTTTGATATCCGAAACGAGATAAACCGTTTCGCCATCAAGTCCGAACGCACTATTATACTTATCTCGAATTTTATCACCTATGTATATTGCGCTGCCTTTGTGCCTAAATACACGTCGATTTAGGCTTTTATACCATTCATGATAAAGATACCACAGAGGATTCAAACTGAATTTATCATCGAAATAGTAATCATCGCCGGTAGATGAGCAGATAGGTATGTCAAATTTTTCGGCCACATAAAGCGCTATTTCGAGTATAAAGAAATCATTCGAGAAACTAAGAAACACACACTCCGGATTGAAATCTTCAAGCCATGTATTAAATTCAGGAGTATTCCAATAACGTTTACGCCATAACGCCTTGCGTAATAGATGGAAAAGCGGGGAATGGCCCTGTCCCAATTTCCGTAAATGACTGACTATACCGGAGTCTGTTTCTGTTTCCGATCTATGATCTACGCTTCCTTCTTCAACAAGGTCTGCGTAATCATATCTTCGGCCTGTGTTAACTTTCTTATCAAGCCATCTGCTCAACATCCTGCGATCGGTAATCTGATATAAAGTGCCACAATGCCCTTTCACCGGATCGGCCGGATCAGAGAAAATCTGTGCTAAGTTCTCTTTCTCCCATCCATGAAAATAGGCATCAAAGGCTCGTGATGTTGATTGGCGATTATAAGGTACAGTTCCGACTATCAAAAGTCGAGGATGACATTGTGTTGCTGTCATTTCCAGAACAATATAAAAAAACGAGTGAATTTATCCCCTTCCAATTCAGCGTTATTGCAATGTGTTTTTGGCTCGTTTGAAATAAAGTGCCTTTGACAACACTGGGTTACGCTTCGTTAGAATTATCACAAGGCTTGTCAGTGTGAGAGTTATTGTATAATTGAGTATTATCATCAAGAAACCTTGTGAAGACGAGAAGATGGGTGTCTGACTGCTTGTCAGAAGATTCAGGAACAAATAATGCGTCAAGTAAATTTCGAGAGAATACACACCGGCTATACCCAACACCTTTTCCAATCTATAGTTACCGGAAATGCAGGATATTACAAAAATGGCACCAAGAATTGAGGCAATATATCGCATAACAAGCACTGATGATGTCATTTCAACAGCAAAAAACTGCATGTGCAACAACAACCACAGCCATACTCCCAAGCAAATCGCATATACCGCCGGCATTACAGTCTTTGCATACTTTATTGTACTAATACGCTCCTGCAACTGTCCAAAGAGATATCCTCCGGTAAAAAGAGGAATATAATAAATTGTCAATTTGACGTCAAGGAAGTTCATACCTGCCATTAATCCGATGCCACCTAGTACTCCAATTCCGATAAACATACCACAAACATGAAGTACAATAATCCATGCAACCGATTTAATTTTGAATCTATTAACTGTATAATCAGTTATGCTGAACAATATTACTATGCACCAAAGCGATACAAGGAACCAATAACCGGAATCCATATGCCACAGAAGATAACGCAGATTAAGAAACAACTCTTGCCCGAATATAATTCCTCTGATAACGATAGTCCACACCAGCCATGGCAATAGATAAGCCAACGAACGCTTTTTGACAAGAGTCCATAGGTCTGAACTCGTATTTATTTTACGGCTATATCTTGTTACATATCCACTAATAATGAAAAACAATGGCATTTGTAATGACCATATAACTCCAAATATTAGACTATCTTCAAACCCTACCGAAGACCCTATGATGGTGTGTTGAAACACTACCATCAGCATTGCCAAGCCGCGGATAATATCAACTTTATTATTTCTTTCCATGAGATAGTGTTTTAGGTAGTTTTTTCCCTACCAAGATAGGTATATGTTTCATCATCATTTCTGCCACAATAAAAATAGCACCAAATAAAATAGCGTAACGCAATGGGAGTGCTATTATCTTGGGGAAATGGCACTTATCTAACCATGTAAGAATCCAATAATTGAATACCTGACTGAATGCCATTACAAACAAACTGTTTCGACCGAAATAATCCACAAATCGGATGACTATATTCTTCGATATTTCTGCCAGATACATAGAAATGCTGAAAATGAAGAATATGCCCAATAAAGCATTAAGCAAATTTGGAATCATAATCCCAAATTCATTTTTTCCCATACCAAGCTTAGGCAATATTTGCGAAAGTACAATTGTGATTATTCCACAAATAAGCGTCAACCAAGCTTTGGGTTTGTATTTAAATATGTATTTTCGCGCAATGTAACCACTTGCAATAAAGAACACAGCAAATGGTACTACATCAATCTTGAATGGGATTCTTATAGAGTAAATACTCAATATCTTACCTAAACAGGTTAAAACGCAAACACAAATAATTAGTTTAGGCTTTTTCAGTTTTGCTATGAAATAAAATAATAATTCTGCGAAAAAAAGAACTGGTACGAACCAAAGCGCGTAGCCTTCCCACCCCTCATATAGTTCATAAGGTTTGAAATATTCAGTCCCAATATAACCACACATCACAATCACCGTGAAAAAACAATATGGGATTAAAAGTGTGAATATCCTTTTGATAAAAAGAGCCTTAAAAGAGATTGTCTGTGGGGCCTTAAAAAATAAGCCAGATACTATAAAAAAAAGTGGCATATGGAATGACCATATGTATTTAGAAAGCGTTGCCGGAATAGCAGAGTGACCGGCTACCATAGAGATAATGGCAATACCGCGTGCTATATCCACCCATTCAATTCGTTTAATGGAATTATTCATAATAAATTTTTCTTGATGCTGCCATTACATAGAAGATGAATAGATATGCGATGCTTGGGAAACCTCCAAGGAATAGAGAAGCCTCGCCACATGATTCTATAAACACAGATAATATCACAAACACTGCGCATTTTGCATTAGAACTCGTGGCCAATGTATTACAACGTCTTAATTTGTCAATCCAGATTCCAAACACACACAAGGTGCCAATTGCTCCTATTGATATGAAATATGAAAGTGGACCATTATGTGCGTTATGAAACGGAATATGGTCAAAAGTTCCAATAATATATTGATAATCCTCCTCAATTCTGTCAAGATACAAACGAAACACAATCTCACGTCCAGAAACTACGCCTTTACCCATAACTTCAACATTTTCCGTTATATTATCTGTGAAATTGAGATATAATGGAACAAAGATGAAGGGGACAATACAAGCTATGTAGAGAAGTAAATTGGGTAGACGATGCCTTGATAAAAATATCATAGCTATAGGTACCAATAGTGCTGCGACTAATGCACTTCGACAATTCGTCAGGAATATTAAATATAGCAACCAACAACATACAGACAAGGTGATGAACGTCGACCTTTTACGATTAAAGTCACTTGTCATGCAAAGCGCACTGTAAATCAAAAATGTGGTAATTCCTGCAAAATTACTATTACTAAACCCATAAGTAAGGTATATGGCAGTAAAGGTACCGGTGAAATTGCTATACGGTGCAATTGAATGTATCGTCAAAACAGCAGCTCCTAATAATGATATTCTATAGATCGACTTACGTAAAGTATTATCTACTTGAATTGTTGAACAGATTATTATAAGAAGTAACTGACAGAATACACTGAATACCGACAAAACGATGTCGAATGTAAATTGATCATGCATCATTGATATATTCAACATGCAGAGTATAAAAATTACAAGCAGAGGCAACCTGTATTTAGGATAAGCATGTTGATAATTCTGAAATGCAAGCAACACGATACATATCAATCCTGGTATGCGAAATATATATGTGACCTCGGTTGAAAATACCGGCATTACTGCAATGTAACCTACGCTACAGAGCAACAGCAGTCTGATCAATGTTGTATTAGGCATGACAGATACAATTGATAATATTTTTTATACTGCTGATCCAATTCAAATTCCATGGCGCGATTCCGACAAGCCTCTCCGGATAATTTCATAGCTACTGGAATTGATGCAAGCATTGCATCTACATCACCGGCAGATACAACAATTCCACTATTTACGTCGGCAACTTCCGGAACAGCTGTCTTGTTGTAAGTTATTACTGGGGTTCCGCAAGCTAATGCCTCAGCAGTAACCATTCCCATAGTTTCCTCATAGCTTGGGTTCAGAAATATATCAGCTGATGAGTATAATCTTACAAGCTCATCAAGCGATTCAGTACGTTCTATTCCGATAACAGATTGGGGCAGCAAAGCTATGTTTTTTTTACTAAGCCCAACCATAACAATTTGATACTTTGAATGATCAAGTTTGCTGCTTAGATTTAAAAGATCCGAAAAGCCTTTGCGAGGTCCCCATTCATTAGCAACTGCAAGAAGCATATATTTATCCCTTGCTATGCCATATTTCTCCCTTACATTACTCTTGACAGGTTTGAAAGTTGATAAATCTATGCCGTTATAAATAGCTGTGACAGGGTATTTTTTTAGAAATGATTTCTCGACTTGTGAGGAGAGCCAATTCGACGGAGTTGTAATGTGCATATTTTGCAGAGATGTAAATAAACTTCTTTTTTCAATGAAGTTCTTCCGAGATCTATCCAATAATATACTCTGCGGATAATCTTTTATCAATTGGCAATCATGACATTCAGACAACCATTTGTCACAACCACTATAAGAATAATGAGAACAGTGGCCAGTAAATGCCCAACAATCATGGAGTGTCCATACTACTGGAATTTTCTTTTTTGACAAATAATTAAACAACACCTTGACATTTATATAATAGCCATGCAAATTATGAAGATGAATCAAATCAGGCTTATAAGCCTCAATAAATTTTATAAATTTATACGTTACATTCGTTGAATAAAAACCTGCACGATCTGTAAAACGCGATATTGCATTATGTATATAGTAACCTCTTTGACCATTTATTCGATATGTGTCTTCAAGAGGTACTCTCGTTGCTTTACCATGGGCGTATGCAATAACTGCTCGATGCCCCTTTGCAACAAGCATATCATGCAAATCAGCGCAAATTCGCCCTGTGCTTCCTCTTCCACATACAGCGTTTATCAACAGAAAATTCATAATGATTATATTGATAAAGCTTTTGATAAGTAATTGACAGAGTCTTCTTTCAGCGATTGAAGTTTTGACATCACTTGGTCATAATCTACTTCTGCCATAAGGCCTTTTTCTATATGATCTACAGCAACAAACTTATCTTCTATTCCAAGTTGCTTTGTAAGAGTTTTTAGCCTGTCGTTGCCGCCGCTTTCGTATTCTATTACCACAAATCTCTTTTTGAACAGAATGCTGAATACTGCGCAATGGAAGGAGTTGGTCACTACATATTCGGCATCTCGTATCTCGCGCAACCACTCGTCTACTGTTATATGATGCCGCTGGGTAACTGAATTGGTAAGTCTAAGAGCCTTAAGGTCTTTGCCAAGCCAATATAGCTCATGATGCCCCAACCCATATTTCGCGGCAAGCATGTTGGCTGATTTTACCATTGGTAAAGCTGCTTTACCAAGAATATATGACACAAGACGGCCGGAGGACTTATTTGGATTACCATCTAACAGACTATTTTCATAGAATCCGGCATCGTGCAGCATTGTGGGGTCAAGTACAAGTCGTGATTCTACCCCAAAAACATCATTACATATTTTCTGTCCGCTAAATTCTCTGACTGATATATCGTTGAATCGGTGCAGTAAATCTCGTATATGCCTTGTGTCTTGGCGATTTGTATCCCATTCTGAAGTTCCGAATGACGCAGCATAAGATATTCGTCGTATGTTTGCATCTTCAGGAAGAAAGTTTAAGAAGTAGGAATGTCCGCACATGGTGTTTCGCCATATCTGGTCGCTACCCACTATCAGCGCATCGAAATTATATGAACCAATTGCATCGGCAACTTCATTGTCGGTGTAGAACGGTTGCGTTTTGGGCTTAAGCCTATCGCGCTGAAATTGCCGGAACTTTGTCCAATAAAGCGATGAGTTTGAGTTGAAAATCTGATATAGCCTATGGAGAAAGTCGGTTTTTATGGGGGTTCGATCAACGATCATCGGCTCATGCCCCATAAGACGGAGTTGCTCCATCAGAGCATAAGCTTGAAGCACAGCTCCATAATTATTAGAAAAATGATATGTTAGGATTCCAACTTTCATAATTATCGCTTGAGTATTGATAATCCCAATTCAAT
>OFGR01002984.1_pt1 | contig 10529 bp, 10 predicted proteins | sample 1521811 | NCBI WGS metagenome assembly OFGR01 (sample SAMEA3504098, study PRJEB24116) | mouse gut metagenome | biome: mouse gut; feature: mouse-associated habitat; material: faeces | place: Denmark | collected 2011
CCGCCATGGCGGCCTCCACCTCCTCGGGCGTCATGTCGCTGGTGATGGTGATCGCTGCCACCTCGCCGCTCTGCTGCTGCTCCTCCTCCAGAGCCCGCAGCTCCTCCTCCTGCTTCTTACGCTTTCTGCGGCGGATGCTGAGAATGACGATCAGCAGTACCAGCAGCAGCAGGATGACGGCGGCGGCGATGATAAGGTAGGGCAGGTTCTCCGGCGAGAACAGTCCGCCGTCAGGCACCTCGGGGACGGGATCGGTGTAGAAGGGAGCCAGCAGCACGGACACGTACTGCTCCGGGTTCTCCCCGCCGATGCCGGAGGCGGCCGCCACGTGGCTGCGCAGGGTGTCCACTTCCACGGAGGCGGAATTGTTGGCATTTTCGTTGATGGTGACGGCGATGGAGACGGCTGTGATGGTGCAGGCCGCCACCTCCGTCTGCTCATGGGTCTCGTTGATCTTGTTCTCCCGGTCGCGGCTGCTGCCGGCGGTGTCGCCGTCGCCGATGGACTGCTCCAGATCCCCTACATAAGTGGGCAGATCGGAGTTGCTGGCGGTACCCACAACGCCGCCCACGGGCTCCAGCCCGTCCCGGGTGATGTAGAAGTACTCGATGTCCCGTCCGATGAGGCCGCCGCTCTCATAGGAGCCCTCGGGCTGCTCGTAGAAGGTGGAGTCGATGTAGCGCCGGTTCACATCCACCGTGGTGGTCACCGCCGCCTTCACGTTGCCCTCGCCGTAGATGCTGTTGAGGGCCAGCAGCACCTGGCTGCGGATGAGGTTGTTGTAGTGCTCCTCCATCTTCCGCTTGAGGGCGTTGGTGTCGCTGAGGGTGGCGGTGTCGTCGCCGGAGTAGGTATTGTAGCGCTGGTCCGTGATGTACACAGTGTCAATGGACATCCCCTTGATGGCGTGGGACACAATGCCCCGGATGGCGTCCGCCTGCTGGTCCGTGAGGGTGTAGTCCTCCCGGAGGGTCAGGGTAACGGAGGCGCTGGAGCTGGTGTCCACGTTCTCAAAGACGTAGGTCCGCTCCTCCCCCAGGTCAATGTTGACAAGGGCGTCCACCACGCCGTCCAGCTGGCGGATGGTGGCCTGGAGCCGCTCCTGCACCGCCACCAGCCAGGCCGTGGCCCGCTCGGAGGTGGTGGACATGGTGCCCACGTTCTCAAAATAGGAGCTGTAGAGCGTGCCGCTCTTGGGGTAGCCGGCCATGGCCAGCTGGGCGGTCAGGATGCTCTCCTGATCCTCGCGTACCAGAATGGAATCCCCCTCCAGCCGGTAGTCAGTGATGCCGTTGTCCTGGAAATAGCCCAGAATGGAGCTGATCTCCGTGGCGTTCAGGCCGGTGAACAGGGTTGTATAGGGCTGGTTGCCGCTCCAGACGATCAGCGCCACGGCAAGAATGATGACAGCGGTCAGGGCGGCGGCCAATATGATGCGCACCTTGGTGCTCATGTTTTTGAAAAAGTCCTTTACTTTTTCCCAGGCGCCTTTCAGCTTTGTTTCCACACTGTATTCCTCCGGCCTTTTCTATCGAATGGCATGGCGAACCGCCCTTACAGGTTGATGCGGCTCAGCTCGCTGTAGGCGTTCAGGGCCCGCTCCCGCAGCTGGGTCAGGAGGGATATGGCGGTCTCCGCCTTGTAAGTGGCCATGTTCATCTCCGCAGGGTTGTCCAGCTGCCCCGTGCTCAGCAGATACTCCTTCTTCGCCACGTCGTCCTCCGCCTCCCGGACGTTCTCAATGGCGCTTTTGAATATATCGGCAAACAGGGAGCCGGCTGCCGGCTTCTCCGCCGCCGGAGCGGTCTTCTGCAGGGGCATTGTCTCCCACAGGGGGGAGATGGACTGGGTGGTCATGCTCATATTGAAATCCTCCAGGTGTCGTTGTTATGTAAATCCGCAGCCGGCTGCCGCAGGGGCCGCCTTGACGCGAAGACAGGGCCAGCGAATCAACATCTGTTTTGATCTGCCTGACCCTATTCTCTCTCTTTTTATCTTCCGATCTCCAGGCCCGAGGAGATCACGCTCTTGAGTACGTTGAAGGCCGTCACGTTGGCGGAGTACGCCTGACTGGCGGCCATTGCGTCAGCCACCTCCATGACCAGATCCACATTGGGCAGCTCCACGTATCCCTCCTCGTTGGCGTCCGGGTCTGTGGGATCGTACTTGAGCTTGAAGTCTGACGGGTCCTCCGCGATCTCCACCACCTTCACCCCTCCGGTGTTTTCGTGGCGCACGTTGCTGACCATCCCGTTCTGGGTCAGGGCCAGCACATTTCGGAAGGTGTCCCGCCCGTCTACCGCCTGGAAGACCGTGAGCTTGCGCCGGTAAGCGCCCCCCTCCTCGGTGCGGGTTGTGTTCATATTGGTCACATTCTCGCTGATAACGTCCAGCCGCAGGTGCTGGGCTGTGATGCCTGAGCCGATGATGCTGATTGTGCTCATGAAAGCCATAAGAAACCTCCTTGCTCCCACTCCCAAACGCCCCTCTCGAAAGCGGGGCGGAACAATATCTCTCTATGCTTTTCTTCTGCCGTTTTGCCGGCCGTATCTGTCTGTACCGCTTTGCCTTTTACTGGCCTCGGATCGCCATGAGCATCCGGGACATGTCGCTGCTGAAGGCCCGGTAGAGGTGCTGGGTCTGGTAGGCGCTGCGCACCAGCTCAATGTGCTGCTCGGCCACGTTCACGCCGTTTTCGTCCATGCGGGCCCGCTCGTCGCCGGCCACCCGGACCTGGGGCGCGGCGGCCTCCAGGGTCTGCCGCATGGCGCTGGGGGCCGCGTTCCGGTCCTGGGCTGCGGCCTGGATATTTTTGCGCAGAGCCTCCTCAAAGGTGACGTACTTCACCTTGTAGTTGGGGGTTTCCGCGTTGACAATATTGTCGGAGATGGCGCGCTGCTTGGCCCACTGGAAGCTCATGGCCTGCTGCAGCATAATCATGGAGTTGGGTGTGAGAAAATCAGACACAGGTTTGTCCTCCCCTCGTAAAAATATGCCATCGCAGGCTATTATATCACTCTGTTCTGAGAAATCAAGTCAGCCGATTCGATTTTGTTCGCCACAAGCCCCCAAAATCCGTGCCGATTTTTACCTCATTATAATACATTTTATTCTGATTTGCAAGGTATAAAATCAAAAATTGTAGAATATGGAGAGATCTAAAAAATTTTTTCAGGACATTTAGGTAGGTTCACAAATTTCCATCCAATGCCTGACAATTCCCCCAATTTACGACAAATTTCGCCCCTCTTTTTTCCAGTCAAAGGGAAATGCCCGCAGACAATCTATGCTGTCCGCGGGCATTCTATGCCATCCGTCTCTATAGCGTGATTCCTCCGGAGCCATCCTGCCCGCCGCCCGCGTCCCGCAGGACGTCCAGCAGGGTCAGGGGAGAGACCTCCTCGTCCGCCGCCTCCCGGTTGGTGTCGGCCGCGATTTTCAGCTCACTGCGGAGGATGGACACGCTCTTGGGCGCGTCAATGGCCAGCCGCACCCGCCCTGCCTCCACGGAGAGGACGGAAACCTCGATCTCATCACCGATGAACAGGGACTCCCCCGCCTTCCGCTGGAGGATCAGCATGGGGACCCCTCCTTCCGCTTTCCAAACTCGGAAAGGGGGTGGTGCATCTGGTAGGCGTCCGTCTCCAGAATGACCTGCATGGCGGTGCGGGTGTGATCGTTGAGCGCGATGGGGCAGCGGAGGTTGACGCTGCTCTCCGACACCTTGTCCCGCACCACGCACAGCACGTAGAAGCACAGCTCCTCGCTGCGCTCCACGCCCAGCTCCCGCAGCTCCTCCCCCGTGAGCACGGGGGCGTAATCCGGCTTGAGGTAGAATGGGTTCATGGCCACGAAGGCCAGGTGCGGCGTGACCGCGCTCTGAAAGCACAGCAGGCTCCCGCCGCTCCCCTCGAAGGGCAGCAGAAGGAAGCTCTTCTCCTCCTCGAACCCGAACAGCCCGCGGGGGAAATGGAGCTCCTGCTCCTCGCCGCACTCCACCTGACCGAAATACTTTGTCTGCACCAGCACGTTTTGTCCTCCTTGTTGCCGCATACTTTTTCTTTGCCGTCAAAGAAAGAGTATCAAAAAGAAAATTCTGAAACCATTCTTTTGTAAAACACGTTTTCTGCGCCGCCGGCGGGAGGGATTACCCCTTCACATCCACGGGCTCATAGTTGGGGTCCGCAGAGGGCGGAACGTAGATGGGTCCGCCCACGTACTTGATGACAACCTCCGGCCGCTGGGTGACGGTGAACTCGATGTCACCGGGGGTAAACTCGAAGTCGCCCTTGCCGAACTTCCAGTCGAAGTTCAGCTTATCCATCTCATACCGGATGTTCATCTCTCCCACGTCCCAGGTGATCTCCGGCCCCACCTCGGGCAGGAACCCAAGCACCTCCTGGCGGGTGTCCACCATGGCGCTCTGGGCGAACTTGGTAATCATCTCCTCGCCCAGCTTGGTCTCCATCATCAGCTTGCCCTGCTTGGCGTAGGTGGCGGTGGCCTGATAGGCGGCCTGCTGCCCCTTCTGCGCGTTCTGCTGGAGACTGCGGGCCAGAGTGGGCGTAACGGAGTTGCGGGCCTCAAAGGTGTCGATATTGACGCGGATGGGGCGGCTCTTGATGCTCAGGCCGCCCTTGTCCCGTGTAATCTCCATCTCAGCAGTCCCGCGGGCGTACTCCAGCTTGGCATTGGTGGTCTTCATCTCGATCTGGATGGGGACCGTAGTGATCTCAATCAATGGTTTCATTGTGTGGTACGCGCTCCCTTCTGCTTATATTTTGCCGGCTTCCATGCCGTTAACACACAATTTTAGTTCATATAGTCGATCAGCGACTGGCTGAGTATCTGCGTGCCCACCTTCAGCGCCGCGTTGTAGCAGGTGTAGTCGTAAAGAAACGCGCTGATCGCGTCCGCCGGGTCAATGTCCTCAATGGCGGCCCGCTCCTGGTTGAGGGCGTAGCCCTGCTCCTCCAGCCGCTCGCCGTTGGTCTCCAGGAACTCGGCGCTGGCGGCCACGTCGTCGCTGTAGGACTTGATGACGTTGTTGTTGGTCTTGTTGATCTTGTTGAGCAGCCGGTCAGCCTCCGCCCGGTCCTCCTCGCTCCACTGGCCGGTTTCGGGGTCCGCCCGCTCCAGCACGGCGGCGTACTTCTTCATCAGCGTGGCCAGATTGCGGGGATCCCCGTCCTCGTCCACGCCGTAGCCGCCCAGCATCCTGAGCCCCGGCAGAGCCATGTTGAACACGCTGCCGTTGACGATTTCGCCGTTCTCGTCCTCCTGGAGGCCCAGGCCCAGATCCACGTTGGTCTGCTCCTCGTCCATCTCCTTGAGGCGGTTGAGATCGCTCTGGTCCTTGAGGTAGGTCAGCCACTCCTGGTCCTTGTCGGAGAGTTGCCCTCCTTGATCTGCTTTTCTTTTATCAATCGTCTCCTGGGTGGGATAGCCGTACTGGTCCTTCTCCCCGGTCTTGAGCCAGAGGGGCATCGCATCGTCAGGGATCTCCTCGGAGGCGTGGGTGTAGTAGTCGTGCCAGCCTTTGGCAACCTCTTTCTCGTCGGCTGACATATTGGGGTCAGCCTTTATGTCGCTAAGTGCTTTGTCCAGCGCAGCCTTAAACCCCGGCGGCTCTGTCCCCTCGGGCTTAGTGTCTGTCTTGTGGGTGTAGTAGTCGTACCAAGCCTGGGCATTCGCTCTATCCTCGTCTGTTGCCGTGGCATCATTCAACACATTGTCCAGCTCATCCTGTAACCCCTGGGTGAACGCGGGGATCTCCTCCGCCTTGGGCACGGGCACGCCGCCCGCGTCCACGTTCACGCCCCGGTAATAGAGGGTTTTGCCGTCATCGCTCCAGGAGTAGGGCACGTTCAGCCCGTCCTTGCCGGCAAAGACAAAGTGGTCTCCGTACTTAGCGCCGTTGATCGCCTGGATGACAGACTCCGCGCCGTTATACACCACGCTGCCCAGGGCGTAGCGGCCCGAGGCCAGGGGATCGCTGTTGCCCAGCACCGCGTCCTTGAGGCCGTCGTTGTTGGCAAGGTCCGTCTTGATCTTGTCCATGGCCGCGTAGGCGATGCGGTAGCGGCTGAAGGTGTCGCTGTTGTTGGCGATATAGGCGTTGTTCTTGGTGAAGGCCCGGCGGATGCGCCACGCGTGGGCGGCGGCGGCAGGGTCCTCGGAATAGCTGTTGAAGTTGCGCTTGGTCAGCACCTTGTTCATGGCGTCGTTCACCCGGACGTTTGACCCCATCAGGTTATAGCGGTAGGTGTTCATCGTCATGCTGGTGGTAATGCGCATAGCCATAATCTGTTTACCTCCTTTGAGCGTTCTGTTAGATCGCGGTGCCGTTAATGAGCTTGTCGAGCATGGAATCCAGCGTCGTCAGCAGGCGGCAGGCCGCGGAGTAGGACTTTGAAAACTGCATCATGTTGGTGGCTTCCTCGTTCAGATCCACGCCGGAAACGCTGGAGCGCTGATTATCCAGATCCAGGGCGGAGAGGTCATAGGTCTTGTACCGGGCGTTGGTCTCCATGCCGTCGCCGCCCAGGGTGCCGGAGATCGCGGTGTACATCTCCTGGAAGGTGCCCTTGAAGAAGGGGCCTTCCGAGTTTGCATCGGCCTGAACGTCCTTGGCCTCATAGGTCAGCTTCTCGTCAAACTTGGCCAGCATATGCAGCAGGTTGTCGTTGGCGGTGGTGTTGGTCTGGATCTCGCCGGTGTCGGGGTCCACATAGTTGGGCTCCTTGGTCTGGAGCACACGCACCTCGCCCCTGCTCCAGGAGTAGGAGATGGAGATATTCTTGGCGGTGATGTTGGTGGGATCGTTGCCATTGCTGCGGTTGCTGAAGAGAACGCCGCCGTTGTAGTAGTTGTACTCCGGTTTGAGTACGCCCTTGCCCCGCAGGGCCGCCAGCTCGTCGGCATTGTAGTCCTCGGGGTCCTTGGGGGTGAAGAGGGTGTTGTTGTTGGCATCAACAAAAACCTTTCCATTCGGATTATTCGGGTCTGTATCCGTTTGAAATACATCCTCGGCCTCCAGATCCTCTTTCAGCACGCCCCGCTTGCGCAGGGTGTCTTCATATTCTGTTTGATTGTTCACAAAGTCCGCAGCCGTCATGACCTCGCCCTTTGCGTTAAGAAGGGGCTCACCCTTGCTGTCTACAAACTCACCCTTTGCGTTTGTCTTGAATGCGCTCTTAACATCAAATCCTGCCGCAAATTTTCCATTCGCTTGCAGGGAGGCCAGGGCAGTCTCTGTGTACTCTGAAAGCTTTGTATCGACGCCCAGGCTCACCAATTCTTTATTGCCTTGAATCACGAGGCCATCAGCGGCCTCAATTTCATCTCCATTCTCATCCAGGAAGAACTTACCGTCAGCGTCCGTCTTATACAGCACAGACGGCGGCATCTGGTTGGTCTCGTTGAAGGTCTCCGCGAACTTCTGGGCCCAGCTGTCCAGCACGCGCTGATAGTAGCGCACGCCCCGCTTGTTGGCGGCGTCTTTGTCCACGGCAATGTCATAGGCGCTGGAGAACTCGCCCTCCTCGGTCAGGAACTCCCGGGTGGCCTGGAGGGACCCGCTGACCAGGGTGGTGTCCAGGATATCGACGATCTCGTTAATCTCCTGATCGTACTTGTCGCGGATGAGGCGGCCGTCCTTGTCCCGCAGGGGCTCCAGCTGATAGAGGTAGGTGTTTTTGTCCACATTCGCGTCATCGGTGGAGAAGGCGGGGATCTGTGCGGCCTTCGTTGGATCATCGGTGGGGGCGCCTTTTTCATCCAGATACTTCATGCCGGGGGTGTGAGCAGGATCATAGGCGTTCGCCCCCGTGTTGTTCCGCTGCTGCGCTATCGTGATGTCATCCGTTGATACATACTTTTGTCCGTCCCATGTAAGATAGGGCTTGGTATCCTTGTCAACCCCTGTGTTGTGCATGATCGCCGCTTCCCTGGGGTTATCCGTGGGCTTGCCATCCCTGCCAATATACTGCATTCCCTTGGGGTCAAAGGGATCATACTTCGGGTTGGGCTGGGGCACGGTCTCGTTCATCATGAACTGGGTGCCGTAGATGCCGTCGATGAGCTTGATCTCCGGCTGGGTGCCGGCCAGGGAGATGGACAGCTTCTCCACGGTGGTGTACTGGTCAATGTACTCGTTGGAGTACTTCACGTCGATCTTCACGTACTTCGACAGCTCGTCAATCGCCACGTTCCGGGCGTCCCGCAGCTCCAGGGCGTTGTCGCCGCAGATGCCCTGGGTGCGGATCTCGTCGTTGTAGGCCCGGATCTCCTTGAGCAGCAGGTTGACCTTGTTGGTGTCCTGCTTGAGCTCCTCGGCCTTGTTGTCCCGCACGGTCTCCAGCCGCTTGGCGCTGTCGTTGAGCAGGCCCGTGAGGGTGTAGCAGGCGGCGCGGAACTGATCGTCGTACACGTGGGAGCCCGGCCTCTGCTTGAGGTTCTCCAGGGTCTCGAACACCTCGCCCAGCTGCTTTTCAATCACGCCGAAGTAGTCGTCGCCCTTGGCCACCTCGTCCAGGATGCTGGCCAGCTGGCTGAGGGCGTCCTGCTTGGTCTCGTAGAAGCCCAGCTCGGCGTTCTCGTTCCGGTAGCGGATGTCCAGGAAGGGGTCCCGGAGCTGGCTGACCTGATCGCACAGCACGCCGTAGCCGATGTCCACCTGATAGCTGTTGCGGTACTCGGGCCAGCCGGTGGAGTGGAGGCTGACCAGATCCATACGCTGGCGGGTGTAGCCCTTGGTGTTGATGTTGGCGATATTGTTGCCCGTCACGTTCAGCGACGCCTGGGACGCGTAGATCGCCAGACGCGCGCCGGTGAAGGAGCTGAAGGTACCCATTACGGCCATAGTCGTTTTCTCCTTATCTTGCTACGAAAGTTTGATGAACGGTTGGGGCTCTTACACCCGCAGCTCATACTGGCTGGGCTGGTCCCCGTTCTCTCCGGGGGGCGGGGCCTCTCCTTCCAGCTGGGCCCGCGCCTTCTCAATCATCCGCAGGTTGCACTCCAGGGTGTTCCGGGCCACCTGGGAGGCGGTCTGGAACAGACCGTACTCTCTCCGCAGGGTCTCGGCCACCCGCTTTGTCTCCATGAGCAGGTCCACGGGGGCGTGCCTCTCCAGCTCCCGCAGGGGCACGCCCGTCAGCCCCATCCGGGCCAGCAGGGCGTCCCGCTTCTGGTCATGGCCCCGCAGGGACAGGCTCATGGCCTGCTCCTGGCGCATACAGTTCTCCAGCTCCTCCAGGTTTCCCTGGCTGGCGGCCCTGGTCTTGCTCTGTTCGATGCCGGTCAGCTGATGGATGGTCCTTGTCAGCTGCTCCAGCAGGCGCAGGTAGTCCTGCCACAGCTTTGGATCCATCATTCCTCAGCCTCCAGCAGGAGCATCCGGGCGGCGGTCTCCCTGGGGGAGATCTGGTACTGTCCGGAGCGGACCTCCTGGCGCAGCTCCTGGATTTTGCCGGTGGTGTTGTGGGTGCGCACCTGATAGGACAGGCTGGCCACCGCGTCGCGGAAGCTGGAGCCGCTCTGGGCCGCCGGCGCGGACGCGGTGTACTGGTCATAATAACCGTCCTGCACCTGCCGCCGGCCGGGGCCGGGGAAGGCTGCAGGGCGGGCTGTTTTCTTTTGAATAGGGGAAAAGCCCTCTGGTCCTGTAATCAGCATGGTATAGACCTCCTCTGCTCGCGCCGGACTGGCCGGTGGACACAAAACGAGCGTATCTTTGTACTATTTTTATCGGACCCGAAACAAAAAAAATAACGAACCCTCAGAAATTTTTTGTAAAATTCACCCTCACGCCCCTCTGCTGTCGTTTTCAGCGGTATAAAAGGGGGGGAAGTTTTCAAAAAAGACATTGCAAGCGGGGCCTTCTTCCTATATAATATGCTGTATGACTACAGCGCCGCGCCTCCGGGGCCGCCGGCGCGTGATAACAGGGGAGAAACAGCGCATGGCTATTTTACAAAACTGCACCAAGGCAGAGGTTTATGATTCGAATGGGGCGCTGCTGTGTCCGGCGACGGTGCAGAGCGGGCCCATGGACAGCATCCTTGTGATAACGCCGGACAGCCTGGACCACAGGGAGCACGACTTATTCCGCATTGTATTTTACGATCCCGTGCTGGGGGTGCTGACATGCCGGTGCGAGCTGTCCGCCCCGCTGGATCTGCCGGACCATATGACCTCCTACCGGTGCGAGATACTGGAGCGGCTCAACCAGGAGCAGCGCCGCCAGGACGTGAAGGTGTCCGTGGCCGCGGGGGCTGAGGTGACCATCCACGTGGCCCGCCAGCCCGGGGACCACATCCAGGTGGTGAAGGACGGCTATCCCGCCACAGTGCTGAACATCAGCGCGGGCGGCGTGTATCTGCGCACGGCCCTGCCCCTCCAGGAGGGCCGCCGGCTGTGGTTTGACTTCAAGGGCGCCGGGGAGACCATCCCCCTCACCGCCCAGATTCTCCGGGTGGACGATCTCTCTCCCCACCCGGCCAAGCAGGTCTTCGGCTACGGCTGCC
>OFGR01002989.1_pt1 | contig 10509 bp, 5 predicted proteins | sample 1521811 | NCBI WGS metagenome assembly OFGR01 (sample SAMEA3504098, study PRJEB24116) | mouse gut metagenome | biome: mouse gut; feature: mouse-associated habitat; material: faeces | place: Denmark | collected 2011
TCTCGTCCGTTCTACTGCAGATCATCGGAGGGATCGCTGATATCGCAGAGTTCGAGCGGGACGATCTTTTTCAGACCATCCACTGTGACCTCCACCTGACAGCCGATCCTGCCGCCGCTGAAAAGGATGGTCTCGTAATGCTGCGCGGAGCTGTCGAGCACCGTTTTGAACTGCTTCTTCATTCCAATCGGTGAGCACCCGCCGTGGACGTAGCCCGTCAGCGGCAGCAGGGCCTTTGATCGGATCATCTCGATGCTCTTTTCTTGGACTTCCTTTGCCGCTCTTTTCAGGTTCAGGCTCCTGTTGACAGGGATCATAAACACATAGTGCTCCTTACTGCCCCCCGCTGTGACCAAGGTCTTAAAGACCTGCCCGGGGTCCCGTTCCAATACAGCGGCAACCTCCATGCCGCTGAGGGCATCCGCCGCGCTGTAGGAATGGGTCAGATATTCGATCTTATTTTGTTCCAGAATCCGGATCGCGTTGGTCTTTTCTTTCTTGTTCTTCATTGCCCAGACTCACCTTCCATATAGACTGACCGGTCCGCCATGAGCAAGTATACCACCAGCGGAAACGGCTTTCAACTCTTTTTCGGAAAGACCGCCCTCATACCGTCCCGCCGCCGATGGCCCGGCCCACCTCCTGGACGACGGCCAGGTGGGTCTCGTCGAAGAGGTGCATATAGACCTGGGTGGTAGTGTTGGTGCTGCTGTGGCCCAGGGCTTTGCTGATGCCGAAGAGGGGCACGTTGCGGCTGTTCGCGATACTGGCGAAGCTGTGGCGCAGGCCGTGGAGGGTCACGTAGGGCAGCTCCGTCTTGCTCAGCACTCGCTGGAGGCGGTTGCTGAGGTAGTCCGCCTGGTAGGGCCGGCCGCCATCGTGGCAGAGGACGTAGCCGCCATCCTCGTAGTCGTCTCCCAGCCGCTCCATCTCCGCCTCCCGCTGCCGCCACAGCCGCTCCACCAGCTCCTCGATGTCCGTAATGCCTGCATAGCCCAGGCGGCGGATGGAGGAGCGGTTCTTGGTGGATTTATTGACGGGGCGGCCGTTGACGGTGGTACGGGCCTCAGCGATGGTGATAATCTTCTGCTCCCGGTCCACATGCCGCCACTTCAGGCCGCAGATCTCGGACCGGCGCAGCCCCAGATAGCCCGCCAGCTTCACCACCGGCTCCATAGTGGTGCCCGCCAGAATCTCAAAGAGCCGGGCCATGGTTTCCGAGTCGTAAAAATGGTGGGTGGGGTCGCTGGCGGAGGGCAGAATCACGTGCTCCGAGACGTTGCGGAGGATGATTTCCTGCTTCCTGGCGTGCTCCAGAGCGTTGTGGAGCAGCATGTAATGCTTGCGCACAGTGTTGGCGCACAGTCCCTTGTCCTGCATCCGGTTGAGGTACTGTTGGACCTGGGCGGCGGTCAGCTTGTTGAGGAGAATGGTCCCCAGGGACGGGGAGAGGTGGTTGCGGATGATCATGCAGTAGCCGTGGACGGTGCTGGCGGAGCGGCTGGGCTTGATGATCTGCTCCAGCCAGTAGGTCAGCCACTGGCCCAGGGTCAGCTTCTCCAGGTCCTCCCCCCGGTTGAGCAGGTCCATGCCGCCCCGGCGGTCCAGGGCCTGGATGGCAAGCTCTAGGGTTGGATAACACTGGACGGTTCGCTTCGGGGCCTCTCCCGGCGCGGCGGGACGCCGGATGGTTACGTAGTAGCTGCGGCGCTGGGTATCATACGCGATGTTGGGCAGAATGGTTTTTCTTGACATTGATAATGCCTCCCTTTCAAAATTCGACAAAATTGGAAAATTTTGTCTTAATGAGGGTACGATAAATCCCCGGCAAAATAACTGTCAAGACGAAAGAAAATCCTCTCGGCCTTCCCGGATACAGTCCGGAAAGGCCAAGAGGATTCTTTTCAGGTTCAAAATCGCCGCCTTCATCCCGGGAGAACAGGAGGCGTTCTCCGCAGGCGGTCGGAGCATGGGGGCCGTTCTGTTTTCTGGCCCGGCTCCGTGTCTGTCAGGCCAGGTGGAGCAGGGCTTCCAGTACGCCGCCGCCTACGGCCAGGGCCTTGTCGGAGACGCAGGCGCAGTGGGCGGGCTCGCACCGGGGGTCCACGTCGCCGCTCTTCATGCCCTTGGTCACGGCAACGCCGTCGGCCAGCAGGCCCCGCAGGATGCCGTCAATGGTGCAGACCATGGGTATGCCAGCCACGTAACCCATCGTGTCGCCGGTCCTGACCCGGTCGCCGATCTGCCTTGCGCCCTGGAAAATCCCGTCCGCCGGTGCCCGGAGGACCCGCTCGCCGGCGTATCCGCCGATGAGGCCCGGGATGTTGGTATTGGGCAGGGCGGAGCCGCTGTATATGGCCCGACCCAGGTAGTGGCCCCGCATGGTTTCCACCACTGCGTGGCAGTCCTCGCCGGCGGTGAAGCCGGGGCCGGCGGCAACCACGATGGGGGCCATATCTATGGCTGTGCCCAGGTTCCGTTTAGCCAGAATGGCGTCCACCACCGCGTCCGGGCGGAGCGTCCTCACGCAGGCGGCCTCCGGGTCCACCAGCACCGGGACGATGCCCTCCGCCAGCAGGCTGGGGACCTCCGACAGCGCCGCCCTGCGGGCGGTTACGCCCTCCACGACCGTCTCCCCCAGGCGCACCGCCTCGGAAAAGCACACCGTGCGGCGGATGGACGTGGGCGAGGCTGCCTCGCAGATGACAACCTGCATTTTGGCGCGGTACAGGCGCAGGGCGATCCCGGTCGCCAGATCGCCGCCGCCCCGTATTACGACAAGCATTCCCATACGCCTCCTCTCAACGCTCCCGCAAAGACGGGCTTGGACATCAGCGCGGCCAGACGCCGGGCCTCCGCCAGACGCTCCGACGTCTCCGCTTGATTGATGAAGATTAAGTCCCCAAAGCCTTCCGCCGTCAGAGACGCCGACAGGTTTTCCGCCGTCACGGCATCTTCCGGGGACGCCCCCGTCAGCTGGCAGAACCGCTCACATCGATGGACCGCCTCCCGGACGGGCCGGCCAAAACCAGAGGCTCCCGCCAGCGTTACCGTCAGCCCCGCGCAGGCCGGGATCACCGGCTCGTGGGACAGATGGGCTTTCACCGGCAGCCGCCGGGAGCCGTCGGCCTCCATCAGCACATAGTCCGCCAGCGCTGCCAGCGTCTCCGCCGGCAGCGCTGGGGCCGTCAGCTTGCCCTCCTCCGTCAGGGTTCCCAGGCAGATGCAGCCGTGGACGGACAGGGCCTCGGAAACCTCCGCCTCGCAGGAATGGTACAGCGTCGGCAGATGGTCCGGAGGGGCGATATGGGTGGTGGATGCGCAGATCACCGTGCCCTTTTGGCGCAGCTCCCGGGCCAGGGTATACATGGCGGTGGTCTTGCCGCCGCCGCCGATCAGGGCCGTTACGCCGGGCCGGACGCCCAGCAGCTCCCACAACTCCATGGCGGGCCTCCCTTCGTTTTTCTCGGCTCAGTATAGCACAGGCGGAGAGGCTTGTAAATAGACGGGAAAACGGCCTGTCAAACGCGAACCGGCGTTTGACAGGCCAGGGAAGATATGGTAGAATAATTCCAGCCCCCAGAAAGGGACGGGGCGCTGCGCAAACGGAAGAACGGGGTAAGGCCTCTCCTTCGCGGAGGGGGCGCTTCTTGCCCTCCTCCGCAGAGAGGAGGGCGATGCAATGGTTACATATGGCGATCTGTTCACGTATTCGCTTGTAATTATCGGCATTATCGGACTGTGCATGCAGTTTCGTAACAAAAAGAAGTAACCGCCCCTGGCTCCCAACCTAGACGGTTACTTCTTTAGCAACTGATAGGAGGGGCCTCTCGTTTGGACGGCAGCGCCCTACCCTTATATTCAGTATATCCTCCCGGGCCTTGTTTGTCAAGGCCCGGTTTTTGACGCCGTTTTCCGAAAATGGATTTGTGCAGGTTGACGTTGCACGAAATAAGACAACTTTTGGCCCGGTACACACCAGTGTGTACCGGTTTTTTGCCGGTAACGCTTACTTTAAAGGAGAGACTTGTATGAATTACACGGAAAAGCACCATCTGCCCCAGTGGGCCAAGGAGGACCGGATCATGATGAAGGACTTCAACGACGCTATGGCCAGCATCGAGGATGGCCTGGTCCGCGGGCCCGCCAAAGTGGCGGAGGAGGCGGCGCGGGCAAATGAGAAAACGGCCCAGGCCGCCTCAGCCGCTCAGGCCGCCGCCGACCGGGCCGCTGCGGCTGCCGCACAGGCCAAGGCGGACAAAGCGTACTCCCCGGACCAGCCGCCCTACGTGGTGGGCACGTATAAGGGAAACGGGGACTATCAGCGCATCGAACTGGGCTTCCGGCCTAGATTCGTGATCATCGGCGGGGCCAGGGGCGCCAATCAACACCTGTTTTCCCGGGTAGTGGGCGGCGCGTCAGGCAGCGGGAACGTGTCCTTCAGCAATACGGGATTCACCGTGGGAAGGAACGGCTCGGAGGGCGGCAGCGGGAGCGAATCCGCGCCGCAGCTGATGGAACCCGGCATGGAGTACGGCTATATCGCGTTCCGCTAAAACGCAAAGGACCCCCGGAGGCCGAAGCCTCCGGGGGTTTTTTCTAGGAATTGGTTCGCTAGACTGGAATGAGTTGTTTAGGCATTAGCACCAGCGGAGACAGCCACACCAACAACAGTGTTGCTCGCGTTGAAATCAACAACAAGTACAGCGTTACCAGCGGTAGCCACAGCAGGAATGCCACCGGCGGGAACAGCAGCCAAAGTCAAAGCAGCATCAATAGTGGTCAGACCAGTCTGCGCGGCAGTTTGAGTGGTTGTGCCGTCCCATGCAGCGATTTCAGTACCCACAGCAGTCAGGTTAGCCGCAGGAACCTCAACATACATACGGGTGATGCCAGTACCAGGATCAGCGGGGGTAACGGTCACTGCACCAGGATCCGTACCAGCAGATATAGCATTGACAGTCACGCTGGTGGTACGCAGGGCGGTCACGGTGTTAGGCACGTCTATAACCTGCCACTTGGTAACCTTGCCGGTGGACGCGTTAGCGGCATCCAGATCGACCAGAACCAGAGTCTCACCAATGTTGGTAACATTCAGCAGGACAGAGGTGGCATTCAGGACAGCGCCACCAAGCGCGGTGGCGACCTGAGCGCCAGTGGTAGTAAGATTCCAAGTCTCCGCAATCGCCTCGGCATCAGCCGCCGTCATATCGGGCATCACGGCATAGTACAGGTTGGTTGCAGAAGCGGAGGAAACTGTGCCGTTAGCAGCCACAGTGCCATCAGTCAGCTTGCCAGCCATGGGGGCGCTGATGAACACGGTATCGCCAGCAGTCACGGGGATGATGTAGCCGTACTTGTTAGTATCAACTGTGTTACCAGTAACGGCAGTCGCAGCAGCAGCAGTTGCACCAACCTTGACAACGGGCATACCAGTGGTATCCACGATGAAGAGGCTGATCTGATTAGCACCATTCAAGGAGATGGTTGCATTATCAGCCAGAGTGGGCCAATTATTACCCAGAGCGACATACTGATCCTGAGTACCGCCAGTGATCGCGCCGGTGGGAGTGTAGCCAGTAACCACGTCAATCGTTACGTTAGTCGCGGGAGCCTGCTGCGCGGTGGTGAAGGTCACGGTGACGTTCTTGTTAGCGAACGTGCCAGTAGCGGTGGCGTTCGTGCCGGTAGCCAGATCGAGAGTGGTGGTCCCAGTCTCAACGATCTTCCAGCCGGTGACGGTATAGCCAGCCTTGGGAGTGGCAACCACGCTCAGCGCGCCAGTCCAGTCGGTGGTCCAGCTGGTGGTGGAGCCGATAACAGCGTTAGCGCCAGTCACAGCAACACTGGCAATGTTGGCATCGGGGGTAACGGTCACGTAGTACTGCTTCAGAATCTCGCTTGCGCTGATCTTCACATCATAGTTGGGCATCGCAAAGGCGTAGATGTACTCGTTGGCGTTCGCGCCCTTGCCCATATAGCTGACCGCAACATTGGTAGCCGTGCCGTCGGCTTGCGTGACAGCGACCTTCAGATTGGTGTTGTTGAGGGTAGAGCCGGTGGTCGTGACGGTCAGGGTAACGGTCGCGCCGTAGGGGATATCATCCAGATCATCGCCAGCCGTAGCGCCGGTCTTGACAACATCCTTGTTGACAGTGGCACCAGCGGCATTAACCCACTTGGCGTTCACCTTAACAACATTGGCGTTAGGCTCAACGGCCTCAATGTCGGCGTCCGTGATGTTGAACGGGATCACGATATCCAGATCAGCCTTGATGCCGGTGATGTACAGGTTGTTGGCGATCGCACTGTTCGCGTTCACATTGGCCACGGTGACAGGAGGAGTAGCGCCATTGGTGATGGCATTGGTGGCATTACCATAGGTAATGGCCTGACCGTTCACTTTGATATTGCTGGTGTCGATGGTATAGCCGGTCAGAGTGACAGCGTTGACGTCAATCGTCTGCTGGCCGTTAGAAACCACGCCGTAGCTCTTGTCCAGAACCTTCTTCTGAGCGCCGGTGGCATCCACATAGGACTTGTAGACGTTCACAATGTAATCGCCGGTGACAGGAGTGGTGTTCTGGTCATCAATGATGTCCTTGTACAGGCCAGTGCCAGTCGCAAAGCTGTACAGCCAGCCGGGAGTCGCGTAGCGGTAATCGGTGTTATCATCATTGCGCTCACCGCACACAACTACCACGAAGGCCAGCTCGGTCTTGGCCTGGTTGTAGGCCCAGATCAGCTTGTCGCCGTTGTGGATCTCGCCGCGGCGGACGATCTCGTTGAGCACCAGCTTGGTGGCGGTGTAGCGGCCAGCGCTCAGCTCGGTGATGCGGTAGAAGGGGATCTCGTTGGTTTCGCCGAAGTTGACGTCGATGGAGTAATCCTGAACGTTACCGGTCTTCTTGGTCAGAACATCCAGGTAGCCGTCCTTATCGCTCACCAGCTCCTCCAGGCGGGTAACCTCGCCGGCATAGATGCCATAGCTGTTGAAGTCCTTGGTGATCTGCTGGGCATCGCCGACGGTCAGCTGGTTGGGCTCGGCCCACTCAGTGTTGTACAGCTTCCAGAAGCCGAAGTTGCCGTTGTTGGGGGCCCAGGCGGAGTTGCCCCAGGTGATGTTGTTCATGCCATCCTTGGGAACGATGCCCATCATGGCCTGATCCTCGTAAGAGGGCTGCAGGGTTCTCCACTGGTTGTTGAGGGTGTTGGCATAACGGGTAAAGCCGTTGGTTTCATAGGGGTTGGCATAGACCAGGGAGATGCTCTCATACTGGTAATCCAGCTTGGAGGTTTCGATGACCACCACGTCGGCGACCCAGTAATCGGCGCCATCCTTGTCGGCGCTGGTGTTGTGGGCCACGGCGTAAGCGGCGCGAATCTCGTCCACACGGATGTTGGGCAGATCAGCGTAGCCAACCTTGTACATGATGCTCTTGGCGTTGCCGGGGAGCACGATGTAGAACTCAGTCTCGCTGGTGGCGTCCACATAGTTGTTGCTGTTGGTGTTGTACAGGGTATCGTAGTTGTCGTCAATGTGGAAGTGACGGATGCCGGGCTTCACGACCAGCGCGCTGTCAGACAGGGCTGCGCCGTAATCGTCCTTGGTCAGATCCAGGTGGACATAGTCCTCGGCGTAGATGGGGTAAATGCCGGTGCCGTTCTGATAATCTCTGCCGGTGAAATAGTTGAACCATGCACGGCCGGTAGTGAGATTGATGCCATCGGCACGCTTGACAGCGGCGCCGCCAGCGGCAATCCAGGCGTCATAAGCGTCAACCAGCTGAGCCTCGGTACCATGCGCGTTCAGTCTGGTGATGGTCGAGGTAGTGGTGGCAGGAGCAGTAGCGGCCTTCTCGGAAACACGATACAGCTGCTCGCCGTTTTCGGTGCTCCTGGACAGCTTGGAAGCGGAGCCCAGGGTCAGCGTGCCGTCGTTGTCAATATAGGTGGCAACGTTGGTGAAGCTGAAGCTGCGGTCGGTGTTGCCCTCAGCGCCATAGTTGAACACGCCGTAAAGGCCGCCGGTACCGGGCTGGATCGCGCCGGCGTAAGCCTCCATATCAGCCACGGCGCGGTTCCAGGAGGCCAGGGTGTACTTCTGGGTGTTGGTGGTTTCGCCGGTCTTCACAGCGCCGGAAACCACGTTGCCAGTGTTGCCGCGGAGCTCGCCAATGCCCAGGTGGGCCACGGCGGGCTGCAGGTAGTTGGCGTTGTACAGGAAGCTGTCCACGATGGGATTGCTAGGAGTGGAAGTACCAACGTTGAACCAGCCGCGGACGCCCCAGGTCCAAATGTAGCTGTTGAAGAACAGGTTGCCGTTGGGGTTGTGGGTATATGCGATGGGATACTCGGCCACATCGGCATCAGCGATCTTGACCTCGGCGATGGCCTGGAAGTCACGGATATAGTTGCTGTTGCGGTCGGTGGTGGGGTACATCTCGGCCAGCAGGGCATACTTGTGGCCCTGGGCCAGCTCGTAGGAGCGGATGTTGCCATAAGTATCCAGGTACATGTTGTACTCGGTGTTGGCAGCCATCTGCATGATGTCCTGATCGAGCTTGGTGTAGTTGTCGATCTGGGAGTTGTTGTAGACGTCGCCGGAAGTGGTGGTGACGGTGTAGTTCTGGAAGGTCTTGGTCTGGATCTTGTCCGTCACAATCTCGGCGGGCCAGATAGACAACTTCTTGTCGATGATGCTGTAGTTGACGATCATATCCTGAGTCAGCTCCTCGGGGCAGTAACGCAGGTTGCCCTCGGGGTAGTCAGCCAGAGCGACATGATTGCACAGCAGCTCGTTCTTGTAGGTACCGATGACCTTGTCCTGAGTGTACTCGATCTTCAAGACGTACTCGGCCACGCCGTCGCCGTTGTTATCAACGATGCGCAGGCTGTTGCCGATCTCGCAGTCAACGAACTTCTCGGAGTTGACCTTGGTGTTGAAGTACTCCTCCTGGAAGCCGGCCCAGCTCATGGTGTCGGAATAGTCCTTCATAGAGGTGGTGCCAACGTACACTTCGCCGACAGCGTAGTTCTGCAGCTGCTCGGCAACCGCACCATTGGTGCCGATCCGGTCAGCGGTGTAGAAGATCCGCTCCATGATGGCCTGGTCGATCTCGTTGATGAGATTGTTGGGGGAAATCGCAACGACCCAGCACTCGATCTTCTCATCGTCCTCGATAACACCGTTCAGATCCAGGTCGATTTTGATGGTACGCTCGCCAAGATAGTGACCGGCATAGTCACTGTCGGTGGGAGTGGGGATGGTGCACTTGTTGGTCAGGTCGTACAGTTCATTAATGTACTCTTTCCAAGTGGTGTTCTTGGTCACCGCGTCCAGACCGTTCAAGCTCTCCTTGGCGATGGCATAGCTGATACGATACTCGGAAGTAACGTCCTTGAACCAATTGTCAGCGTAGTTGATGTACCACTCGGTATCAGCGTCAGTGACAAGGCTCTCTTCCTCGGCCAGCTTGGCAATGGAGTCGTAGGTCTTGTCGCCGCGGGTACCGTTGTTGACGCCCTTGCCCTCGTTGTAAGCGACCACGTTGATGTCGCTCTTGTCCAGCGTGATGACATCAGCGGTGGTAGCGGTGGGGTTGGCGATGTGAGCGTCGTAGGTCAGACCCACAGCGTCCAGGGCCTCCTGCATCTCCAGCTCAGTCTTGTCATTGAGCGTGAGAGTGGCGTCCTTGGCAATCTTGGACTGGGTGGCGTAGGTGGTGGTGATCTGCATCTTGGTGGTGTCAGCCGCCAGGACCTCGTCGCCAACCAGGTTGGCCCACTCGTTAGCCAGGATCACACCGGAGACGTACTCCAGACCGAAGGTCTTCTGACCCAGGGTCAGGGGGACGGTGGTGTAGCCCTGGTTGCCGTTGAAGGTGTTGTCCACGTTGTGGTCAACCATGTCGACCATGATGGCCTGATACAGGATCTCGGCCACGGTCTTACGGTCGGCATTGCTGCCCAGGGTGCCGGAGGTGATGTTCTTGGTGATCTTGCGGGCCTCGCCCACGCGGGCGGTCTGCACGCGCCAGTCGGAGCCGGTGAAGCCGCCGTTGGCGGTGTAGCCGATCGCGCGCAGGATCATAGCCAGGGCGGCGTAGCCCTCAACCTTGTCGTTGGGGTTGAAGTTGCCCTTGCCATCGCCCTTGATGTACTCGGCGTTGGCGCAGAAGTTGACATAGCCGGCGAACCAGGAGTTCGCGGGCACGTCCTTGAACAGACCGTAGTCAGAATAAATCTTGACCTGCTCATCCTTCACATCGCCGGTGACGATGCGGTAGATGATGGCGGCGGTTTCCGCACGGGTGATTTCTCCGTCGGGACGGAAGGTACCGTCTTCCTTGTAGCCGTTAAAGACTCCAAGGCCGGAGAGGACATCAATGGCCGTCTTGAAGCTGGTATCTTCCTTGACGTCCGGGAAGTCCGCGGCGCCGGCGGTAGCCATGAGGGACAAGCTCATGACGAGGGCCAGCACCATTGCGAGAATCTTCTTGAGATTTC
>OFGR01002994.1_pt1 | contig 10500 bp, 15 predicted proteins | sample 1521811 | NCBI WGS metagenome assembly OFGR01 (sample SAMEA3504098, study PRJEB24116) | mouse gut metagenome | biome: mouse gut; feature: mouse-associated habitat; material: faeces | place: Denmark | collected 2011
TTCCTGTAAACATATTTGCTTTTGCCGCTTATATCTTTGCGTGGATTTTTCCGACAGTTTTGTTTGTTATGTCTGTTGCTTTGTTTGTAACGATACTGACTGAAAATTATTCTGCTGTCCTGCTTGCTGGGTTAATTTGGCTGTTTTGCAGACCATCTGTTGACAAATTAGCAGGGGGAAATTACGGGCTTTTTGATCTCATTATCCGTCATAATACTTTGAAAGGATATGGACGCATGATAGAAAATACTCATACGCTGATTTTGAATAGGGTACTTGTGTCTGTTATTGCAATTTTGTTTGTGGGCTTTGCCATAATTATCTATGACGCAAAGAGGAAAGGGGGGATTGAGATTGAAGGCCGAAAATCTTTTAACAATCATAGGCGTAAACATTCGCATGAATTATAAATATACACTTTTACCAGCTATTGCTTTATTGTTCGTTATTCCATTTGTTTATGGGACTGCGAATTTAGACTATTTGCAATCTGCTGACTGTTTGGAACAAATGGTTGCATTGATTGGAATACCAATGTTTACTCCCCTTATCCGACAGGAACATTCGCACACCTTATATGAAACGATTGCCTTTCGCTCAATCTCTTTGCGGTTCATTGTTTTATTGCGGACAGTGTTTTCCATAATCGGCTCAATACTGTTGATTTTGGCATTTGAAATTTATATGAGAATTTGCGGCTGTTCTTTTCCGCTCTTTCCATATGCCTTTCGGACTTTGGCTGCAAGTATGACATTGGGATTTATAGGGCTGCTCCTATCTTCCATAGTGCAGAATACAATCGGTGGTTATTTATGTGCATTTTGTTTTTATCTTGCAGTACAAACTGAAAATTTAGGAGAATTATTCAAGCCTGTAACAAATGGGATCCAGTTTATGCTGGTGCTGTTTCTTGGAAGTATTAGCTTGGCAATTATCTATTTTGGCAAACCAACTTATTATTAATAGAGTAAAGTTTACAAAAGAGGGCATGAAAAGCGAGGAATATAATTGCTTTTTGATTTAGACTGATTTGCAGGAGGTAAAGAAATGGAATGGTTGAAAAATCTAAGCAATGCCATAGAGTACATAGAAGATAATCTTGATAAAGAAATATCTTATGAGGAAACAGCCCGTATTGCGTGTTGCTCAACCTATTACTTTCAGCGTTTGTTTTCCTATGTGGCTGGTGTTTCTCTTTCAGAGTACATACGCAAACGCAGAATGTCACAGGCTGCTTTTGAATTACAGCAGACAGATAAAAAGGTGTTAGATGTTGCCCTCAAATATGGCTATGCCTCTCCAACATCTTTTAACAGAGCATTTCAAAGTGTTCATGGAATAACACCGGCTGCTGCTAAAAACAAGGGAAGTACCTTAAATGCTTATCCACCAATTAGATTTTCCGTAAAGATCACAGGAGGAAATGCTATGTCCTATCACATTGCAGAAACAGGAGTTATTAGAATTGTTGGCATTCGTACATCTTTGACCGAGGACATGGAAGAAAATCAGACAATAGTCCCCGAATTTTGGAAAGATACTCTTGACGAAAATCAGTTTTCAGATATATGCCTGTTATCAAATGAAAATCCAAAAGGAATTTTAGGCATAAGTGTTTACCATGACCCGGACAACATTTTCTATTATATAGCCGCTGCCACAAGCAAAGACGCTCCCACAGGAATGTATCAGTATGAAATCCCAGCCACAACATGGGTAGTCTTTGAAAATGACGGGCATTTCAAAGAAAATGTGCAAGATGTTTTCAAACGGTTTTATACGGAATGGCTTCCATTTTCCGGCTATGAATATGCCGGACTGCCGGATATTGAAGTGTACCCTATTATCCACGGGAAACCGATTTATGGTCATTCCGAAGTATGGATAGCAGTAAAAAAAGAAAAGGAGAAATAACTATGCAATATCAAATCGAGATACGGGAAATTGAGCCTGTTCGTGTTGCTTACATGAAGTATAAAGGCATTGCTACCGAAGCAAACAGTGTATTTCCCAATGTTTTTAAGTCAATTCGCGGGAAAGTGAATGGTGCGCCGTTTTTTAGCTACTTATCCATGAACCCGGAAACAAAACAGGGAGAAATGGAATTGTGCGTACCAACCGCAGAAAACCCTGTTGGAAACGGCATTGAAGTAAAAGAAATGCCCCGCATAAAAGCGGTATGCGTTACTCATGTTGGCTCTTATGAAACACTTTCCTTTGCGTATGCTGCTATTGATAAGTATGCAGCAGATAATGGACTGCTACTGGCACCGCCATTTCGGGAAGTATTTATAAAGGCTCCCGGAATGTTTCTGAAAGGAAACCCGGACAAATATATCACAGAAATTCAGTTCCCAATCAAAGGGGAATAGCTCATGTATGCTATTGAAACGGAAAATATTATAAAGCAGTATAAAAATGGCGTACAGGCACTTTCGGGTTTATCCCTTTCGGTTAAAGCCGGGGAAATCTTTTCACTGTTAGGGGAAAACGGGGCAGGGAAATCTACCTTAATCCGCATATTGACAACTTATTTACGTCCTGCTTCTGGAAAAGTATCTATGCTGGAAAGAAACATTTATACAGACGCTGCGTGGATACGTTCACAGATCGCTTGTGTTGCACAGCAAACATCAATCGACACCTATTTGTCATTAGAAGAAAATATGCTGTTCCAAAGCCGCTTATATAAAATCCCAAAAACAGAAGCCAAAAAGAGAATGGAAAAACTCATTACGGATTTTGGATTGGAACGGTATCGGAAATATCCCGTATCATCTTATTCCGGGGGCGTAAAACGCCGCCTTGATATTGCCCTTAACATGATGTCAAATCCTAAAATTCTCTTTTTGGACGAGCCAACTGTTGGCATGGATATTCAATCCCGTATTTCTATGTGGGAAATGATGAAACAAATCCGTAGTGATTTTGAAACCACTATTTTTCTCACAACACACTATCTTGAAGAAGCAGATAGTTTAAGTAATAATATCTGTATTATGAAAGACGGAAAGGCTGTAAAGCAGGGGACACCAACTGAATTACGCTCTTTACTTCGGGAAAACACGATACGGGTACAATTCCATAATATTGAGGACGCAAAAGAATATATAGGGGTACTAAAGGGCTTTTTCCAGCAAGAAAAAATGATTGTGCATAATTCGGCAATCATCATTCATTCACCTAATGCGCAATCAGATATGGAGCGTGTAATATCTTTTTTGGCAGAATATCACATTCCCTTTCAAGGAATAGAGGTTGCACAGCCAACTTTAGAAGATGTTTTTTTACGGTTGACACAGAGCAGACAGGGGGAATGTATATGAGTGTATTCACAATTTTGTACCGAAATGTAAAATGGCGTTTTCATAACTCATTTACCATTGTAATCACAATTCTACAGCCTATCTTGTGGCTTGTGCTTTACAGTGCTGTTGCCGGGCAGACTATGAAAAATACAGGGATAGAAAACTATACTGCATTTATTCTTCCCGGCTTAGTGGTTTTAGTTAGCTTTTCTACTTGCAGCAGCAGCGGAATTATGAATTATATGATGAAGTCAAACGGTAGCTTTTATCGGGTATTGATTGCACCTATTAAACGAAGTTCTATTGTTTTAGGACAGCTTCTTGAAGCGGTATTATGCACTTTCCTTGAAGTGGGAATAATGGGGTATGTTAGTCTGCTTTTTCATGTTAGGCTTGCCACTGGTATAACAGGAATTTTTCTGATTTTGATACTGGTGTTTCTGACAGCGTTTTTTATGGCGGGGCTTGCTTATGGAATAAGCCTAATTTTGCCAAACGAGGTAATATATGAAACAGTAATGAATGCGATTGTATTGCCTGTATTTTTCCTTAGTACAGCATTATTCCCGGCAGACGGTATCAGTGGCATATTAAGGATTGCAATTAACATCAATCCGTTTACCCATGTGATTAACGTATTGCGTGATCTGATACTTTACGGAACTGTCAACACAAATAGCACGGTATTTGTGTTCATGCTTTTTATACTTATGGGAAGTATCAGTTTTATTTGGGCTTTACATGGATTGAAAAAGGAATTGAGCCTATAATTTATAAAATATATGAAATCTGCCGCACGACGGCAAAAGAAAAAAGCCGTCGTACAGCAGAGGTCTATCCGAAACTGTTTACGATTTATAAGGAACTAAAACGGCAGAATGAGATCATTTTTGAGGCGGAAAAGGAACGAAGTGTGCTTGAAAGACTAAAGAATCCACCAAAGAAAGCGGCAGACTACCAGCAACAAAGTACGGTTAAAAACAAAGACCGAGGGGCGGGATAATCGCCCCTTTACTACATCAATATTATTACATTTGCATAAGCATATTCCTTGTTTCTTTATCAAACTTTTCGAGCGCATAACGATATGCAACTCGCGGCATTTTTTTGCAATTTTTTATCAAGTATTCTTTTACACAACTGGGATTTATTTGTGATAAGGCTTTCAACATCCAACCATATCCTTTTAAAACTAAATCATGTGAATCCGACATTAAACGATCTGATATTGTAAATGGCTCCATTCCTTCATAATCATTTTTCATTATGGCAGGTATCAGGATAACTGCGGAAGCCCTTCTTACCCAAAAATCATTATCTTCTGTCCATGCGACTATCTTCACAAATAATGATTTCTTTTGCCTTATCAGCTCTCCGAATGCGTGTGTGCAAAAATCATCACAGTCGCCCCATCCCCTTACATAATCTTTCAGCCAGTGATAAAAAATATCGTAAGTTGATTCGTTATAATGATTTTTCATTCGATATGCAAAATCAAACGCAATTACTCCCAATGCCCATGAGTGTCCATTTAACAGCTCTTCGCACAGGATAAAAACATTTTCAATGCTTTTATCTTCAATTTGACGGAATAATTTAGTTGATAATTTTCGCACATCTCCTGTGATGATATGTTTTCCACAGGGAGTGTTTTCTTCCAACTCTTTAATCTTCCTAATCGCTTCTTCGACAATTTCATCCATTTGATGCTCCTGTCATAGTTCTTCTGCATAGCTGCCTGTAATCTCGATGGGATTTCCGTCAGGATCCATAAATGTAAAGTACCAGTATGGTGAAAAAACATTTATAAATCGAATTTCAGTCATCTGCGCTGCAATACCTAATTCTTTTATCCTATCATATTCTGCCTTTAAATCTTCGACTCCTAAGTTAATAAATACCTTATGGGTATTTATATTATCCGCAATTTCACTCTGATTATCGTATATCTCCCAATATTCGCCTTTAGTTATTACTTGACTAGGGTTTTCACTGTCATAATAACCATTCATGAGGCAAAGGTTAAGCCCTTTATTATTAAATTGGGCGAAACGCTTTCCGTTAGTGGCGGTTACTTTCATATCAAATACCTTCTCATAAAATGAAACAGATTTATCAAAGTCCCTAACAATTAAATAAATTGAACCATATCGCATTGATGTTCCTCCATTATACCAATTCATACTTTATTGTGACTTGACACTTTAAATCATTTTTCCATTCTCAACCTGCACAGCGGTCTGCCAGTCATCTTCATAAACGATGGTTCCCACAAAATTTGTATAAACCACATCATCAGGTTTTTGATGTCTATCTAAAAGTGCAGTAGCAGGTTTTAATTTCTCAATCATTTCTACTGTACTTTCACATTAAAAAAGTAATGACCTTTTTCATGGTTCTTACAAGGTTTCGGTTCAGGAAGATTATCCTTGAACCAGTCATCAATAGATATGAATAGTTCTTTTTCTTCGTTGGTTAATTTCCCACCTCTTATCATATTCCAACAAAGGCTAAATATCCCTTTGGGATGCTTAGAGTATATCATAAACTAGCTATCTTGTATACAAAAAAACTATTGACTAAATCCAAAAATATTGTATTATACTTTTAGTGGTGAGTCCGGCTGCTACTTGTCAAGGACGTATTCATCATTTTTCATCACTTTTTCTTGATTTTCCCTGTTTTCCATGCTCTAAGTCATGGAGAATGACACGCTTTACTTGTCCTCTACACTTTGGGTACTTGTATCAGAGAAATGTACTTCGGCTAAATACCTTGTCTTGTCAATTTTATGTTGTAAACAGGGCGTTAATCGCCCTGTGGTGTTGGTCTGAATATCGTCGCTCATGTTCCTCCTTTTAGGCGCAAAAAAAGACGCATGGTTTTCACAATTTACTGTTCCATGCGCCTTTACGCTGTTACTATATTTGATTGATATGATTGATTACGCCAACTGCATAATCTCGGCTTCAAGTTCCTTTAATTCGTCCATTGATAAAGATGGTATATAACGTGCAATTTTTTCAAGAGAAAGTTCTCCGTCTTTAATCATTCTTTCAGCTGTTTCTCTGTCTTTATCGTGAGTAATCTTATCGGTAAGAGTATTTTCCATATCTTTCCAATATGTTTTCATTATCTGCTCATCATTAAATAAACTCATCATAATCGTCACTACCTCCATTTCTCTGTTCATCAAATATTCTTTTAAGACGTTCCTATCCTTGCAAATACGGATTGTTTCTCTGACTGTCTGCTCTGTCATTCCATACAGCTTTCTTTGTTCATCAAAAACTTTACAGAAAATAATATATTGATTGATAATATCCTCTGTTTCGCTCTCATAGATGACCTTTGCTTTTACCTCAATATCTATATCTGCACCGTCAAAAAATTCTTTGGACAGCGATATTGTATCGGGTTTTCTGCCCCTATCGCCTGTGTAGATGATATATAATTCCGGCTTAGGCATTTTGACCTTTGTACTCTTATACAGGCTTTGTGATGTCCTTTCAAAATATTCATGATAACTCTGTGCTAAATATAACAGTATTCTGATTAAAATATTTACCGTCCAACTTGATTGCGCTTCCAACAACAAAAGCAATCTGTTGTTACCCACCATTATGCCCAAATCGTTATTATCCGATTTTCTATTTATTCCGATTCTAACATAAGCAGGCTGGAAGATGCAATGAATACCGCACTTCCAGCCTTGGTTTTTTCAAAACTATCGGAATAATCCCGATGCTAATAACCATGGCAGAGCCTGCTTATGATATCTTCGTCATCATCCCATACAGGCGTTTCCGTATCTGGATGGAGAATGACATTATTTTTACTTGCTTTACATATAGCCTCTCTTTTCATTTCGACATCCGCACGTGCATAAACAAGGGTTGTCTGAGTATCCTCATGCCCGAGGAATTCAGAGAGCATGGTCAGATGCATGCCTGCCTGATACAGATGCATGGCCCTCGATTTACGGAACATATGCGGTGACACACGGTCCGGCACTGCAGGATTTTCCCTTTTGGCAGACTCAGCATATTTCTGCACGAAACGTGCCACATTATCATCCGACATTGGCGTTTTTATGTGGTTATGGATAGTATAAAACATGGGGCTGCTCCCTTCGCTTCCGGAATGCACCCTTTCTCTGTACCGTGTAAAAAGGGCTGTTGTTTCCGGAGACACCGGGACAAGCCGCGGCTTTGCCCCTTTCCCCATCAGATATACGGTACGGGAACCGGCATTATAGTCAGAAAGGTGCATTGTAAGCATTTCGCAATCCCTTGCCGCCATGTCATACATCAAGGACATAAAAAACTGGTTCCTGAGTCCGGTCTTTGTTTGAATACGTTACCTCGGCTTTCCAGTGTCCTCGCCTTTGTCATTCCGTACCGCCCTCGCTTTCATTTTCGGCATTGGGGAGAGTGGATTGTGGGGGAGTGGTTTCTCGGCTTTCCGCTTTGATTTTAGAGATAATCTGCTGACACTCCCTTGTCTGCAAGGCAACCGATAAGATACGGTTTAACTCGCCCTCGTCATAGCGGTAGCAGTCGGGGAAATACTTCACGATAATACCGCCCATGATGTACTTGTGGTGGTTCTCGGCTTTGCGTTTCTTCTCGTTCTGCTTTTTCTTTTCATTGGCTACACGCTGTTTCGCCTGTTCCAGTGCCTGTAATGCTTTTTCTAAATTTCTGCTTGCGTCATTCTTGTTCTCAATCATTTCTGATACCTCATTCTTTCTGTGCCGTGTTGATGGTTTCTGCAAATAAAAAGGTGGCTGATTGTCCGTTAGGATAAACCGCCACCATAAGCACCAATATTCATTTTATTTTATTCGTCATTTCCTAAGAAGCTGTCCTGCCCCTCAAATACCTCCATAGTCATAAGGACACCTAGCCGATACCCTCTGACAAAGTAGCTATGCGCATCGCAACAGCTTTCATCAAAGTATGTGTCCGCAAGTTTTTGTAACAGTGCCTTGTCCTCGTCATTCAGCTTTTCTGCAAGTTTGTTATGGAGTATTTCCACCTGTTCACAAAGATACTGGTGGTGTCTTGTTCTTTTTGCGGTTACAGCGTTTACATGAAGCTGGTCATCTAAAAATGCGTCTAGGATTTTTCCCATACTTTTATCTGTTTCCTTTCCGTTTTGCTCCATGCGCCGCTTGCAAGACAAGAATGTGTAGTGTATAATATTTACGCAGTCTGCCTTGCAGGTGGGCGCAGTGTGAGGTGGCGCAATTCTTTACAGGGGTTCGCCGCCTCCGTTATTTTTCCAGTTCGTCATACACCTTGTCGATACCACGACGGACAACATCAGATGTAGTGGTGTCCAGTGCTTTTTTACACTGTTCCAGTTTTTCCTTTGTGTCATCATCGACTAAGACAAATATCCTGTCTTTCATGGGTTTATCGCCATTCGGTGGACGTCCCATTTTCTTTTGCGCCACTTTATCACCTCACTTTCATGCGCATATATATCATACACTAACATGCGCATAAAAGTCAACAGAAAGGGAACGGTTAAAAATTTTTCCTGCAATCATCATTCAGTTGTCCATATTTATTCTCCCTTTTCGGAAAAGTGTTCCCACTGCTTATCCAGAAAATTTTGGTGAATATTATTTTCCTCTTCGATAATATCCGAAACATATTATAGCCCAAATCCCAGGCACAACTGCATATCCGGCATTTACTTGTCCACGGTTTATGATAGCATAGCCGCCGCCGACAAATGTCAGGATCAAAAAAGCACTCCCATGATCCATGCTGATTTGCTCATAATGAAACCTCCGATCCCGTTATTCACTATTTTGATCCGCGGCGCCGAAATGGATAAGAGACTCCGTTTATGCCTTCAAATTGCCCTTTTCGATGTGTTTTTGAAGGAGTCCATCAGCCAGCTGAAACAACCTTTCCGACCCCAAAGCGGTCTTTCTCTGACGGCCATAGACCTGTTCCGCGCTCACCCCATGCTCCCTCCAGTCACCGCCGTCATTGCTGTCATTGAGCAGCAGGGGCTGAAGGTTATCCATGGCATGGGCAAACCGGGACTCCGGCGTCTCCCAGGCCTCAAATTCGTCAAAGAGCGCCATCAGCTCCGCCGCCTGGTCAGCGGGCAGCATGGAGTACAGCTTCACCTTGGCCGCCTCCTCCCGCTCCTTCTGGGTGGCAAGGCCCGCCGCATCATAGGCGTAGGTATCCCCCGCCTCGATCTCCACCACATCGTGGATAAGGCACATGAGCATCACCTTCCCGATGTCCACCGCCTCATTGGCATACTCCCGCAGAAGGTAGGCCATGATAGCCATGTGCCAGGCGTGCTCTGCGTCATTTTCCCGCCGGCCGTGACCCGACAGATGGGTCTGGCGCAGGATGTTTTTCTCCTTATCGAGTTCCAAAATAAAGCTCAGCTGCTGCCGCAATCTTTCTTCCATGGTTTCCTCCCATTTTCTGAATTTTTGAACCAAGTCTCAATTTCCCTTCGTGTTCATAACACCTATTTCCAAAATTGGAAACTCCTTTTTCTATCATTACATATTTATTTGATGCTATGCCGAATCAACAGAAGGAAAAATTGGGACTGGGCCAAAAAGAACAGGGGCGGCCGCACAGGACCGCCCCTACGTTTAGTTTTCAACCAGAATGTCGCTGATATCCACCGGGGTGGCATCGCTCCAAAGCCGCTCCAGGTCGTAGAATTTCCGGGCCTCGTCGGTGAAGACGTGGACCACCACTGCGGAAAAGTCCATCAGCAGCCAGGTGCCCCCCCGGTGGCCCTCGATGTGGTGGGCCCGCTCGCCGTTCTTTTCCGCCGCCTCCTCACAGGCGTCGGACATGGCCTTTACCTGGGTGTTGGAGGTGGCGGTGCAGATGACGAAGTAGTCGGCCAGGGTGGTGACCCCCTCCGTCTTCAGCACCTTGATATCGCCGCCCTTTTTGCTGTCCAGCGCTCTGGCCAGCAGGACCGCCAGTTCATAGGATTCCATTCCATTGCTCCTCTCGTTTATTTTTGGCCTCCGCCCCCCGGGCGGGAGGCTCAAATTTACGCCGCCGCCTGGGTCGTGTCCTCGATCTCCCCGCCCTGAATGTCCGGAGAGGGATCGGGGAAGATGTCGCCGGGGTCGATGGTTCCGATATCCCCGGGACTGGTGGTGGTTCCGGGGTCCGTGCCCGGGTTG
>OFGR01002997.1_pt1 | contig 10488 bp, 11 predicted proteins | sample 1521811 | NCBI WGS metagenome assembly OFGR01 (sample SAMEA3504098, study PRJEB24116) | mouse gut metagenome | biome: mouse gut; feature: mouse-associated habitat; material: faeces | place: Denmark | collected 2011
AAACCATATATAGGATGTGCACCGTATCAGAAAACTACGCCGATTTTTTTTAAATTTGATAATAATAAGGAAACAATAAAGTGGACGAGGTTTGTAAATAATCATATCCATAACAAGGTTTTGTGGGAAATATTCCGGTATATCAGGTATATACAGAGAATTTATTACAGAATAAGAAAGAAAACTTCGCGTGATATTTTGCAAAGACTTCATGTAGATTTGTATATGGGTTCTGCATGGTGGATATTACCAGATAAGGTAATTTCTTTTATTTTGTGTGAAATGGAGAAAAAGCCAGCTTATATTGACGTGATTTTGGATGGTTCTTATACACCAGAAGAAACGTTTTTTCAGATTATGGCATTAAGGTCTCCATTAAAGGATATGATACAAGTTCGAAAGTACAAAGACACCAAAAAAGACAGTAGGACGTGGGCAATTTTTACTGGAGCAAAAATGGATAAGCCTTTTACAGGGCATCCGTATTATTTTGAATCAGATGATTTTGAGGAGATTCAGAAAAGTGATTTTTGGATAGCTAGAAAATTTGATGAAACTATTGATAAAAACATTTTGGACCGTATTGATAAAGAAATATTACATATAAATTGAAAAGGCATTGGGATGAAAATTTTATTTATTACGAATTCTGATATTGGCAATACAACTTATGGAGGTGGAAAAGCTTCTGCTGCTCGTTTTGCATTGCTGAAACAATTTGGCAGTGTTACTGTATATCCGGTAGTGAAACAATCCAACAAGGCAAGCATAATATCGTTGCTGCAAGGAAATTATCCTCCGCTTCGGAATGATATAATAAGGGAAGTGCTGGATATGTGCAAAAAGAATCAATATGATATCATATATGCAGATACTTCTGTATGTGGAACGCTTATAAAAGAATTGAAAAAAGGAGGCATAAAAACACCTATATTGTCTCATTTTCAAAATTGCGAGAGTGATTTTAATGCGATAAGATTTGGAAGAAGCAATTCACCGAAAAGTACCATATACCATAAACTTGTGCGGAGAGAGGAAAAATTAACATTAAGATACAGTGACTGTTGTGCAGCACTTTCGGACAGAGATGCACACAGGCTGAAAGAGTTGTATGGGAAAAAAACAGATGTCTTACTTCCACTGTTTTTAAAAGATGAAGTTTTGGATTTAGATATTGAATCAGCAGATAGAAAACGAAATAAGTATTGCCTTCTTTTTGGGCCAGTGCTTTATCCAAATGTTGAAGGATTCCGCTGGTTTCTAAAAAATGTGTCTCCTTATATCAAAATAAAGACGGTAATTGCAGGAAAAGGATTTGAAGAATATCAGGATGAATTTCAGAGAGAATTTGTTCAGGTAACGGGTTTTGTGAAAGATATTCAAAGTCTTTACCAGAATGCAGCATGTGTATGTATTCCATTGTTCCATGGCTGCGGAATGAAAATAAAAACAGCAGAAGCTTTGATGTATGGAAAAACTGTGTTTGGAACAGATGAAGCTTTTTCAGGATTTCAGTTTGATATTGATAAAGCAGGAGGCATTTGTAATCAGGCAGAAGAATATATCCATAGGATTAATTCTTTCTTGGAAAGAGAACATAATTTTTATAATGTTTATTCCAGGGAAATCTATCAGAAAAAATATTCTGAGACATCAGCCATGAAACGTTATCGGGCAGTTTTCAAAAGATTATGTCAAAGTATAGAAAAATGAAAATGCTTATTAGCAAAATTCCTTCTAATTACTGTTCTTGAAGAAAAATATATATCGCTCTAAAACATTAGAAAGAAATAATTGAGATATCTAATTTAGGATTGCTGGTGTCAGATAATGTAAATTGAAGTTACCAATTAAAATTTTATGAGGAAAACTGGTTGAATGAATTAAAGAAACGGACGAAAGTGCCGAATAATCGAAAAAAATACTGGTTCCCCAATATGCTGCTGTTTTATTTGCTGCGTTTGAATGTATGCAGGGATAAAAATCTATGGATTTTCGGAAGCTGGGAAGGTAATAGGTATGATGATAACAGCAGGCATTTGTTCGAATATATAAGGGAAATGCATCCAGATATCCGGGCTGTATGGCTGGCAAATTGTGAAAATATAGTCAGCGAAATCAGGAAGAAAGGTTATGAAGCATATATATCCGGTTCCAGAGAAGGGCGAAGAATACAGCTTCGTGCAGGAGCCGTGTTTTATACAAATGGTATAGATGATTTTGGGAATATAGGTTATTTTTATGGGGCAAAAATCATATCTTTGTGGCATGGATTTGGGATAAAGAATATTTATTTTGCCGGGATGAAAAAGGATATCCGGTATTGGAAAAACAGGTTGCAGAATAGGATTTTTTCCTGGGTTGGCAGGGATATTACAATTTCATCTTCAAAAGCGTGCAGTGATTATTTCCGAAGGGCATTTTGTCTGCGAAAAGAACAGATACAGATAACAGGGTTTCCGCGTAACGATATATTTCGAAAACAGCTGAAACCTTCAGATGTCTTTGGAGATAAAAAGGCAGATGAATACCGTTTTATGTTATATATGCCGACTTATAGAAGTTATAAAGATTTTTCTATACAGGAAACAGTTGAACAGATTGCTGGAGACAGGGTACTGTCTGCTGCGTTCAGGAAACAAAAAACTGTGCTGCTCGTAAAAAAACATTATCTTACTGAATTAGAATGGAAGCATTTGCCTTCTGAAATCAAAGTGTTGGAAGATAGTCAGGTATCATCAGTGCAAGAACTTCTGGCAATATCTGATTTAATAATAACAGATTATTCAAGCTGTATATTGGATTATGTATTGTCAGGTAAACCGGCTGTCCTTTATGCACCGGACAGGAAAACATATTGCATGAATGTGGGAATGGCGAAAAAATGGCATAAGGTATATGACAGATATTCGCTGGATTCTTACCAGGAATTGAAGCAAGTGCTTTTAGAGTGTCTGTCAGGAGAGAAAGGAATTGCTGATGAAACAACAGAGTATCTGAGAGGGATTTGTGAAGATGAGAGTATAAAAGGAACAAATTATTGTGAAAATGTATATAGGCTGGTGTATCAAAGCGTTTTTGGAAGATGAGAACGGATTTTGGCAGGCTGGTTAGCCAATCTGGCAGGGCTTTCTATGGGTAACGCCGTCTGCAATGTGTAGAAAAGCAGTCAGGCTCAGGGTGCCATGGCGGATATATACAAATTTATACAGTGCGGGACATCCCGGGCGCACCGGATTGTGAGTGGTAATTGTTTTTTCAGGCGGAGTCTGTCGGAGAGGAAAGCTTTCAGAGGCTTGGGGAGATTTTCCATGTCACTGGAACTGCGGCAAGCAGCCTCCATCTGCAGGCGGGAACTGGTAACAGATGTAAATCAGTTCGGATTTGAGATAAAAGTGTGATGGTGTAAGCAGGATGAATAAGGTTCAGAAATTATTTCAAAATTATTACCGTATGCCAGTACAAGTGAAAGCATCTATGTGGTATGCAGCTTGCAATGTCTTACAGAAAGGAATGTCATTTGTGACTGTGCCAATATATATCCGGATGCTTACAGTATCGGAATATGGCAGATATGTGACATTTCTTTCATGGAAAGATATTGTAATGATATTTGCTACTTTTAATTTATTTTATGGGGTTTATACGAAATACATTATAGACCATGAAAAGGACAGAGACGGATATACTTCCTGTATGCAGTGCCTGTGTACATTGCTGACAGCAGCTGCTTTCATTGTTTATATGCTGATGCATAAATTTTGGAATAATTTATTTGCGGCTGATATAAAGCTGATGCTTCTTGTGTTTATGTATTGCCTGTTTACGCCGGCTTATTCCTTTTGGCTTGCTAGACAGCGGGCTGAATATAACTATGTAAGAATGGTTTTTGTATCGCTTATTGTTATACTGGGAGTTCCTGTGACAAGCCTGTGTCTCCTGTATATTACAGACTTACGGGAGCGTGCAGTGATTTATGGATATCTGTCTGTGCAGCTTCTGACAGGTTTCTTTTTTTATGTATGGCATCTGGTTCGGGGAAAAATGTTTTATAACAGGGAGTACTGGACATCTGGACTTCGGTTTAATTTACCACTCCTTCCGCATTACTTGTCATTACTTATATTAAGCCAGTCTGACCGCATTATGATTACAAAATTTGCAGGAAGCGACAAAGCCGGGATATATAATCTGGCCTATCAGGTGTCTGTTGTAATGAATGTGGTGGCGGATGCAATGAATGGAGCATTAACACCATGGGTGTATAGAAAATTAAAGGAAAAAAATTATGAGAAGCTCAAATCTGTTCCAAAAGCAGCCTGCATTTTTCTTCAAATAATTTCTGCAGCTGTGATTCTGTCTGCACCGGAAATTGTACAGGTTATTGGCACAAAAGAGTATCTTGAAGCAGTCTGGATTATACCTCCTGTTACAGCCAGTGCTTATTTTGTATTTTGTTATGGGCTATTTTGCAATATAGAATTTTATTACTTCAGGACAAAATACGTTACATTAGCTACGTTTGCAGGGGCAGGCATGAATCTGATATTGAATTTGTTTTTTATTCCACAAGCAGGGTATCTGGCAGCAGGATATACGACGGCAGTGAGTTATTTTATAACTTTTTCTATACATTATCTGGTGTATGAATCTTTGAGGAAGTGCTGTATGGATGGCAATAGCGTATATGATACATTATTCATATGGAGAAGCTGTATATTGTTGTTTGCGTGCTCATGCATTGGCAGTATATTGTATCGGCTTCCTGCAGCAGTCCGGTATGGACTGATACTTTTTTTTATAGCTGTAACAGCAATCTTCAAGGATAAAGTGGCCAGTGTAATTTCTGAGATAAAAACAGCAGAATGAGTAAGAGGATTTAATATTATACAAGGCAGATGCTGGAATCAGTATACAGGAACTGGCGGCTGAATTTTGCGATGGAATTTGTAAGAGAGGAAGTTTATGGAAAGAAAAGGAATCATAATTGGGTATACTGCAGGTGTTTTTGATTTATTTCACATTGGGCATCTGAATCTTTTGAAAAATGCAAAAGGAATGTGTGACAGACTGGTAGTAGGAGTTACTGTTGACGAACTTGTTTCATATAAAGGAAAAAATGCACTTATTCCTTTTGAAGACCGCATAGAAATTGTGAGAAGCTGCCGATATGTAGATGCAGCTGTTCCGCAGTACAGCATGGACAAGCTGGATGCTTGCAGGAAGCTGAAGGCTTCTGTCCTTTTTGTCGGGGATGACTGGTATGGAACGGAGAAATGGAAGGATTATGACAGGAGTTTCAGCAGGGAGGAAGTGCAGATAGTATATTTTCCGTATACGAAAGGCATTTCATCAACAAAGATTACAAAGGCGCTGCATGAGGCCAGGGGATGGACTAGCAGGGAAACAGGAAAGGCCCTGCAGATAAATGAAAGCGGGGAAATGCGGGATGACTGATAAAAGGTACTGCATGAGTTCTTACCTTGCCTTGCGGTATGTTGAACGCGAAGGCGCTGATTTCTGCGGCAAGTACCGTTACAAAAGGCCAAGGCTGAGGGATAAAAAAGAATTGGTGCCTGTAAGGACGGCACAGGAAATACACAGTGAGATTGAAAAACAGCTGGGACGTATTATGGAAAAATATCAGAAAACAGGCATCATGCTTTCGGGCGGGATGGATTCTGCTATCCTTGCATCATACATGCCGGGATGCGAAGCCTATACGTTCAGATTTTTGGATGGCTGTTACCAGGAGGATGAACTGCACAGGGCGGAAACGTTTGCGGAATACAGCAGGCTAAACCTGCATTATGTGGATATCGGGTGGGAGGCAGCCGTGTCTGCATTAAATGATGTTATGAAATCCAAAGGCGGCCCGGTCCACTCCATTGAGCCGCAGATTTATGCCGCTGCCAGACAGGCCGGCAGGGACCATGTGGATGTCATGGTTATCGGCGACGGTGCCGATTATGTGTTTGGCGGTATGGACGGGCTGCTGTCAAAGGACTGGATGTTTGGTGAATTTATGGACAGGTATATTTATGTTAATCCGGAAGATGCACTGGCGGAAGCTGACAGCATGGATTACCTGTTTGAGCGGTACAGGCAGGGTGATGGAATTGACTTTGAGGGATTTCTGGGCGTGGTAGCTGCGGAAGAAAGCTACGGTTCATATGAAAATGCCTTTGAAGCGGCAGGAATGCCTTATTATGACCCGTACCAGTCTTTGAGGATGCGGATGCCACTGGATTTGCCGCGCATCAGGAACGGGGAGTCCAAATACCTTATAAGGGAGCTTTTCAAGATGCGGTACCCGGATATTCCGGTTCCCGGGAAAAACCCGATGCCGCGGCCAGTTGATTTGTATTTTGCTGGCTGGAAAGGACCAAAAAGGCCGGAATTCAGGAAGGATATTGACATATCAAAATATAATGGAAACCAGAAATGGCTTCTGTGGTGCCTGGAGAAGTTTCTTGATATGGCCGGTGAGTGATACCGGGAGGGAGGAAAGAATGGAAATGGGGAAAACAGAGATAAAAAACAGGATAAAATCAAAAATACCGGCTCCGCTTCTGACAAAATTGCAGAGAATGCATGTAGTAATGCTGGATATTATTTATATGCTGCGTTATATGGTGCAGAGCTTGTCAGGAAAATTCGGCATTCGTTTTCTGGTTCTCAGTGTGGGGCAGGCATGCAATTATAAATGCAGGGACTGTGCCAATTTCTGCCCGTCAGCGCCAAAAGAATACAGGCGTTATGAACTGGACAGAATTTTGGAAAGTATAAACAGAATCCTGAAAAATGTTGCTTTTATCAATGTCTTTCAGATTCAGGGTGGCGAGCCATTCTTATATTCCGACTTGGGGGGGTGCTGGAATACCTGGGAAGCCGGAAGGATAAAATACGTGAAATTGTCATTGCGACAAATGGGAGCATTGTGCCTGATGATGAACTGTTGAAAATAATACGCAGAAATGATGCTGTAATCCGAATCAGTGATTATGGAAGATTTCCTGACAGGCTCGCAGTGCTCAGGCAAAAATGTAAAAGCTTTGGAATACGGCACAGGATGTATGCGTTTGGGACAGGGGATTCAACATGGTTCCAGTGCGGTGGAAAAGAAGTAAAGAGGGAGCTGGATGGCATTTTAGTCAGAAACAGATTCAGACGATGTGCCTTTAAAAACTGCCTGACACTGGAGAGGGGTGAATTATCCCACTGCAGCAGGGCTTCGAACAGTTACCACATTCAGGGATTTAGCAGAAAGAAAAAGGATTTTCTAAAAATTACGGATGATAAGAAGTTTGGAAAACAATTGCGAAGGTATGTAATCTTTCCAAAGCCAATGGAAGCTTGTTTTTACTGTTATGGTTCTTCTATGAAGCATACAATACCAGCCGCGATTCAGGAAGGAGAGTCTGGCAATGAAGATTGATTTCTGCCCGTTTCACGAGTTATATCTGGCAGCGTCTTTTTTCTGGCTGAATAATCCGGAAATTCAACCTCTCGTTATGTCTGGGATGTCACAAAAGAAAGACAGATGGAGTGGTTCAATTTCCTTGCTAATCGCAAAGATTACCAAATCTGGGGCGTGTAGGCAGATGGGATTCCAATCGGTGCAGATGGAATGAAACATATAGACTACAAACTTAAGAAGACAGCGGGATATTTCGGGTGTATCTTTGTATTATGTAAAGAAAATTCCGATTGCGGAGACGCAGACTTATGCGGATATTTATGGACAGATAACAGAAAGCATTCTTTATGATGTGCCGTCAGTATTGATAGAAGCAGCACACGGGCTACAGAAAACGGAGAAACAGGAAGGCAGTTTTGCATACTGCAATAAGTTTTCACCCAAAATGGGCTGTCTGAGTAATTTCAACGTTTCTTCCGGCTATTTATATAATCTGTACCGCTGCATGGCAAAACCGCTGGGAACAGGACTGTATTTTTATTTTAAAGAAAAGCGTTACGAGATTGGATACGTAAAAAAGGCAGGCTTATGCGGGCTGGCAGATTATACCGGGATTCCAGGAAAAGTGATTTATGTGACAGGGGAAGAATTATGGATTAAAACGGCGGATAATGGAATTGTTTTATCCGATATCCGGGATGATGCTGGAAACAGGATTGTACCTTCCGGCATATTTAAGAATGGAAATATGATAGATACATAACAGTTAAGGAAAGGGATATGACAGGCTTGAAATTGGCAGCACTTTTTATAATACATAAAAATATAAAACAGGCAGAACGTCTGCTGCGTTTTTTTCACCGGGAAACAGCAGAGTGCTTTGTACATATTGACAGGAAGTATTCGTGTAATTTTGAAAATGTCCGGCGGCACTTAGAATCCCAGGAAAATGTGCATGTTTTGGATGAAAGGCTTTCGGGAACGCTGGCGGACTGGTCACTTGTCAAAATTACAATGCTTCTTGTGCAGTCCGCAAGCCGGTATGGGCAAAAAAACAGTATTCATTTTGCTTATTATGGGCTGTTTTCCGGACAGGATTATCCGATTAAGCCATGGAGACAGTTTCAGGAGGCACTCGAACAGAGTTATCCATTAAATTTTCTGGATATCTGGAAACATGGAGAAATTCATGTTGGGAATAAGTTTGCAAAATACAGGTTTTGGAAAGTACAGAATTTTCTGTATTCAAATGTCAGAAATTGTTTTTTCAGAAAAGCATTAAAGGTTCCAGTATACTTGCTGGAAAAAGCAGTGACTGTTATATGGAAAACACCTGAGATACGGCTGAAAGAGATGGGAATCGGTTTATATGAAGGTTCAGCATGGTGGATTTTGTCAGACGGGATAATCGGTTTTATTTTAGGAGAATGGAAGAAAAGGGCAAATTATCTGAAAGTAATCTCAAATACATCTACGCCGGAGGAGTCGTTTTTCCAGATTCTGGCAATGAAATCCCCATACCGGGATTTCATTCGAAAGGGTGACTATAAACATATATACTGCAATTTTACTCCATTCGGGAAACCGGCTATGGGGCATCCATATGATATTACGATTGAAGATTTGGAGCGGGGGGGGGTAATGCAGACACCGTTCTTTTTTGCGCGTAAGTTTGACTTTGCGCGTTATCCTGAAACATTGTCATGGATTGATAATGCTCTTATGTCAAAATAAGACTCAAAGATTATATTCTGGCAGTTAAAAAGATGATTCAAAAAGGAGGCACTCGCAATCGAGTGAAGATATGATGCATAATAGATGGTACTGGCTGATAAAAGGGCTTTTCTTTTCAGAAGCAGCCAAGGGGAACAGATGGAAAGTGCTGGGGAAATTTGTTCTGGCACATGTCCGTTTTTTCTTTCATAAAAGCTTTATTACAAACTGGGTCAGGGGAATCCGGCTGTATGTGATACAGCACAGGGCATCGTCGACATCCTGTTATTATTTTGGAAAATATGACTGGAGTGAGATGTGTTTTCTCGAAAAATATCTGCGAAATACGGATGTTTTTGCGGATATAGGCAGCAATATTGGAAGTTATGCCCTGTTTGCTGCATCTTGCGGGGCACGGGTAATTGCTGTAGAACCATGTCCGTCTGCCCTTCGTATTTTAAAGAAAAATATCATGCTGAATCCTTCCCTCAAAGACAGGATTTCCTGTAAAGGAACGGCCGTGGGGGAAACAGATGGAGAAGTATATTTTACAACTGGCAATGATACGACAAACCGGATAGTGGAAAATGCACAAGACGGCAAGGGGGAGGATGCTGTAAAAGTGCAATGCAGGAGGTTGGACAGTATTATCCGCCAGTGCAGTGTCATAAAAATGGATGTGGAAAATTATGAGATTCCTGCATTAAAAGGAAGCAGGAAACTGTTGGAAAATGAAAAGTGCAATGCCGTCATCATAGAAGCATTCGAAGAAGCGGCGCAAATAAAAGAAATTCTGGGTTCGCATGGATTTTATCCATACACGTATGATGTGGAAAGAAATAGACTGGCAAAACATAATGGACCACAAAAAGGAAATAATCTTATTTTTATAAAGGATATCAGGAAGGCGCGAAAAAGACTGAAAGGAGAAAGAATTTGAAAAAGGCAGTCAGTCAGGATAAACATTATGTGATAAGTGAATCAGAAAGCAGGCGGATTGATATGATAAAAGCCATGTCCATATTTTCGGTTATCTGCGCACACTGTAATGCTGTGCCGCAGACGAGTTCTGCCTGGAATGTAACGGTGCATTATTTTTTAAATGCAATTGGCACAATCGGTGTGGGAGTCTTTTTTGCGGTGTCTGGTTATCTGCTGGCAAAGCAGCCCGTGATTTCATTTTCTGCATTTATGGTTAAGAAAGCCAGGCGGCTTGTTCCGGCCTGGATAATCCTTGGAACGATGGTATACCTTTATGTGGCTGTGCGCAAATGGGGTGTCACGCCCTTAGGATGGCTGGGATTTCTTCTGGGGCGGGGTTCTTATTTATATTTTGTACCTGTGCTGTTTTGTCT
>OFGR01003000.1_pt1 | contig 10474 bp, 10 predicted proteins | sample 1521811 | NCBI WGS metagenome assembly OFGR01 (sample SAMEA3504098, study PRJEB24116) | mouse gut metagenome | biome: mouse gut; feature: mouse-associated habitat; material: faeces | place: Denmark | collected 2011
GCCTGGGCGAGATGGACTACGAGGAGCTGTGGGAGACCACCATGGACCCGGAGCGGCGCACCCTCAAGCGGATCACCATGGAGGACGCGGTGAAGGCGGACGCCATCTTCAACCTGCTCATGGGCGAGAAGGTGGAGCCCCGGCGGGAGTATATTGAGCGCAACGCCTTCAAGGCCGTCAACCTGGACTATTGAGAAGCGCGGAGCCGCCGCGAGCAGGCGCAGCGTGACAGGAGGACCTAACTAAATGGCAAAAAACGATGAGTATATGACCAGGGATATCAGCTTTCCCAACCAAAAGATTGTCAATATCAACCTGGAGCACGAGATGGAGAACGCGTACATCGAGTACGCCATGTCGGTGATCAAGGGCCGCGCCCTGCCCGACGTGCGGGACGGCCTGAAGCCCGTCCACCGCCGTATTCTGTACTCTATGTACGACACCGGGCTTACCTCGGACAAGCCCTTCAAGAAGTCCGCCACCTGCGTGGGCGAGGTGCTGGGCAAGTACCACCCCCACGGCGACCAGTCGGTGTACGACGCCCTGGTCCGCCTGGCCCAGGATTTCTCCATGCGCTATATGCTGGTGGACGGCCACGGAAATTTCGGCTCCGTGGACGGCGATCCCCCGGCGGCCTACCGTTATACCGAGGCCCGTATGTCCAGGATCGCCAACGAAATGCTCCGGGACATCGACAAGGAGACGGTGGACTGGGATCCCAACTTTGACGAGTCCCAGAAGGAGCCCCGGGTGCTGCCCAGCCGCTTCCCCAACCTGCTGGTGAACGGCTCCTCCGGCATCGCCGTGGGCATGACCACCAACATCCCCCCCCACAACCTGCGGGAGGTGATCGACGCGGTGATCTGCGTGCTGGACAATGAGCACGCCACTCTGGACGATCTGATGGAGCACATCAAGGGCCCCGACTTCCCCACCCGGGGCATCGTGCTGGGCCGGTCCGGCATCCGGGCGGCCTACGCCACCGGGCGGGGCCGGATTCAGGTCCGGGCACGCACCGAGATGGAGGAGTTCGGCCAGGGCCGCACCCGGATCATCGTCACCGAGCTGCCCTACCAGGTGAACAAGTCCCGCTTGGTGGAGAACATCGCCGACCAGGTGAAGGACAAGCGGCTGGAGGGCGTGTCCGGCCTGCGGGACGAGTCTGACGGCAAGAAGGGGATGCGGATCGTCATTGAGCTGAAAAAGGACGCCAACCCCCAGGTCACCTTGAACCGCCTGTTCAGCCAGACCCAGATGCAAACCACCTTCGGCGTGATCCTGCTGGCCCTGGTGGACAACCAGATGCAGCCGAAAATCCTCACCCTGCGGCAGATCCTGGATGAGTATATCGCCTTCCAGGAGGAGGTGCTCACCCGCCGTACCCGCTATGATTTGAGAAAGGCTCAGGAGCGGGCCCACCTGCTGGAGGGCCTGCTCATCGCCCAGGACAATATCGACGAGGTGATCCGGATCATCCGCTCCAGCTACGACAACGCCAAGGAGCGGCTGATGGAGCGGTTCGGGCTGGACGACGTCCAGGCCCAGGCCATCATGGAGATGCAGCTGCGCCGTTTGCAGGGCCTGGACCGGGAGAAGCTGGAGGCGGAGTACAAGGAGCTGGAGGAGCGCATTGCCTACTTCAACTCCCTGCTGGCGGACGAGGGCAAGCTCCGGGGCGTGCTCAAGGAGGAGCTGATCCAGATCCGGGACAAGTACGGCGACGACCGGAAAACCGAGATCGGCTTCATGGAGAACGATATCGACATTGAGGATCTCATCGAGGAGGAGCAGTCCGTCTTTACCATGACAGCCAACGGCTACATCAAGCGCACCTCCGCCAGCGAATACGCCGCCCAGGGCAAGGGGGGCGTGGGCCGCAAGGGCATGACCGCCCGGGAGGAGGACTATGTGAACACGGTGTTCACAGCCTCCACCCACGACTATATCCTGTTCTTCACCGACAAGGGCCGGGTGTTCCGGAAGAAGGGCTACCAGATCCCGGAGGCGGGCCGCACCGCCAAGGGCACCAACATCGTCAATGTGCTCCAGGTGGAGCCGGGGGAGAAGGTGGCGGTGATGATCCACACCCGGGACATCAGCGAGGGGGAGAACCCCCGCTACCTGACCATGTTCACCCGCCGGGGCACGGTGAAGCGGCTGAACGCCGCCGCGCTGAAGAACCTGCGCAACAACGGCCTGCGGGTGATCATCCTGGAGGAGGGCGACGAGCTCATCGAGGTGCGGGAGACGGACGGAGCGCAAAACTTGCTCATCGCCACCCACAACGGCATGGCCGCCTGCTTCCCGGAGGACAAGATCCGCACCACCGGGCGCAATTCCATGGGCGTCCGGGGCATCAAGCTGCGGGAGGGGGACTACGTGGTGGCCGCCGCCCGGGCCAAGCCGGGCAAGGCGGTGCTCACCATCACGGAGAACGGCTACGGCAAGCGTTCCCCGGTGGAGGACTACCGGATCACCGACCGGGGGGCCTACGGCATCAAGAACTACGCGCTGAGCGAAAAGACCGGCCCGGTGGCGGGGGTGAAGGTGGTGGACGGCAGCGAGGATCTGCTGCTGGTCACCCAGTCGGGCACCATCATCCGGATGGATGTGGACGAGATCCGCCTGATGAGCCGTTCCACCCAGGGGGTTATCGTCATGCGGTTCAAGGAGGACGGCGACCGGGTGATCGCCCTGTCCCTGGCGGAGAAGGAGCCGGGGGAGGGCACGGCGGCCTCCGATGAGGAGCTTGCGGAGCTGCTGGGGCTGCCGGAGACGAAGGCGGGGGAGGACGCGCCTGCGGAGGAATGACGGACGGTCATGGGCATGGACTGGAAACGTTATTTGTCTCCCCCCTGGAGGGAGCGGGCCGGCAATAGGCTTTTTACCGGCTTGGTTTTAAGCGGGGCTGTGCTCATGGTGCTCGCTTTGGGCGGCGTCTATTTCGAGGGCCTCCGGGAACGGCTGGGGGGCTTCTTCACCGGGGCGGGAATGGCGGCGGGCGGGGCAGGTACGCTGGCTCTGGCCTACGGCCAGTGGCCGGAGGAAACCCGCTTTGCCTGGAAGGTTACCGCGCGGGTGGGATTTCTCCCCCTGGCCCCGTGCTTTGTCCTGATGGAACTGCCCTCCCTGCTGGAGAGCGTGGGCGGCTGGGGCTGTGCCGGCCTGTGTGCCATCACCGTTATCCCCTTCGGATTATCCCTGATCCGGCTTATCTGGAAGAAAAGGAACGCTTAATGGATGAAAACCGTAACCTTATACACCGACGGAGCCTGCTCCGGCAACCCCGGCCCCGGCGGCTGGGGGGCCATCCTCATGCTGGGCGAGTATAAAAAGGAACTCAGCGGCGGCGAACCCGCCACCACCAACAACCGCATGGAGCTGACCGCCGTCATCCGGGGGCTGGAGGCCCTGAACCAGCCCTGTGTGGTGGAGCTGTACTCCGACTCCAAGTACGTCATCGACGCCCTGGATAAGGGCTGGGCCAAGGGCTGGCAGGCCCGGGGCTGGATCAAGTCGGACAAAAAGCCCGCCCTGAACTCCGACCTGTGGGAGCGGCTGCTGGAGCTGTGCCGGATCCACACCGTCAACCTCCACTGGGTAAAGGGCCACGCCGACAACCCCTTCAACAACCGCTGCGATGAGCTGGCGGTGTCCGAGTGGCAGAAGCTGAAGGGATAGCATCCCTGTCCGCAAAGGCCGGAGGCCGGTGTGGAGGAGGAGCAGGCCGGACAGGAAAAAACGCCGGGTTTCCCCGGCGTTTTCTCTGCGCCTGTGCTCACAGCGGAGCAGCCGCCGGACGGCCTCTCCCGCTGTGAGCACAGGCTCTTATTCTTCTTCCTTCCGATCCAGCCGTTCCAGGTGCTCCCGCAGGGCCAGGTTGATATAGCTGGAAACGGAGCGGTCATCGTACTCCGCCAGCCCCTTGATCCGCTGGTAGATGGGGTCATCGATGGTAATGCTGATTCGGGTTTTCAGTGGTTTCATGCTATCACCTGCCTCATCATAGCATTTTTGCCAATCTGATATTGACAATTCATATTGATTCATATAGAATATGATAAGGTGATATCATGAATGAGATGGAGTTTGACAAGGCCCTTTCCAATTTTTTAGACGATACCCAGTGCGAGGCCGTCAGCGAGGCGTTGTTCGGTCTGGTGCGCTCCGCCTTCGCCGCGGGCTGGCGGGCGGCGATGGGCTCCGATCTGAAGGAGCTGATGGACGAGGACGGGTAAAAATGAGGAACGTCTGAAAAACGGCTCAAAAAAGCCCCCTGCCATCTGGCGGGGGGCTTTTCCTGTGTCCTGGGTTATTCTTCTTCCTTGCGGCGTCGGCGGCGTCAGTTCACCGACTGCCGCTCCCCGGGTTGCCTGGGTGGGCTTCGCGGGGGCCCCGTTTAATCCGCCTCTCGTTCCGTACAGATGATGTTTAGTTCTTCCAGCTGCCGCGGCTCCACGAAGGAGGGTGCGCCCATCATCACGTCCTGGGCGTTTTTGTTCATGGGGAAGGGGATGATCTCCCGGATGGAGTCCTCGCCCGCCAGCAGCATGACCATTCGGTCCACGCCGGGGGCGATGCCCGCGTGGGGGGGCGCGCCGTAGGTAAAGGCGTTGTACATGGCGGGGAATTTGGCCTTCACATCGTCCTCGCCCAGCCGGACAAGCTGGAAGGCCTCGATCATGATCTCCGGGTCGTGGTTCCGCACCGCCCCGGAGGACAGCTCCACGCCGTTGCAAACCAGGTCGTACTGGTAAGCGGTGATGGTCAACGGATCAACCTTCCCCGCGGCGGCCTTTTGCAGAATCTCCAGCCCGCCGTTGGGCATGGAGAAGGGGTTGTGGCAGAACTCCAGCTCGCCGCTCTCCTCCCCGATCTCGTACATGGGGAAGTCCACAATCCAGCAGAATTCGTAACGCTCCTTGTCCATGTGGCCGGGGCAAAAGGCCCCCAGCTTGTTTCGCAGCACCCCAGCCGTCTTTTGGGCGGTGGGCAGCTTCCCCGCCGTCAGACCTACGAAGCATCCCGGCGTGAGGCCCAGGGCCTTTACAACCTCTTCCTTGATGGGCTGGACAAACTTGGCGATGCCGCCCACGATCTCCCCGTTCTCGTCATAGCGGAACCAGTAGGCTTTCTCTCCGGCCTGCACCTCCACCTCATTGCACAGCCCGTCGATCTGCTTGCGGGTGCCCTGGAAGTCCGTCACCACGATGGCCTTGACGGTATTGCCCGCAAAGGGCGGGAAGCCGCACCCGGCCAGCAGCTGGGTGGCGTCGGTGAGGGTCAGGTCGATGCGCAGGTCCGGCTTGTCGGAGCCGTACCGATCCATGGCCTCCAGGAAAGGGATCCGCTGGAATGGGGCCTGGGAGGCCACGTTATACGTGCCGAACCTGGCGAAGATGGGGGGGAGCACCCGCTCCAGCACAGCGAACACGTCGTCCTGGTCGGCGAAGGCCATCTCCATGTCCAGCTGGTAGAACTCGCCGGGGGAGCGGTCGCCCCGGGCGTCCTCGTCCCGGAAGCAGGGGGCGATCTGGAAGTAGCGGTCGAAGCCGGAGGCCATCAGCAGCTGCTTGAACTGCTGGGGGGCCTGGGGCAGGGCGTAGAACTTGCCCGGGTGCTTGCGGGAGGGGACGAGGTAGTCCCGGGCCCCCTCGGGAGAGGAGGCGGTGAGGATGGGGGTGGTGATCTCCAAAAATCCCTCGCCGGTCATGGCGGCGCGCAGGGCGGCCACCACGTTGCAGCGCAGGACGATGTTGTTTTTCACCTCCGGGTTGCGCAGGTCCAAATAGCGGTACTTGAGCCGCTGGGTCTCGTCCGCCTCCCGGGAGCGGTTGATGGGGAAGGGCAGCTCGTTGTGCCGGCAGCGGCCCAGCACCTCGATCCTGGCGGGGACGACCTCGATGTCGCCGGTGGGCAGCTTGGGGTTTTTGCTGTCCCGCTCCCGGACCACGCCCTCCACCGAGATGGTGGACTCCTTGTTCAGCCCCTTGACAGCGGCCATCATCTCCTCCGTCTCGATGACCACCTGGGTGGCGCCGTAGAAGTCCCGGAGCACCAGGAAGGCCAGGTTCTGGCCCACCTCCCGGATGTTCTCCATCCAGCCCACGAGTTTGACCTGCTGCCCCGCGTGTTCGATGCGAAGGTCGTTACAGGTGTGTGTGCGCGATTGAACCATGATAATCAACTCCAATTTGTAATATTATTATAGTTTGACAACAATTTGTTTTCACCCTGCCGCGCCGTATTCCCGCAAAATGTCAAATACCTGTTGGAACAGGTCCGTTTCCGTTTGATAGGATCGGCAGCCCTCCAGTCTCGAGGTGATCCCCCCTGTAACCACCTGCCCATTGCTGTAGATGGTGACCAGGTTGAACAGGCCGCCTTGGATACGCAGGTAGAACTGGAGGGCGTCTGCCCCGGGTACTTCGATGCGGTCCCGAGCAATGGGGCTCAGATTGGACAGGCTGGCCCGGTATTCGTGTTCCTCCAGGGCGTTGGCGATGGCCTGGGCGGCGGGGTGCTTGTTGGGTACCGCCAGATGGTATGAGCCGTATTCTTTGACCTCCTCCGACACGTCATACAGCACAGACCCGGAAAAGGAAAATGAGTCGGTTTGATCTGTACCGATGATGTCGGCCCAGCTTTTAGGAACGAGGGTGTATCGGAGGCAAAATGCCGCCAGCGCCGCCAGGACTACCCCCGCGATGATAAGGCCCTTGTATTTTTTCATGGCTCACGCTTTTTCCCGGATAGGGGGCGCATTCCGCCCCGCCTCCAGGATGGCCAGCACAACCCCCGCCGCCTCCTCTGCGGCCAGCAGCCGCTGTTCCCCGGAGGCCATGTCCTTTAGCGACACCTTGCCCTGGACGATCTCATCCTCACCCAAAAATGCGGTGAAAGGGACGCCCAGCCTGTCGGCATAGGACATCTTCTGCTTGAACTTCTTTTGCTCGGTGTACAGTTGGGCTCGCACCCCGGCCCTCCGCAGCCGGGTGGCAAAGGCGATGGCGGGGGAGAGGTCATCCGTCATGGGCAGGATGAGCACGTCGGCGGGGGCGGTGATGAGCTGGTCGTTGAGCAGGCCCTGTTCCTCCAGTACATAGAACAGCCGGGTCAAACCGATGGAGATGCCGACGCCGGGAAGTTGTTTATCCGTGTAATATTCCGCCAAGTTGTCATACCGTCCCCCGGAGCAGATAGAGCCGATCTCCGGGTGCTGGGTCATGAAGGTTTCGTACACGGTGCCGGTGTAGTAGTCCAGCCCCCGGGCGATGGTCAGGTCCACCGCGAATTTCTCCTGGGGCACCCCGAAGGCCCCCAGGTACTTCACCACTGTGGCCAGCTCGTCCAGTCCCTGGTGGAACAGCTCATGCCGTCCCCGGTACGCCTCCAGGGAATTTAGGACTTCATTATTACTGCCCGTAATAGAGATGAACTTCAAAATCTCGTCCGCCTGCTCCCCGGTGAGGGAAATCCCCTCCCCAAGGAGCATGTCCCGCACCTTGTCCGGGCCGATCTTGGGCAGCTTGTCCACGGTGCGCATCACGTCCCCGGACTTTTCGGTGAGGCCCAGCATGGCGTAGAACCCGTTGAGGATTTTGCGGTTGTTTACCCGGATCTGGAACTGTTCCAGCCCCAGGGCGGTGAAGGTCTGGCAGATGATGGCGGGGATCTCCGCCTCGTTCACGATGTCCAGTTTGCCGTCGCCGATGATATCGATATCCGCCTGGTAGAACTCCCGGAACCGGCCCCGCTGGGCCCGCTCCCCCCGGTAGACCTTGCCGATCTGGAACCGCCGGAAGGGGAAGGACAGCTCGGCATAGTGGAGGGCCACATACTTGGCCAGCGGCACGGTGAGGTCAAAGCGCAGGGACAGGTCGGAGTCCCCCTTGGAAAAGCGGTAGATCTGCTTTTCCGTCTCGCCGCCGGCCTTGGCCAGCAGCACCTCGCTGGCCTCGATGACGGGGGTGTCCAGGGGGGTGAAGCCGTAGCGGGAGTAGGACTGGCGGAGCAGCTCCACCATTCGGTCAAACTGGGCCTGTCTGGGGGGGAGCAGCTCCATGAACCCGGACAGGGTGCGGGGTTTCTGCTTTGCCATGGTGATTTCTCCTTTCGGTGTGTGGAGGGCCAGCGCCTGGGCCAGGAAGCGGACCAGGCGCTCCCGGTATTGGCCCAGCATGATGTTTTCCTCCTGGGAATCGTATTTGTTGTTCCCCTGATGGACGAAGTAGGTCAGCGTGTTCCGGTTCAGGGAGATGGAATCCAGGGGCCATCCCTCGCGCCGCTCCGGGGCGGGCCTGTCCACCAGGTAAAAGGCGCTGTGCCGGGTGGCCTCGCCGTCCTCCATGTAGGAGGATATGGTCCCGTGGTGGTAGACGGCGATCCCGTCCAGGTAGTAGGCCAGCGCCTTTCCGCCCAGGGAGCGGACCAGCCGGATGTAATATTGGAGCAGCTCCTCGTCGTCCAGCCGAGGCCCCCCGTTTGGGGTCCGGACGTTCAGCCCCGGCTGGCGGCCGTCGTCCATGGGCAGGCCGTCGAAGTAGAGCCCGGAGTCGTTGCAGATCACCGCGTCGAAGTATTTGCCGTAAAAGGCGGCCTTGAGGATGGCGTTCTCCTCCGGCGTGGAGCCCCGCTCCTCCGGCTCCTCCGTGACGCCCAGGTCTTTCAGGGTGCAAAACTCCACGTCATAGCCCGCCAGCAGGGCCTCAAAGCGCCTGACCTTGGCGGGGTTGGTGGTTCCGATCAGGATCTTTTTCATGGGACCGCCTCCAGACAGAAAAATGCTCTCCCCCCACAGCTATGGGACGAGAGCGTTTTCACAAACACTTCGTGGTGCCACCCACATTCGGCGGGCACAGCCCGCCCTTTGGCCTTCTGGTGCGGGAAGGGGACCGGCCCGTCTCCGGGCCCGCTCAGCCGGCGTCTTTCCCGTCCCCCTGCCGTAAGCGCTTCCAGCCATGGCGCTTTTCTCTGTCCGGCGGCGTGGGCGGTACTCATCCGGCCTCAACGCGGCGTATTCAATTGCAGGTTTGATTACACTTTCAGGGGCGCGGTGGGTTTTAAGATCAGCCGCCAGTCCAAATCGCCCCGGGCCAGGCCGTGGATGAGCATCTCGGCGGAGGCGGCGTTGGTGGCGATGGGGACGTTGTGCTGGTCGCACAGGTTGATGATATAGCTCATGTCCTTGTCCAGCTCGTCGCTGGTGGGGTCGTTGAAGAACAGCACCATGTCGATCTCGTCGTAGGCGATGCGGGCGCCGATCTGCTGGCTGCCCCCCTGGGCATGGGCCAGGAAGAGCTGGACGGGCAGGCCGGTGGCCTCCGCCACCTGCTTGCCGGTGTTGCTGGTGGCGCACACGGTATGCTTGGACAGGATACCGCAGTAGGCGATGCAGAATTGGACCATCAGTTCTTTTTTGTTGTCGTGGCTCATCAGGGCAATATTCATGCGGATCGTCCTTTCTATGGTGTGGCTGGGTCAGCGGATGCGCAGCAGGGGGACCCGCTGTCCCATAAGGCGTTTGGAGATGTTGAGGTAGGCGGGGGCGGCCCCCTTGTAGGTGGCGAGCACCAGGGGCACGCCGGAGGCGGCGGCCATGGTGACGGCGGCGTCCTCGGGCACCACCCCCAGCAGGGGCAGTCCGGCGGTGTCCATGGCGCTGTCGATGGAGGTGCGCAGCTTGCGGATGAGCTTGGGCTGCACCCGGTTCATCACCAGGTGGAGCTGGGGCAGGTCGTGGAGCTCGGCCACCGCCCGCTGGGCGTCCCGCAGGGCGGCGGGGTCCACGGCGGACACCACGATGGCCCGGTCTGCGGCTGCGCGGGCCAGCTGGAAGCCGTCCCCCAGCCCGGCGGGGGAGTCCATGAGCACAAAGTCGAAGCAGTCCTTGGCCTCGTCCACTACGGCGCGGAACCGTTCCCGGTCCAGGGCGTCGGGGGAGAGGGGGGCGGTGAGCAGAAACAGCCCCTTGATCTCAGGCTGTTCCGCCGCCGCCTCCAGCAGGGAGCAGCGGTAGTCCATCACGTCGGAGAAATCCATCACCGCCCGGTCGGACAGGCCCAGTACCAGATCCAGGTTGCGCAGGCCGATGTCCACGTCCACGCACAGCACCCGGCGGCCCAAAGCCGCCAGGCAGGACCCCACCCCCGCGGTGAGGGAGGTCTTGCCGGTGCCGCCCTTTCCAGATGTGACCATGACGGCGGTTCCCATGGGACGCCTCCTTCCGATACTCTCCAAAATCATACCACGAATTTGTGAAAATGGCAACAAAAAATCTGAAAATAATGAAAAAACCCCGCGGCCCCCGGCTGCGGGGCTTGGCCCGCAAAGATATGCGCTGAGTCTGTTGGTACAGCTTCTAAGAGCCTGTTTCATATCCCGAAGAATGCCGGGCCGGACGGGAGGTTTTAAACAGGCTCTAGGGCTTGTTTGAAAATTGTCAACACGCCCAATCGGCGGGCCTTTTTCCGCT
>OFGR01003001.1_pt1 | contig 10474 bp, 4 predicted proteins | sample 1521811 | NCBI WGS metagenome assembly OFGR01 (sample SAMEA3504098, study PRJEB24116) | mouse gut metagenome | biome: mouse gut; feature: mouse-associated habitat; material: faeces | place: Denmark | collected 2011
ACTATGCCGCCGGAGATTGGATGAAGGTGGCACTCATGGTGGGGACATCAGCCGAGAACCGCCTCATGCAGCTCTATGTCACCGGCAACCGCACCGGCGCGGACATATATGACGCATCCTTCAATTTCCGGCAGGACAATCCGCAGGAGATAACCATCGACAGTGCCGAAGCCGATGTCGAGATAAAGAGTATCCGTGTCTATAACCGTGCCATCAGCGATGATGAGGAACTTGAGAACCGCATGGTGGACAGCGAGACCACCGATGAGATGATGGAGATATACACCGCCAACGACATAATGGGAGACACCGGCGATGTGGATATGGATAAGCTCCGTGCGATGGGCAAGGGAGTCCTTCGCATCGTGCGTAAGAACATGCTCAATGATGTCTACGAGACCAACAACAAGAAGACCGACTTCCTCGCCGATGTCTATTTCTACTCACCTCTCGGCAGCGACTATGACTTCATACTCACCAACTGTTACATCCGAATACAGGGCACGTCATCGACCAAGTATCCGAGCAAGAACATCCGCATCTACTTCACCAAGGGCAGCGAGCTGCTCTCGATGACAGGCAAGAACGTCCTGCCCGGAAACAAATATGTGATGCGCCCCGGTGCAGTACCTGTGCCGATTGTCTGCTGCAAGTCTGACTATTCCGACTCATCGATGTCGCTCAATACCGGTTGGGCTAAACTGTTCAACGATGTGATGAAGGAACTCGGACTGCTTACACCACCGCAGCGTCATCAGTACGAGCAGGGAGGCAACAGCCTCGGCGCGATCAATGTCCGCACTGCCATTGACGGAATGCCCATCGACATATTCTGCGCCGAGACACTGGACGGAGAGAACGTCTATTACGGGCAGTATAACTTCAACAACGAGAAATCCAAGAGCGGCCCAGTATTCGGCATGGAGGGAGTCGATGGTTATACCCCGGAATGCCCCATCGCCCTTGAGATGCTCAACAACACCTCCCCGATTTGCTTGTTCTCAACAATAAGTGACGCCCATCTTGCACAGGAATTCGATGCCGGGGCGGAGGTGAACTACGGAGTCGATGCGTCCGGCAAGGTTCAGAGTGACGGTGATGTCAAATGGGCAGGTCTTGCCACAAAGCAGCAGACAGCACTCAAGCGTCTTTACTCATGGATACGCGCCTGTGTCCCTACCGGAGCGAATGCCAACGACCTCTCCACGTTCAAAAGCGACAAGTTTAAGAACGAAATAGACCAATATTTTGACAAAGATTTCCTTTTGACATATTATATAGACAGACAGTATGGCTTGGGGGTAGATCAGTTGGCTAAGAATATAATACTTCGCACATGGGATGGACTCAAATGGTACATTACATATTATGACGGTGATACGCAACTCGGCAAGAGAAATGACTGCTTCCTTGTGTACCTCTACACCACCGACCGCGATACATGGGATGCCGAGGCAAGCAAATATGCCTTCGAGGGTCACGACTCGTGGCTATGGAATCTCGTCCTTGCCAACCTTGAGGATGACATCAAACGTTGCGCGGCCAACTATCGCTCCGTTATGACTAACGAACGAGTCCTTGCCATGCTCAATGACGAGCAGAGTGGTAACTGGTGTGACCGTGCGTTCAACAAGTCCGGCTATCTCAAGTATATCGCCCCGGCGGTTCAGACCATGTACGGCAAAAAGTGGCCGTTCATCTTCGCGTTGCAGGGCAGCAACAAGAGCCACCGCACCTTCTTCTTCACCAACCGCGCAGCCCTGCTTGATGCCAAATACGGCACGAGCAACTTCACCTCCGACAACATCGACCTCTATATGGCGAGGGGTGCGACCGATGCCGCCGACACACTGCGCATCACCGCCAACGAGACCTACGCCTTCGGATACGGAACGAACAACTCTCCCAACATCGCCAACACGGGCATAGTGGACGGAGGGGCTGTCGCAAGCCTTGACATCACAGGAGCCTTTACTGTGAACGACCCCCTGCGCGTGTATGGAGCAAGCCGAATAAAGGTACTCGACATGACAGGTGCGTCAGACCACCTCAAAAACGCCCTCGATCTCGGCAAATGCTCCGCTTTGAGGGAACTCAATCTTCAGGCGGCTACGGGTGGCGGTTCCACCGGATGGTGGCTCTCGATAGACAGTTGCAGACAATTGCGTAAAGTCAACCTGCGCAATCAGTCGCAGGCAAAGACCGGAGGCAGCACAAGCACCGCCCTTGACCTCACCAATCAGACCAAACTTGAGGGACTCGATGCCCGTGGCACAAAAGTTCAGAGCATAGCCTTTGCCAAAGGTGCGCCGGTGACAGTGGCACGTATGCCCTCGACAATCACCACGCTCCGGCTTGAGTATCTGAGCAAACTCACATCGTCCGGTCTTACGCTTGAGAGTTACGGCAATGTGCGCACCTTCATCTTCGACAACTGTCCCGGCTTGAGTTGGGAGGCACTGCTGTCACGGTGCGCCAATGTTGACCGTCTCCGTGTCACCGGGATAGACCGAGAGGATGACGGCACATGGCTCAATAAGTTCATGACTATGGGCGGTGTCGATGCCGATGGTAACTCCACAGACACATGCGCGCTTGTGGGCACTGTGAGGCTCACGCGTTACATCGATAATGAACGATACCAACGTATGTGTGCACACTTCCCTGAGTTGAATATCCGTCAGCCCGAGTACACCACCATCAAGCGCAACATCAATGTCGCTGACGATCGCAACATAACCAACCTTGACAACGGCACTGGCTATGAATCTGGCACCGACTATGTGCCGAGCGGACACATCACAGCGATACTCGCCAAGCGCCACCGCTGTCTTGCCAAGGTCACTCGTAAACCAACGACCAGGAAAGTCACCATCGCCAATGTCGAGACCACCATGAATAACCTCGACGGCGAGATGACCTATTTCCCGTTGCATGATGAAAACTCCAACTATTATGCAGACGCGGACGACATCGCTAACTGCACCCCGGCGAAACTTGACGGCAGCGAGGGCGACCTGATGATGTATGAGCCAGGGTTCTGGTGCAAAGGTGTAAACGACTACCTCGGGGAAGCCTTCTATAGCTGCTATAGCAGCAACGATGCCGACCACAAACCGGCAACCCCCGAAGCCTCTGTGCTGACACTTGATGACCTCAAAGCAGGCGGTAAGGTCATTGCCGGGCAAAAGATCGTGCCCAAGGACACATTGGCCGCCTCATACACTACCGACAGCACCTACTCAGTCTGCACTGTAGATGTAGCAGGGCGAAAGCGCGTGCGCTATCCGTCAGTACCAGGTTCAAGCCTCGTCGGTGCGGTGTTCTGCGACAGCTCCGGCAAAGTGGTTGAGAGCGTCATCGTTCCAACACTGTCATGCAAGTTCGAGGCCGGAATGTACATCATTAACGACATCCCCGAAGGAGCATCCACCTTGCACTTCTCCATACTCAACACTGCGGAATTTGATAAAGTAGTATTGTCGGACAGCGACAAGATTGAGGATATGGAGCCCGAATGGTACTTTGATGCAGAGCATTTCTGCGCCGTGGTAGGCACATCTACCGTCGGTAATAAGTTCCGCGCCGCCATCACTGGTGGTTCCACCATGGCAAGCATGAGCTGGCCTGACTTCCATTATTATAGCGTACAGCGAGGTATGCAGCAGATAGACGTACTCATGCACAACCGCATAGCCAACCTATGCTATGCCAAATATGGACGACTCGATATGCAGAGCCAATGTGGAGGTGGTCAACACACCTATAATCGCATTACCGGCGGCACGATGAAATGGGGCATGCGTGACACCATCGGCTATGACGAAGCAGTTTTGATAAAGTCCAATATTATTAATTCCGTCATCGATAGTGTAGTTCACCAGTATGCATGGGAGGTGTTCACCGACAGCATCGGAACAGTCACTGTGGAGCAGCTCAACAACATCAACTGCCTCGGTTATGAGGATATCTACGGTCACAAGTATGACATGATGGATGGAGTGGATCTTCCCAATGACAGCGGCAATGCAGGTAAATGGCGTATATGGATGCCTGATGGAAGTATCAGGAAAGTCAAAGGCATGACGAATAGTGACTGGTGGATAACCGGTGTATCCCATGGCCTTTATATGGATATGGTACCGGTAGGTACAGTGAACGGCAGTTCTAACACATACTTTTGTGATGAGTATTGGTACAGCGGAGCATCAGGCCGTGTGGTCTACCGCGGCTCCCACTACGCGTTTGCTTTTGCCGGCGTGTCGAGTGCGTATACGGTTCACGATGCATCGGATACGGGTGGGTATGCCGGGTCGCGTCTGGCCTTCCGCGGCAAAATCCTTAAAGCGCTCAGCGTGGCCGCTTTCAAAGCGTTGGTCGAGGCCGCGTAAGCGGAAAGCGAGAAAGCGGTCGCAGCGCGCCCCAAAGCGCAAAGCGACAACACAAAGCGAATGGCCTTCGGACGATGTTCGGAGGCCATTCAAATATAGTTGGACTGATGAAGTGGGGGGGGGGAGCCAGGCGTCAGCTATGACCTCGGCGAAGCTGGGTTGATTTTTGAGCGAAAACAGAGTAGGGCTGCCGATTAAAAAAGCGTACCCGGAGGTACGCTTCGTTTTGTGGAGAGCCACGTTTCGTTTTAATTTTGGTCCGCTTCGATTTATTCCCGTCCTCCGTTTCGTTTTGCGGATTATACATGCGCTGGTTGGAGATAACCGGGATAACAAGGTTCTTGGCCACCGCTTTGGGATGGTTTCGGTATTTTTCCGCAATTTTCAGCGGTATCTAAAGCATCGGTATAACGCTCATCTCGTTTGTTTTCTGACGTGCCTTGCGTATCCACTTCTCGCCGTTTTCATCAGTCCCTATCTGGTCGTGGGTCAGTGTGGAAATATCCACAAAGGCAAGACCTGTGAAGCAGCAGAACACGAAGGTATCACGCACGAGGTCAAGACGGGGAGAAGTGGACAGATCAAGGGCGATTATCCGTTTGAGTTCGGCCTCTGTCAATTTCTCTCTTTCAGATTTGGTGCGGGTGTATCGTTTGCCCACAAACGGATCCTCGTCAATCCATTTGTTGGCTATGCCTACACGGACAACATTTTTCAGATAGCGGATATATTTCACCGCAGCATTGTTGGCACACCCTTTCTTCACACGCAGATGATGCTCGAAGTCGTCCACCATACCCGATGTGAGTTTTTTCATCGGAATATCCTTCACTCCTTCCTTATCGAGCAGGAATTCTTCCAGATACTTCACGCAACGCTCCCAGCGGAGTACGGTAGCCTTGCAGACATCTCCGCGTTCCAGTTTCTCGCGCACTTTCACGTTGACCTCGCGGAAAGCCTCGCACAGCATCTTCGGCTTTTCAAGTTTGCCGAGGAAGGCACGTTTAAGCACATCCGGGTTAACCATCTCGTCACGCATGACAAGCTGGTTGTGTATCTCGCAGATTTTCGTGCGTATCGTGTCGAGGTAACGGTTCAGTTCAAGGTCTTTCTTAGTCTTACCTTTCGACTGACCTTTCGCCGCATTCCAGTTTTCTGGAACAACAGTTCTGTTGATATACACTTCCGCACGCTGACCGTTCATCGTGATGCGGAGCACGACCGGGATTTCGCCCTCCTTGTTCGGGCGGCCTTTCCTTGCCATGAAGTTCAAGGAAAAGTAACTTTCATTGGATAATTTCATTTCTTGTGGCTTTAATGGTTAAACTAAAGATACAAAATAATTTTCATTTTCTCAAATGTAAATCATTGAAGTACACAAGAAATACGGGGGGTTGAGGTGGCAAAAAGGGTACTTTCGCAGAAAAATATGGAATTGCCACCTCGATTTGCCACCTTTTTTAACATTTATTTAATGGGCAAGACGATTAAATAAGTGCCACTCAAGAGGTATAGCCGTTGTTGTGGTACTTTTTAATGGCATTTGTGGTACATCGTGAGAAGTGTACCACATCCTCATAAAACAGCCACCTTATAAGGCTTTCGAGGTGGCAAATCTTCAGCCACCTTGTCGTGTGCAAATCGCTGAAAAATAATGAAATAAATCCTTTAGAGGTGGCAAAACATGGTACAATTTCTATTGCCACCTTTATACACACCAGATACTTCAATATTTTGCACTGATTGGGGATAGAGGGCATAAAGCAAAACCTCTGAAAATCGGTGATTTTCAGAGGTTTTCGTCGGATTGATAAACCCTTCTGTGATCCGCCTGGGTTCTGCGAATTAGGCGGTATATATCGTGGTTATCAACAACTTAGCTCTCTGAAAAATCAAGAATGTTCCCTTTTTGCACACCCCGATATTTCAATGTTCTTCGTCGATTACTCTGCAAAGATAACAATAATATGCTGATTTTAGGCAATTAAGACTGTTAATTAAGCCTATTTATTTCTACGTTTTTCCGAATTTATTGCTCCCTCACATTTTTCGGTATATCATTTGTCAGCATATGGACGGTTGAAGACAAGTTAGAGAATAACTAATATTTAACATGAAAACTTACTGCTCTGCTTTAGGCTCTACATTATTAGGCATGTTCATTTCGTTCAAATGTTTGAAGGCACAAATCATGGCGCTTACATATTCTTGACATCCTTCATCAATTAAACCAGAAACATATTCTTCTCCATAGATATTTTTAATCAGTCGAATATATCTACCCACAAGCATTATTCCAAAGCATGTGATTGGATACATAAATTCCTCATCAGAGGTCAAGAATAAAGCATTCCCTAATCCGTGTACGTATTGGGAGCAAAAACTCACGAAGGAAGATATGGTTTCTCTGTCATCTAAAAAGCTATAAAGTTCCCGCCATGAGTATAAAGAAACTCTACCAGTGCGATTGGTTGCATTGCTTGAAAATTCTTTATATTTCCAACCACCAGTAGTTTTGACAATATCTTGAAAAAGTCTTTCGTTTATTGTCTTATAAGGATGTTTGTTAAGCTGGCTTATACAAAATTGTATGGCTTCGTTTGCATTGTCACGAGCGTCTGTCATCTGTTTGTACAAAGCATCATATTCCTGTCGGCCAATTCTACCGTCATATTCTGGAATCACTTTAAGATTTTTGAATCTTAATTTCTGTGAGTCCAAAATATAGAGAAGATACCGAAACGACCTTTCATCAACATTATTGTTTTCGTAAATGAGAACTAACGAACATAGATAGTCTGCTATTACTCTCATTAAGCTATATGCAGATACAGGGTCTTTTCCTTTAGTAATAATATCAAGGAATGTTTCTGCCACTCCTAATAATTTGGATGAGAGATCAAGAAATACCTCGTATGGTTTCAGTATGGAGATTCCTTCATTATTTTCTTGAAGTCTGGATGTGGCAAAATTCGCCTGAAGTAAAATTTTAGATAAGACAGTTACTGGTGTATTGCCAGTTTCTTCAAATTCTTTTACCTTAATGTTTACACTCATTATTGCGACCTATATAATCGTTCTATCTATGATTTGTAGCTTTGCTTGCGAGGGTTCTTCGTAAGCGTTGCAGGCTGCGAGGTAGTCTTTCAGTTCAGTGAAGTCTGTGCCGTAGAGGTTATCGCTGAACTGATGAAGTTTGGTCATTACGTTGATGTATGCCAACGGGTCTTTGTGACGGGTGAGCTTGCGAAGTGCCAAGATGTAATCCTCGCGGAACACTGTCGGTACAATGATACGGGATTGATCGGCACGCACAAGTTCGGCGTTCATCATCACGCGGGCGATACGTCCGTTACCGTCGTTGAACGGGTGGACTTCGCTAATCATGAACATCATGAAGATGGCCCGCGCAAATGGATCTGTCAAGGCAGCGTAATACTTGAAGCCTTGCGAGAGCGTGCCTTTCACAAGTTGATGATCCACAAACTCGGTTTGACCGGCTCGGTTGTTCTTCGCTTTGAAAACACCGGGATTCATGTGCGGTCTGCCCTCAAGCAAAATTGTATGGCGATGGCTGAGTATTGCAAACAGCTCTTTCGGAGAAGTTGGCGTGCGCATCATCTCAGCACGGTTTGAAAGGACTTTGAATGTACCGAGAATGTCGTGAGAATCTTCATCACGACGCGGCATCGGAATACCTGAGTCAACAATTGCTTTCGCTTCCTCTATCTCAAATTCAGTTCCTTCGATGTAATTGGAGAAATAACTCTCAAAGAAAGAAAACAGGCGGAATGACTCCTCATCAGTATTCCGGTTATTGCGGATAACGAAATATCGGTCTTTGATTGCCTCAAATAGAATTTCAAACAATTCAACTCTCGCAGGATCAAACGGATTACCAGCTGCAAGAGCTTTGGCTGAGTCTGTTGATAATACTTTTGCGTCATGTGTTGACAACAAGGCCGAAATAATGCTGTTGATTTTTGCGAACTCTGTCTGCATTTCCAATTCTTCCGCCACCTTCCGCAGTTCATCGCGATACTGGTTCAGTCGTTCCTCTCCACCTGTGAGCAACAGTTGTTCCAATTTGCTTTCAATGACACTGGCAGGCAAAACTCGTGATTCATCGCCAGACTTACGCGACACCTGCATATTTTCAAGCATATACCGATACTCTCCGGATATGTGCATACCCATAAAAGGTATGTCATGCGCTGTGGCTTTCGGGCCCTTTACGAAGTTAAGTGTAATACCCGGCAAGTCAGTCACACGTCTTGTCGTTGAATTTGTAAGGAAAAAATCGCCGGTGGCGGTCGGGCGCATTTCCTTTGCGCTTCGATGACTAATCAATGCCTCCGGATAACGATACACCAATATCTCAATGAGGTTACGGCGCACTATATTCTCCAAACTATCCACAAGGTTAGTCGTGTAGATACGAGGAGCAACCTTACGCAGTTCTCCGTCCTTCTCCTTCTTGGAAAGCACACGGGATATGTTCGGATCAGACGAGCCGAAAATAATCTCTTTTTGGGTATCAACTTTTACTGCCATACAAAAAATCACGATTAAGAGAATACAAAGGTACAAATTTTTGCGATTATAACCCTGAATTTTACAAGAAATTGAGTTTAGAATATCTTGCAAGCCGTGCTTTTCTCCATTTTATTCAATTTAATCACTGTATTGAATAAAATTAGTAATGTTTTATTCAATACAACTTCCGCGTTGAATACATACTAACACACTTTCCTTGTGTTGGTATAGATATTAGACTCCGGAATTATATAGTCTGCGCGTTGATTCATTTGCCAAGATATGCTTCAAGGTTATAGAACATATCCATGCCGTTGTCGTATGCTTCCTGAAGCTGTTGCTCTGAAAGACGATTTATGACCGTTGCATTATTTCCCATATCGACAACGAATACAGCCAAGTCGTCACCCGCACTTTCCAATAACGCACTCATAACATAAGGGCTGTGTGTAGTGATGAAGAACTGGTTATCTTCACTTGCTATTATATCGTTGACAACATTTGATATATAGGGCGGGAAAGTATGCGCCTCCGGTTCTTCAAAGCATATAACTTTATTCCGGTTGCTATCAATTGCGGATTTGTAGAATATCAGTCTTTGCAGTGAATCAGCAAGAGAATTGAAGGGGACAAGAAACATATCAAGGCCGTTTTCTCTCATTGCTTTTATTTGCTGTGAGCCGGAATCAAACATCATCTTCAGCCCATATCCGTGGAACAGCTCTGCGAGATTTGATTTTAGGTTAGGCAGATTAGCCACTGTTTCCATCAGATTTACTCCAGAGGGAGGAAGAAGAGACCCTGCATTTGAGGATTCAGACACAAAATGCTTCGGGAAAAAGTAAGCAAGTATATCCGGCAATACTGTCGGCTCTTTCTTTGTTGAGAGATTTAATGATGGAGTGAAAGCATATTTGGATATGTCGCCTTGTATTGATATGTCAACAGTCAGTCCATTGTTCGCGCTACGATTTACAGCCAGAGAATTACCATCTGCCAATACCTCTATGGGCGATGTCGATATACAATTATGGAACAAATCTGCTGTATTCTCTATTCGTACAAGATTTTTAAGCGATTTGTTTGATGTATTTACCATATACGGCACATCGAATAATGCGAGAGCTTCCAACAGGTTGCTTTTGCCCACATTAGGTCGGCCTATCAGCACATTGATGCGCCGACAGTCAGAAAGCGTTATTGATTTTACCGATTTGAAGTTCTTAACCGAAACGCTTTTGATATTGCTATGTGCATATTTCTCCATAATGTGCTAATTTACTAAATTTATTTTTATAGTTTGGTCGTGCATAGGCAAATATCGACCAATTTTTATTTTGAAAGAAACGGCACAGCGTCAAAACGTCCCTGGAGATAGGCTTTTTCCAAATCCATCTTCTCCCGGAAGTCTTTATAGTTGTAGAGCGAGTATAAGTCGGACGAACCGTCCTCGCGTTTGTTGACAAAGAATATCTGATCCTTGCGGAAACGTGTCATGTCAAGAAGATGTGTGTTGTGGGTAGTAAATACCAACTGCGCTGATTTAC
>OFGR01003002.1_pt1 | contig 10473 bp, 10 predicted proteins | sample 1521811 | NCBI WGS metagenome assembly OFGR01 (sample SAMEA3504098, study PRJEB24116) | mouse gut metagenome | biome: mouse gut; feature: mouse-associated habitat; material: faeces | place: Denmark | collected 2011
CTCAAACCTCTTTTTTTCCTGTGTGACAGTCATCCTCCCGTCCAACATCCTTATGATTCTGTCTACATTTTTAAGGCCGATATGATTGCTGTCTATCTGAGAAGCTTCGTCCTTAATCAGATTCGTGACAGAAACGATAAAATCGGTATCCTGAAGCTGGCTGGTTACCGTAACCCCATGTTTTTTATCCCCATATTTCAGAATGTTTGAAAAAAGGTTATTAAAAATACGCTTCAGCATAGTCTTATCGCTCTTAAGCACGCCGGTGGTATCGGGCAGCTTTAAGGAGGGAGTGAAGCCTGCCAGACGAATAAAGTCACAGTTTTCTGTCAGGCATTGTCCAATAAAGTCTGAAGAAAGCCAGGTAATCTCAGGCGTTTCGTTTTCCTCCGCCACCAGTGCATATTCAAACATCCGATCCGTCAGCTCTTTGATATCCTCGGCCTTCTTAAGACAGCGGTTAAGATATTCCTCCTGTGTCTGAGGGTTGCGCTTTAGCTTAAGCACCTCCAGATACCCGTTTAGGATGGTGAGAGGCGTCCGAAGATCGTGGGAGAGAGCTGTAATCAGGTCTTGATTGGCTTTGCGGCTCTCCTGCTCCTTCTGGATATTGTCAGATAAGGACTCCCGCAGATGGTTAAGCTCACGGGCAAGAATTCCGATTTCGTTGCCTCCAAAATCAGGAACCATGTGTGTTAAATCCCCTGCAGACATGGTGAGGATTTCATTATTCAGGGCCAGAACCTGCCTCATCTTCTTGTTTAGGAAGAAAAGGATAATACACAGGAATAAAGAGATGGACAAAAACAGGCAGACAAACAGAAGGGGATATATGAACAACGTTCGCTCGTAGTCATAAATCATGATTTCTGCGGTTCCGTTTGCAAATTCCAAGGGGAAATCCTGTACAAACTCTCCGTCGCCGCCTGTAAGCTGGTAACCAATATTGAAGAAAAAGAGAAATCCGTTGGCATCCATAGCGGGTGCATATCTTCCGGTGATATACATTCCATCGTCGAGGTCATAGATATAGATGCCTGTGTATTCGCTGACAAGGTCAAAGAAAGGCTGTATTGCTTTCACGCCCTCAGTATCGTCCTCAGATTCCGGAATATTATAGTTAAGAGCCTCTTTGGCAAGGGTATCCCGAAAACTTTTATCATTCATCTGAGTGTAGAAAAGATTGAGGCCTTCGGCGGTTTCGCAGATGTTCCACTTGTTCATCCACAGCAGTTCAAAGAAGGCAAAAGCAATAATAATGGCAAACAGGATTACGAGGGCAGCCTGAGTGCGAATCTTTAAGTTGTTAAATCCTCTAATCACAGCGATACCCCTTTCCCCAGACGGTCCTTAGAAGCGTTGGATTTTTCGGGTCTTTTTCAATCTTAAGCCGCAGATTGCGAATGTGAACCATGACCGTGTTGTTGGCTCCGTAATAGTAAGGTTCGTTCCACACAGACTCGTAGAGATGCTGTGCGGAAAAAATCTGGCGGCGGTGCTTTACCAGAAGCAGCAGCATGGCATATTCCGTATCCGTCAGCACAAGGGGAATTCCGTCAGAGGTTACCTCCTCTTTTTCTTCGTTTATCATAAGGTGATGGAAGATGAAAGGCTCCTTTGAAAGCTTTGATGTCTGTGGGTAAAGGGACGTCTGTGGGCTTGAGGCATCCTTCCCGCGGTAGACCTGATAGCGGCGGATTAGCGCCTTGGCACGGCTGATAAGCTCATTGTAGGAAAATGGTTTAGCGAGGTAGTCGTCCCCTCCGCTAGAGAAGCCTAAGGTTTTATCGCTGTCTTTTGTGCGTGCGCTTAAGAACAGAATCGGTGCGTTGCTGTTCTTGCGAATCTCGATACAGGTCTGGTATCCGTTAAGCCCTGGCATCATGATATCAAGGATAATCAGGTCAAAATCCAGTTTTTTCGTAAGGTCTAAGGCTTGCTGCCCGTCGCTGGCCTCCTTGATGCAAAATCCCTCTCCTTCCAGCAGGATATGGATAATCTCCCGAATCTCAGGGTTGTCGTCTACGATTAAGATGCGTGATGTTTCCATGTTGTGAGCTCCTTTTTTGAGTAATGTGCCTGTGTGCAAAGCTTTTAGTCTTATATTCTTAGTATAACAGCTTTTTGGAAATCCTTAGAAGTTCTTAAGAATTTTTAAGATTTATTTTTGCCATTTCTTAAGAGATGCCGTGTAAAGTATGTGCATGAAGGGAAAAATATAGAAAATTTCTACTTATGTGACTAAAGCGGCGCCTGATGAGGGCGGCGCTTGGAGGAAGAAACAGGAGGCATGAAAGATGAGCAGAATAAGTATTGTAATTCCGTGTTTTAATGAAGAGGAGGCGCTTCCGGTATATTACCGCACGATGTGTCAGGTGATGCGGGAGATGCCGGAGGAAGAATTTGAACTGATCTTCGTAGATGACGGCTCTTCAGACAGAACCCTTTCTATATTAAAGGACATGAATGAGACGGACGGGCGTTGCCGTTATCTGTCATTTTCCAGGAATTTCGGGAAAGAAGCGGCAATCTATGCGGGACTTAAGAATGCAGGCGGCGATTATGTGGCGACCATGGACGTAGATCTGCAGGATCCGCCGGGATTGCTGCCGGAGATGTACCGGATCCTCAAAGAGGAGGATTACGATAGTGTGGCAACCAGACGATCCACGAGGGCGGGGGAACCAAGGATCCGTTCCTTCCTGTCAGAGAGTTTCTATAAATTCATCAACAGCATTTCCAAGACGGAGATTGTAAACGGGGCGAGAGATTACCGGCTGATGAAGCGCAAGATGGTGGATGCCGTGTTGGGGATGAGCGAATACAACCGCTTTTCCAAAGGGATCTTCGAGTGGGTGGGATTCCGGACCAAATGGCTGGAGTTCCAGAATGTGGGACGGTGCGCCGGACAGACGAAGTGGTCGGTGAGGAAGCTGTTTACCTATTCTATGGAAGGGATCACGGGCTTCTCAGTCGCGCCGTTATCACTGGCATCGGTGGTGGGAGTGTGCTTCTGTGTGTTGTCCTTCCTTATGATCCTGGTGATCATCGTGCGGACGTTGATCTGGGGGGATCCGGTGTCCGGCTGGCCGTCATTGGTGTGCATCATCTTCATGGTGAGCGGGATACAGCTCTTCTGTACGGGGATCGTGGGAGAATATCTGTCCAAGACCTATCTGGAGACGAAGCACAGGCCGATCTTTATCCTGAAAGATTCCAGTGAGGAGAAGAAAGGGGACAGGCATGAGGCGGCTTCTGTGTAGGGGAAATAATATATGGAGGGAGTATCTTGTGCTGGGAATTCTTACGATTGGCATCTGCTATCTGTTCTGCATCCGGGGCGGAGTGTTTGGCGCAGAGGTAGACTGGATCAGCCAGCACAGTGTACTGCCGGATTATTTCCGTCAGCAGTTCTATGAGACAGGGCGGTTATTTCCGGAATTTGCGGCAAATATCGGAGGGGGACAGAATATCTATAATTTTGCCTATTACGGACTGTACAATCCGCTGTTGCTGCCATCGTATCTGCTCCCTTTTATCAAGATGTCGGATTATATGACGGCGGTTCAGCTGCTCGGGCTGACGGCTTCGGTTCTTCTGATGTACCGGTGGCTTGGAAAGAGAGGGTTCTCTAAGGGGATCTGTGCCGGCACGGCAGTGTTGTTCCTGCTGTCTGGCCCTATGGTTTTTCATTCCTATCATCAGATCATGTTTGTAGATTATATGCCGTTTCTTTTGATGGGGCTGATGGGTGTGGATCGGTATTTTCAATATGCAGGAAGGCGCGGCGGGATGCTTACGATCAGCGTTTTTCTCATGATCATGACCAGTTTTTATTTTAGTATCGGCGGAATGTTGGCGTTGGTATTGTATGGGATACACCGTTGGCTTATGTGGTGTGATGAAGAAGGGAAGAAGGTCACGGTCAGGAATTTTCTTATCGAAGGGGCTTGGTTTGCGCTTCATTTTATCGCGGCTGTGATGATGAGCGGGATTCTTCTGGTTCCCACAGCGTTTGCACTGACGGGGAGGGAAGGCGAAGGAGCGGTTCTTCGTCTTGGAGAATTGCTGCTGCCAGAGGTCAGGATGGCTAGGTTCTGCTATTCGCCGTATGGAATCGGTATGGTCAGCCTTGCGGTGACGGCTCTGACAGCCTTGTTGTTTGGAAGGAAATGGCATGAACGTATCTTGGCGTTAAGCTGCGGGATAGTCCTGACGGTTCCGGTGTTTGCGTTCTTGTTAAACGGCGGCCTGTATGTACGGGATAAGGTGATGATCCCGTTTTTGCCGTTGTTGTGTTATATTCTGGCGTATTATCTTGACCGTCTTGACCGAACAGGAGGGGAGGAAGAAGCCGGGCAGTACAGCGAAATGGAGAAGCTTGGGGGAGTATGCGCCGGGAAGAATCTGCGGAGACAGACCGGAGAGATCTGCGTGAGATTTCTTCCATATATCCTGACGGTAATATTGGTTTATCTGAGTTGGAGGCGGGGGGAGATCGAAAAATACGGGAAATGGCTGTTACTGGAAAGTATCTTGTCACTTGCCTGCTTTTCAGTATATTATTGGGCGAAGACAGTCCGGTCAAAGAGAGCACGGTTTACAGAATGCAGGAGAAAGCACGGGAAGAATGCTGCGTTATTATTGCTGCCGGTGGTTCTTATGCTGGCTGTGTCGGGATATCAATATAACGGAACGGAGGGCAAGGCGCTTGACCGGGAATTTTATGAAGAGATGACAGATCCGGATATCGGGAGACAGATCAAGAAGGTTGTGGATGAGGAAGAAGGTTTCTACCGGACGGAGCAGTTGGGGAATGATACCGAGAATGCGGCGAATCTGAACCGGATCTGGGATATGGGGCAATATGTGTCATCCATCTATTCCTCTTCCTATCATGAAGGGTACAGGGAGTTTCGGGAGAATACTTTTTGGTTGGAAGAGCCTTTCCGGAATTTCCTGATGCAGTCTGCGGTACATAATCCTGTGTACCAACGGTTCATGGGAATCAAGTATGTGGTGTCGAAGGAGGAGGTTCCGGGATATGAAGCCGTGGAGTGCGAAGGGAAGAGTAAATGGAAGGTATACGAGAACAACCAGGTATCTCCGATCGCATACGGAACGGATCAGGTGATCTCGGAAGAAGCATATCGGGAATTGGAATTTCCGTATAATCAATTGGCATTGCTCAAGTATGCGGTGGTGAAGGATAGCAAAAGGGCGCAGCCTGCCAGGGATGGAAACGGGATTGGTTCTATGGAAGATCATGCAGGTGAAGAGGTAAAACCGATCAGCCTGAATCTGCCGGAGGCAATAGATTCAGACTTGGATAAGAAACTACAGATAGACCTGCCTGATCTACAGGAGGGTGAGAATGTGTTATTCTTGAGCTTTCGGATCGAGAACCGGAAGCCGTCGAAGGATGTGGCTGTCTGGGTGGAAGGAATCCGGAATAAATTGACGGCAAGAAGCCATTTTTATTATAATAAGAATACGGAATTTACGTATGCAGTTCCGTTGGAAGAGGGACAGGATATGATAGAAATGGTCTTCGGAAAGGGAAGCTATGAGATAAGCGATGCCAGGGCTTATCTGGGAAGCCTGCGTGTGGATGAAGGCAAATTATACCAGTCTGTGTTTCTGGTGGATCGAGAGAGAACGAAGGGGAATCGGATCGAAGGGACGATCGAGGCAGAACGGCGGGGATACTTTATCACGACAATCCCATATGATGAGAATTTTGAGATCCTGGTAGACGAAGAGCAGGCAGAGGCGGAAGAGGTAAATACGGCATTCCTTGGATTTGAGATAGAAGCCGGGGAACACGAGGTCAGGATCGTATACCATGCGCCGGGGGTGAGGGCAGGAAAGATGATGTCGCTCATGGGGGTGCTGCTGTTGGGAGGTATGATGTTCTATTCGAAAGGACATATTTCCTTCCATTCCCCGGGCTTCAGATTTTGATCTAATATCATCTCATCTATCGAGATACGCTTCAAGGCGATCACACAGCAGCGGACAGCCTTCAACATCCTGCGGATCTGCCGTTTCCTGCCTTCGGTGATGGTGATCTTGCCCATGACGACCGGATGGCAGGGACGGTTTTGACCAAAGGACTTCCGGAGTTCCGGGTGGAGCGCGGGCAGGATCTCGGATAATACGGAAGTGCCGGTAAGGCTGATCTGGCAGGGCAGAGTGGGCATATCGGAACCGCAAAGCAGGATGCCATTCCGGAGCTTTTGAAGCTTTTCATTATCTAATTCACCTAATGCAATGAATTCATAGGTCTTTTGCTTCTGATATGCCGGGTGTGTCATCCGTTGGTTCCATTTTCCGTCGTCCGTTATGATGAGCAATCCTTCCGTCTCCCGGTCAAGCCGGCCAACAGGGGAGAGCCGCTCATTGCCAAGTTCCTGGAAATACTCCATGACGGTAGGAAAACGGGCGTCCCGGCGGGCGGTAACACAGCCGAAGGGTTTGTTGAACATATAATAATGATAGGCGGGCATACAATCTCCTTTTTCTTTCTCAATGGACTGAGACTTAAGTGTTGAATTATTTTATATAACAGGGAAAGAATTGTCAAGTATAAAATAGTTCCGCGGATATTCTTTTACGGGTATTGTGTTAAAGCGCCAATGTGCCTTATAATAAAAACAGATGATATGTGAAAGTAAGGCGGATATTATGAGTGAAAGTAGACGGATATTGATCGCGGATGATGAGCCGGGCATCATCCAGTTGCTGAAGGATTATTTTGAGATTCAGGATTATCAGGTGATCGAGGCAAAGAACGGCCTGGAGGTATTAGGGCAGTTAAATAAGCAGCCGGATCTTATACTTCTGGATGTGAATATGCCTATGTTGGACGGATTCGAGGTGTGCGAACGGATTCGCAGCCATGTCTCCTGCCCGATCCTCTTCTTGACGGCGAAGATAGAGGAGGCAGACCGGATCCGGGGATTGATGATAGGCGGGGATGATTATATCCTGAAGCCGTTTAGCATCGACGAACTGGGAGCAAGAGTGGAGGCGCATCTTCGGCGTGAGGAACGGAAGAAGTCCGATAAGGCGGTGAAGATATTTGACCGGCTGGCGATTCATTATGGAGACCGAAGTGTGTATTATGAAGAGTATCCCATCAGTTTTACGAAGACAGAGTTCGGGTTAGTGGAGATGCTGTCTTTGAGCGCCGGACAAGTATTCAGCAAGGAGCAGCTGTATGAGAAGGTGCGGGGATTTGACGGGAGCGCCGACAGCAGCATCGTCACGGAGCATATAAGAAGAATACGGAGTAAGATCGGGAAATATACAGATCATGGATATATAGAGACAGTATGGGGAGTGGGTTACCGATGGATTGGTTAGAAGAAAAGATAGAAAAGACAGTAAGATATATCCGTAATCTCTCTTTTCGAAAGGCGATGATGGCATATATCCTGGTCCTGGCGGCGGTGGTTGCCGCGGCGTCTTATCTGACGATGATCATGTGCTGGCAGTGGGAGCTGGCAGAGTGGGGGAAGTATGAGCGTGAAGACCTTATGGAGGTTATTTACAAAAAAGGGCCTTTGTGGGGATGGGGCTATGATTATGCGGCAGAAACGGATCTCTTTAAGATCCGCTTCCTGGATTTTATAAGGGTATGGTGTCCATTTCTCTATGCATTTGCAGGCATGGTGGTGACGATCTGTATCTTCTATGAGAGGCGTCTGGCGAAACCGCTGCATCTTCTGAAGGAAAGTGTGGCAAGAATCCGAGAGAATGATCTTGACTTTTGTGTAAGTTATGAGAGTGAGGATGAATTGGGAAGCCTCTGTGATTCGGTGGAGGATATGCGGATGGAGCTGGTCCGGGGGAAGCAGGAGATGTGGCGGCTGATAGAGAAGCAGAAAGAACTGAATGCGGCGTTCGCCCATGACCTGCGAACGCCGCTTACGGTGCTTCGGGGGTATACGGATTTTCTGGCGCGGTATATTCCGGAGGGGAAGATCAGCGAAGAGAAGATGCAGGATACGCTGCTGCTGATGTCTGCTCATCTGAAACGGCTTGAGGATTACAGCCGGACTATGAAAGGAATCCGGAGTATTGATGAAGTTCCGTTCTGTCCGGAAGGGATGACGATCGGGAGTATTGAGAAGAAGATCAGGGAAGTGGTCTTTGCGCTGAACCAGATCGGGGATATAGAGATACATTATCATGGATACGGTGCAGAGAATACACAGAAAGAGCAAGATGAGATCAGAGTAGCGGCGGATGATAATATTATCATGGAAGTATTGGAAAATGTGATATCCAATGCCATCCGTTTTGCGAGGAAGGAAATTGAAGTCGCAGGACATTATGATGTGGTTAAGAGCGAATTCAGCCTGATCGTCCGGGACGACGGGAATGGATTTGCAGAAGAGGAGCTTGTGAAAGCGCTTAAGCCGTATCATAAAGAATATGAGAGCAAAGAGAAAGGCGAACATTTTGGGATCGGTCTCTATATCTGCCGGAAATTCTGTAAGAAACACGGCGGAACGCTTGATATTGCAAACAGCATTCGGGGCGGGGCGGCAGTCACGGCATCTTTTTTCCTGGAGCGTGTCTGAGACACGTTCCAGGAAGATCCTTAGCGTATGTCAATTCCAATATGTTAATTCCGAATTGGGAGAAAGACGATGTTCTTATATTTTCTCAACGCAAAATACAGTACGAGTCCAAGTACTCCGCAGGATAAGATCTCTCCGATCCCTACCGTAAGCATCATGAACGGAATCGGGAGAGCTACGCCGTAACCAAAGCGCAGTACAAAAGGTACGATGAGCGTATTGGCGATGATCGGCGGAAGCGGCGCCAGTAGTTGGCGGGATCTGCATAATTGGTAAGTAAAGAAGGCTCCGAGTAAAGTTGCGATGCTTCCGAAGATGATATCTGGAAGGATCGCCCCGCCGATTATGTTGCCGATCAGGCAGCCGATGAATAATCCGGGGATGGCGGCGGGAGTAAATACCGGAAGAATCGTTAGAGCTTCGGCGATCCTTACCTGGATCTCTCCGAAAGAAAATGGTGCGAATACATAAGTGAGCACCACATAGATGGCAGCGATCATGGCTGCCTGGCTTAGAAAAGCTGTGTTTGTCTGTTTCATTTTTCTTCTCCTTTAGTTTTGTTTTACGTGTGGAAGGTCTCGAACACACGCGCCTTAGCGGGTAACAAAGAGATCCGGCGGATGTCTTTGTTATCTTCCCGTAACGGCGGGAATCGGCGGCAAGCCCCGTAAGACCTTGGTTTTTGTAGGCTTGCAACGAATGAAAGTATAGCATGGTTTTTGTTAAAAATCAAGGTTTGCCCGAATTTTGCCCAAATTGGCATTGGGAGATCATGGTTACAGAAGTGTCCCAAATAGGACATCAATAATTGCAAGCTACGCGGCGGTCCGGGAAGTGCCTTACGTAAGAATGGTATTCTGTGACGCGGACGTCTATGATGCAGGCTATCTTTCTCCCGAAGATGTGGCAGGACGGGTAGAAGTAAAGGGGATTGAGGATAAGCTGACGATATGCCGGAAACATGCATATCTGATTCCGGAGGGAAAAAATCTGTCGTTTCGGGCGAAAGGGAAGGTGTTCTATTTTTCATGATGGAGGATGGAAATGGATTTCAAACGAAAAATAAAAAGAAGAAAAGTATAGACTGTCACCGAAATATATAGTGTAAAATACCAGGATTTTTGTTACAATATATTCAAAAGAAATGTATCATATAGGGTTATTAAGAAAGGTGGGGTTATTATGTCAACATTACAGAATCAAATCACGCAATCACTGGAGGGGCTTTCAGACGATAGTTTAAGGTTTATTCTTGACATGATACAACGATTCGTAATGCCGGCGGAATCAAAAAGTATGAGCATAGATTATGATGTTGCTAAACAAGAGAAAAAGCGCAGGCTTGGAAGTATGAAGGGACAGAAATTTATTGCGGATGGGCATGATATAGATGAGTGCAATGATGAAATTGCCAGATTATTTGGGGAGGTCGACTGATGAAGATATTGCTGGACACACATATTGCAATATGGGCGGTATTGGACTCGGAGGAATTATCGGATATGGCAAGGGAGCTGATACTTGAAGAGCGTAATGAAATATATTACAGCGCCGCTTCTATATGGGAGATTACGATTAAACATATGGCTCATCCGGAAACATTTTTATATAGTGGGATACATCTTGAAAAAGGGTGTGAAGCGAATGGGTTTATAGCATTGCCAGTATTTAACAGGCACGCTGCTGAATTAGAAACATTGACACGTCCAAAGGATGCTCCGCCACATAAAGATCCTTTTGATAGAATTTTGCTTGCACAGGCAAAATCAGAAGGAATGAAGTTTATAACGCATGATAGTTTGATTCCATATTACAATGAATCCTTTGTCATCAGTGTTTAAAGTATTCGGTATATAGTTTATTATGAAAGGGTGGGGGCTGT
>OFGR01003005.1_pt1 | contig 10456 bp, 10 predicted proteins | sample 1521811 | NCBI WGS metagenome assembly OFGR01 (sample SAMEA3504098, study PRJEB24116) | mouse gut metagenome | biome: mouse gut; feature: mouse-associated habitat; material: faeces | place: Denmark | collected 2011
CGGCAATTCCGACAGACCTTCCATAAAAGGGAACCGCATGGACCGTTTTGATTTTTCTGTATGCTTTCTTCACGAAATTCACAAAATGAACAAAAGGCACGATCAGAAAACGATGCCATCGTTTTGTCTGAATCATTTTTTTCATACATAGCATCAGTACAATGGCAAACATGCTGCAAACCATATATTTTAATAAGAACTGCACGGATAAAAATTCAAACCGGAAGGCGCCCCATCCACGCGCATATAACATCATCAGATTAACAAACGTGATACCATAAAACCATACTGCTGCCTTTAAGACCCATGCTTTCCAGGATCGTTTTTCTTTCCCAAAGCCAATACCTGCCGCGATCACTGCCGGACATACTGCAATCATGAAAAACAACAAATCCATGTCCTATTACTTCCCTCCCCGAAAAAACGGAACGGTTTCCGGTAACACCCTTCCACGTATATCCTCTTCCCTGACACATCCAACTTCCCGAAACCGGCTGTCTTTACTCTTCGCCGTCTGATCACCGATGACAAAGTATTCATCCTTTCCCAGAAGCAGCGCTGTATCTGCAATCCCTGCGTCCGCAAATACAAGATCCGCGGGAAATACCTGACTTTCCTTCCCGTTCACATACAGCCTTTCCCCCTGTATCCATACCTGGTCACCAGGACACGCCGCAATGCGTTTTACCAAAAGCGCGTCCAAACCCGTACACCAAAACGCAATAACATCCCCATAGGAATACACCCCCGTGTGCTTATCCAGTATGACAAACTGCAGATCATGATAAGCCGGATACATGGAATCTCCATGAATCAGCAATAACTGGTACCAATTGGCAGAACTATAACAAGTCACCGCCAGAATCCCCAACGCCACGATCCATTTCCGGTACTTAAGATCCGGATTCTTCCGTAACCCTGATTTCATCCGATTCCATCTCTTTTCCCCTGTTTTCATCAAGTCCAATCTTACTGCCGATTTTACGCCTTGCCCTTCTCCAGTAAATACCAACAACCGCGCCTAATGCAATCGCTGCGCCTGCAACTGCCTGTATCACATACGTCATAACGGACGGATCAATATATGCCTTGGCGTCGGCTCCAAATAACAGCATCAGACACACCACTCCATACAGCCACAGACCTGCGTTTCTTATTTTCTCCTTCATGCCTTCTCACCTTTCCTTTCAGCCGCCTTCTTCTGAATCTGACGGATCATATATTTTGCTCCAACTGCTGCGCTAATGCCCGGATGATATACATATTCCTGTGCAAGCGCATAAATAACTTCCTCTTTTTTCGCTGCACAAGCCAGCATTTCCCCGACTATTTCAGCAGCTGCCTGTGCATGTTCCGGCTTCAATACCCTTCCGATCCGTTCTCGTATCCAAATATTGAACGGCTCCGTGTCAATCCGCTCATACGCAGGATTCATCACCTTCATCGGCGTATCCACAAACAATACCTGTCTTCCGGTCGTAAATGCATATTCAAACGCAATATCTGACCAGTCCGTAATAACCAGATCTGCAGTAAACACCGTACGGTTGGAAGAAAAATCTGTCTGAATTTCAATATCCCCCTGCTGCGCAAATCTGGCTTTGAGCTGTTCCATTTTCTGTCGCTGATGGCGGATCTGCTGCGGATGCGGACGGACTGTAATCTGGTATCCTTTCCCATGCAAAGATTCCAGCAAGTCATAAAGACAGCTGTCCACAATATTTCCTTCCTGCCAGGATGGTGCGATCAGAATGGATTTTCTTTTCTGCGGCTGATGTTCCATATGTTCATAATCCCGGCGCATACGATCCAGCAGAGGATAGCCGAATTCCAGCAGCCTTTTCTTCGGAAGTCCATATACAGCTTCTGTTTTCTCCACCTCTTCTTTCTGATGCTTTCCTGTACAAAAGACGGTATCAAAATGATCCAGCGCAGCCGTACGGAACGTCAGATTAATGCTTCCCATACCATGCGGCAGGAATATATATTCGATATCTTTACGCACATAGCTTCTTTTGATATGATAATTTTCCAAATCCGGCATTGTCATCAAAACCAGATCCGCATCCATCTTCATCATCAGCGTAATTAATTTTTTATGTCCTATATAATATGGCCGGATCCGCGGCTCTTTCTCTGCGGTCTGAAACACGGCATCCGCCGGATCGCTTGTTACATAATGAATTACCAGATTCGTATGACACAGCAGATATGCAATAATTTCCTCAAAATACTTATAAAAACCGGAGCTTTCCGAATAAAAGACCAAATGCTTATTCGCGATTGAAAAAAATTTTTTATAATCTTCCCTTTCCCGTCTGTTCAGCGGATCGAAAATGCGCTGTTTTTTCCCGCTCTCTGATAACAGTTCCAGTTCCTGTAACCGCTGTCTGCTTTTTTTAAGCTGCGCATAATCCACATAGTCTGCCGGACGGATCACCCAGTTTAACAAATACAGCTGTGCAACCGCCAGAAGGTTGCCTGCCACCCAGTAAAGTGCGACTGCAGCCGGAACAAACCATCCCAGATATAACGACAAGGCAACCGAAAAGGCCATCATCCCATACTTGTTTGCTTTCGACTGTTCGGACTGAAGCACGTTGCTCTTATTTTGTGCCAGACAAAGAAGCAGCGCCGAAAGCCCGGCTGCCACCGGACAAAGAAGCAGCATCCCGCCGCCGTTTTGGGGCGCCATATCCAATGAAATCCCCAGAAATACCAATTCTTCCCGCGGACTGTCCACACCTGCCCGGATCACATCGACCAGCCCGATCAGAAGGACTACCTGAATGAGAAGTGGAATCACGGATACAAACGGATGATACTTCTCCCTTTGAAACAGCCGCGCCTGTTCTTCTGCGATCGTATCCGGATCACCAAAATGCTCCGCCTTAATAAAGTTGATTTCCGGCTGCATCCTGACCATTTTGATCGTATTTTTATGAACCTGGACGGATACCGGCAGCAGCGCCACTTTGCTGAACAACGTAAAAAGAAGAATCGAACATCCATAATTATGGCAAATCCGGCCGCATGCATCCAATGCCCATTCCAAGATTTGATGTATGATACTCATCTGCTTTTCCTCCATTACCATCTGCCTGTCAGCTGCGAACTTATAACCCGCCGTACCTTTCCTCAAACTCCCGCACCGTCTGAAGCTGCCTGTCTTTTTCTGCCAGAATTACCTTATTTCCTACCCGTTCCAGCGGCCAGTCAATCGCAAGTTCCGGATCATTCCATAAAATACCATCATCATATTCTCCATAAAACTTTTCTGCGCACTTATAAGATACTACAGAATCCTCCAGTACCAGATACCCATGCGCACACCCGGCAGGTATCAGAAGTTCCGCTTTATTCTCTTCGCTCAGTTCCCAGCCCATCCACTGGCGGTATGTACCAGACTCCCTACGCAGATCCACAACCACATCAAAGATCCGTCCCCACACGCAGCGCACCAGTTTTGGCTGTCCGTATTCCCTCTGAAAATGAAGCGCCCGAACGACACCCTTTTGGGAATTTGTATAAAACACTTCTTTCAGATCATAAGTAATTCCATGTTGTTCAAATACTTCCTTTGCGTAATCCTTAATCAGATATCCTCGTACATCATACGCACAAAAAGGAGTGATTTGAAAAACCCCATCAATCATTGTTTTTTCAAATTCAAATTTCTGCATGATTTGATCCTTGTTCCTCCATCTGTAAGCGCAGCCAGGCAACCGTTCTTTGTATTCCCTCCTCAAACGATACCTGCGGCAGATAACCCGTATGTTCCATCAGCTTTTTGCAGTCAAATACCTGAGGCTCCTGCGCCACGCCACAAAACGGCACTGCGCCAAGATGAAGCCGGATCTGCGGATGGACGGCATCTTTGATCTGCATAATAAAATATTTTAATTTTTTTGCCGCGTTGCTGCCAATATAGTAAGAATACCCGTCCCTGCCTTTTTCTCCAAGTAGACAAAGAGCCCTTGCCGCGTCCGAAATATACACAAAATCATAAAGCTGCTCTCCGGATGTAAAGTTAGCTTCTTTTCCTGACAGCATCGTCTTTGCAGCAAAATTTACAAAGTTAGATGTTTGGTTGCCCTCTCCATACAAATTCGGCAAATAAGCCCACACATGCTGAATTCCAACTGCCTGACAGACTGCTTTACTCATATAGTGCGCCGCAATTTTTGCTGTACCATAGTTCATTGTCTGTGCAGGCTTTGTACCGTCTTGCGCCACATATGCCTGCACATCCAGTTCTGCAAGCGTTCCAGCCCCGACAAATCGGGTACACCCGACTGCGTGCGCAGCTTCCACAGCCTGACAGGTCCAGCGTGCATTTTCCAACTGCATTCCGTAATCTCCCCGCAAGTCTCCTGTCGAACCGCTCCAAGCCAAATGATAAAACGTATCATACTGCCCATTTATCATCTTCGGAAGACGGCTCAGCTGTGCCATATCACAAAAAAGAACCTGCACATGTGCCAGACAGCGAATTTCAGACAAGTCTGCATCCCGGCTGCGTACAACAGCTGTTACCTGTACCCCTTCCCGGCCCAGTTCCTTTAACAGCCATTTTCCAACAAAGCCGTTTGCTCCTGTTACAATTACCCTTTTCATGCTTTCTGTCACCCGCACCCCTTCTTTTTCTCTCCGTCCTTCTTTTCCCAAACCATCCAAGGCGCCTTCCCTTCCGTCAGCAGCCCTTCCAAATACATCTTATCCTTCATCGTATCCATACACTGCCAAAAACCATGATATTTATAAGCCGCAAGGTTGCCTTCCCTGGACAGGCGTTCCAGCGGTTCACGTTCAAAAGTGGTCTGATCGTTTGCAATATAATCAAACACCTGCGGCTCCAGCGCCATATACCCGCCGTTGATCCATCCGCCGGCTTCCTTTTCTTTTTCCGCAAAGCGTTCAATACAGCCGTCCGGGCTTATTTCCAGCGTGCCGAACCGCCCGCCTGGCTGGATCGCCGTCAGCGTCGCAAGTTTTCCATGCTTTTTATGATACTGGACAACCTCCCGGATATTTACATCACAAACGCCGTCTCCATAAGTAAGCAGAAACGTCTCCTGTCCGATATAATCCCGGATTCGTTTGATCCGCCCGCCAGTCAGCGTATCCAGGCCCGTATCCACAATCGTTACTTTCCATGGCTCCGCAACATTGTTATGTATGGTCATCGCATTCTCAGAAGTAAAGTCAAACGTAATGTCCGACCGGTATAGATAATAATTGGCAAAATATTCTTTAATTACCTGCTGCTTATATCCTGCGCATATGATAAAATCATGAAAACCATAGTACGAATAAGATTTCATAATATGCCACAAGACAGGCTGGCCGTTCAGCTCAATCATCGGCTTTGGCCTGCTTAAGCTTTCTTCGGAAATCCTTGTTCCATACCCGCCGGCTAGTATCACTGTTTTCATCCTTGTCTCCTCCTTTGCGCCAGCCGCAGTCTGATCCTGACCAGATGCAGAAAGTCCCTGCGCTTTGTCCCCAGCGGAAATACCGTCTCCACAAACCAGAACAGCTTTCCCCTGGCGCGCAGAAGAAGCCCTCTGTGGCACTGGTCATAATGAAAATTTGCAATATCCCACATTCTCTGCTCGTGCAGTTCATAAAGCAGCAGTTCATAAAACGGCGTCCGCTTTGCTGCCGTCCAAAATTCATCCCCAAAGTCTGCGGGCAGACGCTTCCACGGCTTTTGAAACCCTGCGTAATGCACAATATAAGGGTCTTTCCTGGCCCTAAGATACGCCTTGTACAGTTCTTCCGGCGCCATATATACGGTTGTGCGGATTCTGTTAAAGTCGCAGTCAAATATGGTATTCCACCGCTGATCCAGCTCATAAATCTTTCCCTGACAGTATTTGTTCAGCACATCCTGGTCACTGTAGCGGTAATCCTTAGATGCCCGCTTTAACCACCCCTCCATGGAATACTGCCGCCGCATTTCGTACAGATTCAGCAGAAGTACGCCTGCTTGTGCATATGCATACGGATCTTTTAACCGTAATTTGTTCTTGGCATATTCCATCGCATGACCGGCCGCGCCGTTGATCTGCCCGATAAAGTCCACATCCCGCACGGCTGCAAAGGAATATCCTGTAATATCCGTATCATACAGCTGCGCCAGATCTTTCTTTACAATCAGGTCGCCATCCAAATAAATCGCTTTATCGCAGTCCGGCAATATTTCCTGGATCAGAAAGCGGTAAAACGTTTCGATGGAAATATGGTTATGCGCTTTCAAATCATAGCCGTCCACAAGCGCCCGCGCATTGTAAAACCGGATCTGTATATTCGGCTTTTCACTTACCTGCCTTTGCAGCAGCGCCTGGTTCTGCTCCGTCAGGTCTGATTCCAAAATCACAACCGCATACCTGCGGTCACAGCCAGCGGCGTCGATCACAGACTGCACCGCCACGCTTAACGGGCCTGCAAACTTGTTGTTCGCCGCAAAGACAATTGGAATTACCTCTTTGTCCAACCGGATGTCCTGCTGTAACTCCGGCTTTAAAAAGACCACGGTCTGCAATTGCCGGATACGCAGACAGGTATTTGCTTCCAGGTATGTCAGATAGATACCAAACAGCCGTTCCGCCAGATGCCCCAGCGTCCTTTTCGCTTCCTCACAGTAATTTTTCAAATCCAGCCTGCGTTCCAGTTCTTCCAGAATCGGAAACAGCCAGCTGCAGTACTGTAAAAAGACGTTTCTTTTCATAACATACAGGTTGCAGAAATACCCTTTTCTTCCATATAAATATGCATCTGCCGCGGCGCCATACTGCGGATATTTTTCATGGAGTATGGCTTCCATCAGGTCAATATCTTTCTTTCTCAAATACCCGCATGATTTGTAATAGTGTTCCTTTACATTTTTAAAATGTCCCGGCAGTCTGCCGACGTCTACGGCCTGCGCAGTTACCAGATCACAGGACTCGATGACTGCCCGCATCTTTTCTTCGGTCAGTCCATATTTGGCAATCGTCCTCTGATGAATAAAGTTCTCAAGCACATTTCCAAATGCGTCCTGCCGAAAGGCTCTGCCGGAAAAATTCAGATATCTGCGGTAATGACACAGTCCGTAATAATCCGCTTTGACATTTTTCCAGGACCAGTACTGGACGGTCAGCTCTGACAGATACGGATGCTTGTATGAAATATGATCCCCGGTATCGTCTCCCGGCAGCACACTGTTTTCCTGTTTGTCATATACAGCGCCGCATCGGATTGGATAAAAAAGTGGATCGCCGACGGTTTCGCACTGCTTATCAATCCGGTGCGAAACGAATATTTTAATTTCTTTTTTCTTACGCATGACATTCTCCCTTTATGATCTGCCGCACAGAAATATGGTCTTTATCTGATCATCTTCAAGCGGCGCGGTCTGCAAAATATTTACTTCACTTACGTCAGCGTCTGGTATGCCGCGCAGACCTCCTCTGCGTCTCCGCACTGTTTCACACGCCCCTGTTCCAGCCACAATGCATGGCTGCACAGCTTTTCCACAGATGCAATGGAATGCGACACATATAACAGCGTCGTACCGCCCGCTAACATCTGCTGCATCCGTTTCTCACATTTCTCCTGAAACTGGTAATCCCCGACAGCCAGCACTTCATCGCAAATCAAAATCTCCGGCTGCACCATCGTCGCTACCGCAAATCCCAGCCTTGCCGCCATACCGGACGAGTAATTTTTGACCGGCATATCCAAAAAATCCCAAAGCTGCGCAAAATCAATAATCTTTTCAAACTGACTTTCCATAAATTTCTGCGAATAGCCAAGCAGCGTCCCGTTTAACAGCACATTTTCCCTGGCTGTAAGCTCTCCGTCAAATCCGGCGCCCAGTTCAATCAGCGGCGCGATCATGCCTGTAACCGCAACGCTTCCCCGATAGGGCCTTAAAATACCGCAGATCAGCTTGAGCAGGGTCGATTTGCCGGAACCGTTGACGCCAATGATTCCCCATGCTTCCCCTTCCTTTACTTCCAGGCTGACATCCTTTAACGCAAAAAATTCCTGGAACATCAATTCTTTTTTTACCATTTTGATCACATACTCTTTCAGGTTATTAACCTGCTGCGACGCGCGATTAAAACGGACGGTCGCATCCGAAATCCGGATCACTGTCTTTTTACTCATCTGCATTCTCCTGGTTCGGGGCCGTCAAAAAATAAGATCAAATAAGATCTGGCATATCCCGCCCCGCAAGCAGCCTTCCCGCTGCTTAAATATATAATATAAAATCGTTCTGTTTTCGGATAAACGCCCAGGAACCAAGCGACAGAAACGCTATTGCCAGCAAAAACCCATACAGCACATCCCCGGCCTGCGGCAGCGCCTGTTCCAATACAAGCGTCCGAAACTGCGTAATATACTGGTACATCGGATTAAACTGCACAATCGCATCCTGCATTTCCTGCGGAAGCTGCCCAATCGGATAAAAAATCGGCGTCAAATACATCCATGCCGTAATCCACACGCTGTAGATATACTGGATATCCCGAAAAAATACCGCCGCCTGCGCCAAAAACAGTCCAAGTCCAAGCGAAAACAGATACAGCTGCGCGAACACAACCGGAATAAACAGCATCGCCCATGAAAACTGCACCTTCGTAAGCAGAAACACAAGCAGCATGGCGCCCATCGAAAACAGCAGGTTCACAAGCGAACCTGTCACTTTGGACAGCGTAAAAATATACTTCGGAACATACACCTTTTTCAGCAGCGCCCCGTTGCCCGTAATGGAAAAAATAGCCTGGTTGGTCGCTTCTGTCATAAAGGTAAACAGCGTCTGCCCGATAATCAGGTAAGAAGGATAATTATCCACATCAAACCGGAACATGTGGGCAAATACCAGATACATCACAATCATTACAAGCAGCGGGTTTAACACGCTCCACACATATCCCAAAAAACTTCTTCTGTACTTTAACTTAATATCTTTGATTACAAGCTGTTTGATCAGGTCACGATACCGATAAAATCCCTGCAGCCTTCCCCACATCAGGCTCATACAAAAACTTACTCCTTCCTGTTATGTAGTCCCCTGCGTCCGGAACCAGTCTTTTATGTGTAACCGTTCAGATCACCTTGAACTGTTACTTTTATGCCACGATGCGCAAATACAGACGGATGGCGCCGTTTCGTAAGCGGCTCCCTTGCGGAAGCAGCTTTTTTGCAATTATTTTGATCCCGTTAAACCACGCTTTTCTGCCTGCTTTCCAAATACCTTTCCTCTGCCGCCTGCACATCTCATCCAAAAGCTGCCTGTAAAAAACCGTCTGTCTTGCCTCCTGCCAGAATTCATACGCAAAGTCTTCGTCTGGTCTGATCCACGGCTTTGGATAGCCCGCATAATGAATGATGTACGGCGCTTTTCTTGCAGACGCATATTCTTTCGCGATCGGCTCCGGCGCATAACGGATGACCTGCGCCCATCTGGAATGGCCGCAGTCATGCAACACATTCCACGCCATATCCAGATACCTCACGTTTCCCCGGCAGACTTTGTTTAAAATATCCTGATCAGAAAACCGGTAAACTCCGGTTTCCGCAAGTTTCAGCAGCTGTGTGACCGAGATCACTTTGCGAAGCCTGTCCACATTTAAGACAAGAACCCCCGCCTGAAAATAACCAAACGGATCGTGCAGCCCCAAAACCTCCCGGCTGTAACGGCGCATGTCAGAACCTTTGCGGCTGCACTGCCCGGCAAAATCCGCGTCCCTTACCGCGGCCGCCAGCACATCCTCCACGGGGACGTCATAAAGCCCGGCAAGGTCACGGCATACAATCGTATCACAGTCCAGATAAACGACTTTTGGATAATCCTTACACAGATCAAGAATCAAAAAACGGTAAAAAGTCTCTTCGGTAATATGCTGCTTTGCCTTTAACTGATATCCTGCGATCCTTTTTGCGACATTAAAAAAACAGATCTGTATGTTGCTGCAGCCAAAACCGCGGGCAAATTGTTCCTGGCTGTTTCGGCTGATATTTGTATGAAAGATCCAAAACTGATACGTTCTTGCTGCCGAGGTGTGACGAACCGCCGACTGCACACATGTGTACAGCACTGGTACATACGCTTCATTTGCAGCCAGCACCACCAATACCGGCGGTTTGTTTCCTGCCTCCATTTGCTGTATCCTTTCTTTTTCATATCCTCTTTCACGCTTCCCCCGACTGGCGCCGCCAGCCCTTCCCTCTTTCATCCCTGCAGCCTGTGAAACAGCCGCGCATAAACCGCATACATCGCTTTTACAAACGGATACATCCTCCGGATATTTTTACGCATCACACAGATCGGAAACCGATCGGACGCCTGGTATAGCAAAGGCGATGCTTCTTTTAATCCGCTGTCCCACCGCAGCAATTCCCTCATACGGCTCTCGGTCATAGGATTTTTTATATAGATCATATAGTGGCTACGGATTCGCTT
>OFGR01003008.1_pt1 | contig 10445 bp, 9 predicted proteins | sample 1521811 | NCBI WGS metagenome assembly OFGR01 (sample SAMEA3504098, study PRJEB24116) | mouse gut metagenome | biome: mouse gut; feature: mouse-associated habitat; material: faeces | place: Denmark | collected 2011
CAGGCACAACCCGAAGCAGCCACACCGCCGCAGTCATGCCCGGCACCGGGCGAAACATACCCCGGCGGATATTCCGGCGGCTACGGAAGCAACCAATATCCGGGCGGCTTCCCTACCCAAAACGAAGATAGACCATTTTAACCCATACTTCGATGATGTTAACTTTCAGCGTGAAGATAACGGAAGGCATTATTTACGACGCTATAAAAGGCGCAGTAAACGAATGCCTTCCAGCATTGGCCCGGCAGATAGCCGGAGCGGATAAACCGGGCGACCTTTCGACGGCTTCCGGCTTCACTATCCTACGAAACGGCAAACCCATAACCGACGACCAAATAGGCAAGTTCCGGGATAAGCCGCTAACCCGAAGCGTCAAGTATAGCGCAGTCGTAACCGTCGGCGGCGTAACCGCCACTATTGGAATATGAAGCCATACGGATTTGACAGCCGATTACAGCACAGTATAGACCTACTGCGGAAGTCCGAAAAATTAGCCTTCCGATATTCCGCAGAAGGTTTTTACTTAGCTTTCAGCGGTGGCAAGGATAGCCAAGCACTCTATCACGTCGCCAAGTTAGCCGGAGTAAGATTTGAAGCACATTACGCGCTGACAACCTTAGACCCCCCGGAAGTGGTGCGCTTTATCCGAAGCCACTACCCGGACGTTATTAACGACCGACCAAAATTGACTTTCGCCCAACTTTGCATAAAGAAGAAGGCTTTACCTACCCAACTGATGCGCTTTTGTTGTGCAGCCCTAAAAGAAACACAGGGAGCCGGAACGGTAACGCTTACCGGGGTAAGGCGACAGGAAAGCGTAAAGCGTAGTTCCCGGCGAGAAGCGGAGATAGCCGGAAGTAAAGGCCCAAAGTTTCGGGGAACATTGGAACAATTCGACCAATTCACACGCGAAAAAGAAATAGAAGGCGTTCAGTGTGTCAAGGGTAAAGACAAAATAATAATAAATCCAATTATTGAATGGAGCGAAGCCGACGTTTGGCACTTCCTTAACGAAGTGGTAAAAGTGGAGCATTGCGCCCTATACGATAAAGGTTGGCGGCGTTTGGGCTGTCTATTTTGCCCAATGGCGAGTAAGAAGGAAGTGTTACGACAGGGCGCGGCATATCCCAAATATTACGCGCTGATACTTCGGACAATTCACCAATTAAGGGCAAACGGTTATATGAACAGCTACCCCGACCTTACCGATGAAGAAGTATTTAATTGGTGGATAAGTAAAGAAGGCATACGGAAATGGTATAACAACCATAAACAACCTTCATTATTCGACGACGAACCCAAGAACCCCGATTAACGATGGCACTAATGACGAAAATTTGTGAAAATTGCGGCCGACCATTCCAAGCCGACACACGCAATGTTGCGCGAGGTTGGGGAAAGTGTTGCAGTAAGTCCTGTGCAGCTTACCTTCGGGAGAAAACAGGCACAGCCGACCCGAACATAGGAAGGAAGCCGCGTATTACTTTCGACGAAATGTTAGCGAGAGCCAACGCCGAGCCGACCAAACGGAAGCCCCGGCACATTGAAAGCCATATACAGAGAAATTGCCTTACATGGTTTAGGCTTCAATACCCGGAACTTCGGTTAGTGCTTTTCGCTATACCCAACGGCGGCGCGAGGAATAAGCGCGAAGCCGGGATATTGAAAGCAGAAGGAGTAGCCGATATGATACTACTAACACCGTCAGGCAGCTACGGTGCATTGTGCATTGAGTTCAAGACCGAGGACGGCAGCCAGCGGCAGAGCCAAAAGGAATGGCAAAAAGCGGCGGAAACCGCCGGAAACAAATATGTCATAGTCCGCAGTATAGAGGACTTCATACGCGAAATAAATACCTACTTGCGCCCGGCATAGTTCCGAGGTGGAAGTTTTAACGAAGTGTTTTTAGGGGCTTCCGTATCAATATACTACGGAAAGCCCCTAACTTTGTTATGCTTTTATAAAGTTACCATATAGCTGAGAGCTACCGCCAACAGCGGAAGCGGAAGGGCGCGGCTCACAACCACGCCCTTTTTTACTTAAACGCACAAAGTAATGGCACGAAAGAAAAAGACCCAGGCCGACGAAAGCGGCTTAGACTTCAACATAGGCGACATCGGGATAGAAACGCCAGATTTTGATACTTCGCTGTTTGACATATTGGAAGACGGCGAGGGAGAGGAAACGCGCTATATAAAGCCGAAGGTTTACGCCACTTCTTCGGACTTCGTGAAGTACGACAACGCCGAGAAGCTGGCTCGGGATATAGAGATAACGACCGGGGCGCGTTACGACGTGGTAGTAAACGGCAGCTTCATATTTGGCGACTTTTTGGAAGCCTTCATAGTGAGGAATAACGCCAAGTGCAAACGCTTTACTATTTCCACGCTGTCGCTTAACCAAAACAACGTAGACAGCTTGCACAACCTTATAACGCACGGATATGTAGACGAACTTAACCTAATAGTAAGCGCATACTTCTACAACATGGAGATACGCGCCTTAATTCCCTACATATACAGGCAGCTCGATATAGACAACCGCCTACAATTAGCCGTGGCAAACGTACACACGAAAACGGCGCAGTTTGAAACATTGGGCGGAAAGAAGATAATAGCCCACGGCTCGGCGAACCTACGCAGTTCCGGCAGTATAGAGCAATTCACGATAGAGGAAAACGCGGAACTTTACGACTTCTACGACAATATGTTTAGCCGGATATTGGAACGCTACCAAACCATACGAAAGCCCGTATGGGGTAAGAAAGCATGGGCGGAGATAATTAAAAAGAAGTTCAACGATTAACCTACAAAGTTATGGCAGAAGACAACGGAAGCACAAGAAGCGGCGGTAACGGCTCGACAATTCAAAGCAGCACGGCAGCGAGTATGCGCGGCGCGTCTATGAGCCATTGGGTAGACCCATTTGGTGGAGGCTCTACCGGCCCGGCACCATTCTAACCGACAATACCAAACCACAGGAGCAATGGCAAAGAACAAAAAGAAGAATGAAGAAGCGACAACCGCCAAACCGCTCGCCGGATTGGTGCAAAGCGTCGTAATAAGTCTTAGCGACATAGTACCGAACAAAGGGCAAATTCCCGGCGTACCCAAGAACCCACGCCAAATGAAGGACGACGTTAAGTTTAGGAAGCTAAAAGCGTCGATACAAGACGACCCCGAAATGTTGGCACTTCGGGAAGTGCTGATATACCAATACAACGGCCTTAACGTGATAATAGGCGGCAATATGCGTTACCGCGCCCTCAAGGAATTAGGCTATACGGAAACAATAGCCAAAATAATACCCCCGGAAACTTCGCCGGAGAAGCTACGCGCAATAGTCATAAAGGATAACGTAGCCTTTGGCGATTGGAATATGGACGATTTAGCCAACGAATGGGAAATAGACGAGTTAGACCATTGGGGCGTAGACCTTCCCGACATTGATACAGGGAAAGCCGAGAACGAGGCCGAAGAAGACGACTACGACGTAGCCGGGAACCTTCCGAGCAAGCCGAAAGCTCGGTACGGCGATGTCTACCGATTGGGAAACCACCGTCTAATATGCGCCGATAGCACCAAGCCCGAAGTATTGGATATTCTGATAGGCGACGGCAAGGTAGATTTACTTCTAACGGATCCGCCGTACAACGTGGACTATTCAAGCAAGAACGAGGCTTTAAACGCAGCCGACAAAGGAAACCGTGTGCAGAAGGACATCGCCAACGACAAAATGGCCGACGGTGCGTTTTTGGACTTCCTTACCGCAGCGTTTGAGAACGCAAACCGCTACCTCAAGAAAGGCGGCGCGTTCTACATTTGGCACGCCGGAACGGAAGGGCTTAACTTCAAATTGGCGGTCAAGTCCGTAGGTTGGGAGTTAAAGCAGATACTTATATGGGCTAAAAACAACATGGTATTAGGCCGACAGGACTATCAATGGAAGCACGAACCCTGCCTATACGGTTGGAAGCCCGGCGCGTCGCACTTCTTCATTAACCGCCGCGACCTTCTTACGCTTACCGAGGACGAAGCCCCGGACATAGACAGCATGACGAAGGACGAACTAAAAGCCCTTCTTCGCTCCCTTCTAAACGAAGACAAAACGCCGACCACGGTAATACACGAAGATAAGCCGCTACGTTCAGCCGACCACCCGACGATGAAGCCTATAAAACTTATGGGCCGGGCGATAAAGAACAGCACACGCCCCGGCGAAGTCGTGTTAGACCTATTCGGCGGAAGCGGAAGCACCCTTATGGCGGCCGAGCAGTTGGCTCGGAGTTGCTACACGGTAGAGTTAGACCCGGCATATATAGACGTGATTATAAAACGCTGGGAAGAATACACAGGCGACAACGCCGAACTATTGGGGAACTTCGCCCCGGACGCAGACGAGCCGGAACGTGAATAAGTCCGAAACAGGAACAGAGAGAAAACCAAGCATTATCAGAGAGAAGCGATGGCCAACGAACAAAACCTTATACCATTCAAGCCGGGGCAGAGCGGAAACCCGAAAGGGCGACCGAAAAGCCGCGTTCCCGAACAGCTTGTAAAGATATTCGGGAGCAAGGCCCGCGCTAAAAAATTTTACAGCCTTTCCGCCGGGGAAATAGACGAGTGGGAATCCGCTATCCTTTCCATGAGTGCCAACGACCTAAAATTATTGGCAAAGTGGGATGAGGCCCCAGCTTACCCGAAAGGGTTGGCTATTGCCGTGCTTAACGACATGAAGAACGGCAAGACCACGACCTTAGACAAACTACGGGAACGTCAGTACGGCAAACCCACACAGCGAATGGAAGTAACCGGGAAAGACGGCGGCGACTTGATACCGGCCCGGACATTGAGCAAAGAGGAAGCCGCAGAACTTCTCAAGAGCCTAAACGAAAAGTATTGAAGTGCAGATACGCGATATTGACATAATAAAAACGTGGGTACAGCAGTCTACGCTAAACTTTACGCGATACCTTTTCAAAGAAATGTATAAGCGTAAGTTTGTCGTAGGCAAGCACCACGAACTGATAGCGGCGGCGTTAGACCGGGTTTTAGCCGGGGAAATAACGCGGCTTATAATCAATATTGCGCCCCGATACGGAAAGACCGAGTTAGCCGTAAAGAACTTCATAGCGAAAGGGTTTGCACTGAATCCGAAAGCCCGGTTTATTCATTTGTCGTATTCCGACGACCTGGCCCGTGATAACTCGCGTGGCGTACAGGATATTTTGCGTTTTCCGGCATACCGTCGCCTTTTTCCCGGCACTATGCCAACAAGTATAAATACGCGCAAGTGGTGGACTAAGGAAGGCGGCGGACTTTACGCCGTGGCTTCCGGCGGACAGGTAACAGGCTTTGGCGCGGGCCTTGTTGATAAAGACGAAGACAACGAGTTAGGCGACGAAGTGGCGGCAATAACTTCGGACGGCTCGGACTTCGGCGGCGCGATTATTATCGACGACCCCATTAAGCCGGACGACGCACGAAGCGAACTTATACGCGAGAAGGTAAATCAAAAGTTTGAAACCACTATACGCAACCGTGTAAATAGCCGAAAAACGCCTATAATAATCATTATGCAGCGTTTGGATGAAGACGACCTTTGCGGCTACTTGCAGAAGTTGGAACCGGGCGAGTGGGAAGTATTGAGCCTCCCGGTTATTGAAACAAACGAAGCTGGGGAAGAAGTAGCCCTCTGGCCCTTCAAACACACGTTAGCCGAGCTTCAAGACCTACGCGAAAAAAGCCCGTGGGTATTTGACACACAGTATATGCAGAACCCCCGGCCGTTGGTGGGTCTGATGTACGAAAGAGAGTTTAAGACTTACGGCGTATTGCCTGTTACCAAGCAGCACAAAGTAAAAGCCTACATAGACACAGCCGACAAAGGCGAAGACTTCCTATGCGCTATTGTCTACGTTGAAACGGAAATAGGCAATTTCATTTTAGACGTGTATTATACGCAGGCACCAATGGAAACGACCGAGCCGGAAACGGCGCGTATGCTTACCAAGTGGGAAGTAGAAGAAGCCGTAATAGAGAGCAACAACGGCGGCGAAGGCTTTGCCCGAAACGTAGAAAAGAATTTGCGTATCCTCGGAAACAGGAAGACCGTAGTACGGACATTCCATCAAGGCAAGAATAAGGATATACGAATATTCAGCCATTCTAACGAGGTGCAGAACCTAACGAATTTTCCGGCGAAGTGGGCGACCCTCTGGCCGAAGTTCCACAAAGCCATTACCCAGTATAAGAAGCAGGGAACTAACACCCACGACGACGCGCCGGACGCGCTTACCGGCACCGTCGAGAAACGCCCGGACGGAAAGCAGGGCGTAACGAAATTAAAAAATATATTCCATTAACCCTATAACCCCGACAGCCATGCCGAAATTAGAAGAACTGATAGCAAGCGGCGATATTTCCGCCGCTATTGCGGAGTTGATGAACGGACGCATTACGCCGATGCCCGACGCGGCAGAGAACGCGGCGCAGTACGACCCCAAAAAGCACGACATCAACGACCCCAAAATACGCCCGGACAAAATCGTAGTAACCGATAAGGACAGCGAGGAATACGGCGAAGTCAAGAACATTAACGTAAACGCCGAGCTTACGACCGAACAGAAGTTTAGAATTGAAAAAGTGGCGCGTATTGCGCTGGCTATTCAAAAGCTGATAGTAAAACGCGCCGTAGCCTTTACTTTCGGGCATCCCGTCGGCTATAACGCGACCCCGGAAGGAGATAACGAGAAGGCTCTGTTAGCGGCTATAAACCGGGTATTCCACGACGTAAAGGAACGCACCGTAAACAGGAAGGTAGCCCGAAGCCTATACAGCACTACCGAAGTAGCCGAATATTGGTACCCGGTAGAAACCGAGAAGCCGCACAACCTTTATGGCTTCCCGAAAAATATAAAATTTCGCGTAGCCCTGTTCAGTCCGGCCTACGGCGATAAGCTGTACCCCTACTTCGACGACGCGCACGACCTTATCGCCTTCTCGCGTCAGTTCACGAAGAAGGGCGCGGACATGGTAACGCGCACCTACTTTGAAACATTTACGAAAGACGCGCACTATTTATGGAAGTCCGAGGGATTGGACGGCACGGACAAACGTAATTGGGAGTTGGTGGAAGGCTACCCCAAGACGCTGACCGTTGGCAAAATCCCGGTAATATACGCGGCGCAGCCCGAAGTAGAATGGGCGGACGTGCAAAGCCTTATAGACCGTTTGGAAAAATTGCTTTCCAACTTCGCCGACACCAACGACTACCACGCAAGCCCGAAAATCTTTGTTCAAGGCAAGATATTGGGCTTCGCCCGGAAAGGTGAGGCCGGGGCCATAATAGAAGGCGAAGAAGGAGCGAAAGCCGAATACCTATCATGGCAGAACGCCCCGGAAAGCGTGAAGTTGGAGATAGACACGCTTCTCCGTATGATTTACACCATTACCCAAACGCCCGATATTTCCTTTGATACCGTGAAAGGAATAGGCGCGGTTAGCGGCGTGGCGTTGCAACTTCTATTCATGGACGCGCACCTCAAGGTACAGGACAAAACGGAGATTTTCGCTGATTACCTACAACGCCGCGTGAACCTTCTAAAAGCCTACTTCGGCGTGGCTAATTTGTCGTGGGCGGAAGCCGCCGACAGCCTTCTCGTCGAGCCGGAAATAACGCCCTACATCATCGAAGACGAGCAAGGCAAGATAAACACGCTTCAAAATGCCAACGGCGGCAAGCCCGTAATAAGCCACAAGACATCTATACGCCGTTTGGGGTGGGTTGATGACGTGGAAGCCGAATATTCCGAGATACAGGCCGACGAAGAACGCGAAAACAGCTACACCGAGGGCGAGCCGACATTTTAAGCCCCGGAAGCAGCCCCAAAAGCATAACACGCTCTACCAAGGAGAGTAACGCCGCAGGAAAAGCAAATAAACCGTGTTTTTAGCCGCGTTCCGTTCCGAATGGATAGAACATACCTCTCGGACGCGGAACGCGCCTAAACGCGATTTTTTATAAAAATAACTATGCCCGAATATAACCCCACGCGCCTAATACTTCAACTTCGCGGCTTCGACGCTCGGCACTATGCGGCGACCAACCGTTACGCCCGGCAGATAGACCGACTTTATAAGACAGCTTGTGATGAGATAGCCCAAGCCGCCGGACGCATTACCCTACGCGAGGACGCGGTTTTTAGCTTCGACGACTTCCCAGCTACACGCCGACAAGCACAGGGAATTGTTACCCGATTGGCTAAAAAAGTGGAAGCAGTAATAAGCACAGGAACACAAGAGGAATGGACGGCGGCGACTCGGAAAAGCGACGCTTTCCTAAGTTCCATTATACGCACTTCCCGGCTGACAAAGGAAGAAGCGGCGCAGTACAAAGACCGTAACCTCGAAGCGTTGGCGGCTTTCCAAACTCGGAAGGTTGGCGGTTTGGGATTGAGCCAAAGAGTATGGAAGTATTGCGGCGACTTGAAAGAAACCTTAGAATTGGGTATAGATGTAGCGTTAGGAGAAGGCGGCAGCGCACAGCGTCTAAGCAAGGAGTTACGCGGCTTCCTACAAGAGCCGGAACGCCTATACAGGAGAGTACGCGACAAAGGCGGAAATTTGCGGTTGAGCAAGGCGGCGAAACTATACCACCCCGGACAAGGCGTTTACAGGAGTTCCGCCAAGAACGCCGCACGATTGGCGCGTACCGAAATAAACATGGCATACCGCGAATCCGAGTTTTTGCGTTGGCAGCAATTAGACTTCGTTGTAGGCTTCCGCGTGATGTTGAGCAACAACCACACCACGCTCGACAGCAAAGGGAAGAAAGTACCGCTATACGACATTTGCGACGAATTGGCCGGCGACTACCCCAAGACGTTCAAATTTTTGGGTTGGCACCCACAATGCCGCTGTTTGGTAGTGCCTATTATGGCCGACTACGACGAATATAACAAAGACCGGGCCAACCGCCTCAAGGCGATAGTTCGGGGTCAGTCTTATAAAAGCCTTCCTTCCCGGCGCACCGTCCGCGATGTTCCGGCGGCGTTCCGTAGCCATATAGAAACCATAGCCGACCGCGCTAAGAATTGGAAGGCTATGCCGTACTACATACGCGACAATTTCAAGAACGGCGTTATTTCCGGGGGGCTTCTTCCGTCGATATCGCAGAAAACGCAGATGCCGGGAACGACAGCAAAGCCGCCGCAGCCCTGTACGGAGTTCGACGGGGAGATAGCAAGTTATAAGACGTGGGCCTACACTTTCGGGCTTGATGTGTCGGCGTTGGATAGGCTACGCACTTCGGGCGACCGCGCCGGGCTTTATGCCGAGTTAAAGCGGTTACAGGGCGAAAGGTTTAAGCGACAGGCGGAATGGAATAAGGCCCGTAACGAGGTAGAGGACTTCGCCGTAGATAAGGCGCGAGGCTTCCCGGATATTCAGAAGGAAGCCGAAGCGATACTTAATGCCAACGAGATACGCACGACCAACTATTACGGCGACTGCATAAGCCGCCTTAAAGCCTTCTTCGCGTCGCTTCCGGGCAAATTGGCAGCAGCGAAAGCAAAGGCGGCTACTTCCTATTCGCCCATGATGCCGGACGAATTGAGGAAAGGAGCGGCACACCTACGCGGCGACGACTACGAATATAGCCGGGAGTTTTTCGACCTTTTGAAAGAAAAGCCGAAGTTAGAGATACGCCACCAAAACAAAGGCAGCTACGAAAGTATGCGCGGCAAGTTGGTAGTATTCGACAACGATACGCGCTTTACCGCTTCGCCGTGGATGCGTAAAAGTATTGCTTACCATGAGTTCGGCCACGCCATAGCCGACCAACGGAATCTATTATACGCAAAAGAAGTTACCGACCTACGCACGAAGCAAATAGCACGACTTCGTACAAGAGAGAAGGCAACTATTTGGGCGCGTGAGTGGGGAACAAACCCGAAAACAGGGAAATGGGATAAGGTCAAGGTTAGAAAAAAAGTCAGCCAAATGAGAGCCAAGACCATAGCCGACCGATTGGACTACTTATATAGTCGGATAAAGGAAAAGCCGGAAGGCGACCCGATATTTAAGCGTTATGGAATGACTAAGGCCGACGTTGTAGAGCAGATTTGCGCGGCACAGGACACACTAAAAAGCCTTATAAATTCCGTTGGCTGGGGTCATTCTACGGCATATTTCAAAATAGCCGGACACCCGGAACACGAATATTTAGCACATTGTTTTGAAAACGCATTTATAGGAAACCGCGTATTTCAGTTGTATATGCCAACCGAATACGCGGAGATGGTAGCGTTAGCGAAGTCGTTTAAGTTCTAAACGATATATAGAACGCCGTCGCTTATTGAGCCTACGACCTTCGCGCCGTTAGGCTCTTTTTTGTTGCTGATACCGGGATAGAACGGAATAAGCCGGGCTTTGCCTTCCAAACAG
>OFGR01003009.1_pt1 | contig 10444 bp, 7 predicted proteins | sample 1521811 | NCBI WGS metagenome assembly OFGR01 (sample SAMEA3504098, study PRJEB24116) | mouse gut metagenome | biome: mouse gut; feature: mouse-associated habitat; material: faeces | place: Denmark | collected 2011
GAGCAGGCCCTGGCGGACGGCGCGTTCGCCCTGGCGCTGGGCCTGCCCCTGCATCTGGGCGTGCCCCCCTTCATCACCGGCAGCAAGCTGGTGACCAAGGTGCTGACCGAGGATATGGTAGGCCTTACCGGCGGACGGGTCATCGTGGACGGCAACGGCAAGAGCGCCGCCAACACCCTGGAGGCCATCATCGAGGAGAAGCGCAAGGCCCTGAATATTTGATGGGAGGCGCGAGGAAATGAAACGAATTTTTATCGATCCCGCCAAGTGCGACGGGTGCAAGAACTGTACCCTGGCCTGCATGGCGTCCCATCAGGACATGACGCCCCGCAAGGGCTCCCTGGCGGAGATCCGGCAGGCGATGTACGCCCTGGACCTCACCGATCCCGCCACCCAGTCCCGGAACCGGATCATCTCCGACGGCCAGGGCGGCTACAGCCCCATCTTCTGCCGCCACTGCGACATCCCCGACTGCGCGGCGGCCTGCATGAGCGGGGCCCTGGAGAAAAATATGGAAACCGGTCTGGTGGAGTATAACGGCGACAAGTGCGCGGCATGCTATATGTGCGTGATGAACTGCCGCTACGGCGTTCCGGCCATTACGCCGGACCGGACGCGGATGGTGAAATGCGACTTCTGCCAGCATCTGGAGGAGGGTCCCGCCTGCGTGCGGGCCTGCCCCAAGAAAGCCATTGAAGTAAGGGAGGTATGACCATGGAGCGATTTGTCATCATCGGCGCGGGAGCCGCCGGCATCAGCGCCGCCCAGGTCCTCCGGGAGTTCCGTCCCAGCGATACCATTACCGTCATTTCCATCGACGAGCACGTCCACTCCCGCTGTATGCTCCACAAGTTCCTGGGGCATGAGCGGACCATCCAGGGCATCAACTTCGTGGGGGAGGATTTCTTCGAGAAGAAGGACATCTTCCATATCCCCTGCCAGACCGTCAGCAGGATCGACACCGAAGCCAAGCTGGTCTATTACGGCGAGGACTACAGCGTCCCTTACGACAAGCTGCTCATTGCCACCGGCTCCGGGTTCTTCATCCCCCCCATCCCCCATTTCCGGGAGGCCCCCAACGTCTTCGGCTTCCGGGATCTCAGCGACGCGCTGAAGATTGACGAGGCCTTCGGCAAGGGCAAGCGGGTGTTTATCGTGGGCTCCGGCCTGGTGGGTCTGGATGCGGCCTCCGCCCTGTGCCACCGGGGCGCGGAGGTTACCATCGCCGAAATGGCCCCCCGGGTGATGCCCCTGCAAACCGATGACTACGCCGCCAGCGTGTACCAGAAGGTCTTCGAGGACCACGGCTGCCGGTTCCTTCTGGGCATCGGGGCCGCGGACGCGGTGGTGGACGGCGAAGGTAATATTACAGAGGTCATTCTCTCCACCGGGGAGCATGTGCCCTGCGACTTCATCATCATGGCCGCCGGCGTGCGGCCCCGTATCCAGATCGCCCAGGCCAGCGGCATCAAGGCCGAGCGGGCCATTGAGGTGGATGACCACCTGCGAACCTCCGCTCCGGACGTCTACGCGGCGGGAGACTGCACGGGCCTCTCCGGCGTATGGCCGGACGCCATGGCGCAAGGCAAGGCGGCGGCGGAAAACATGGCCGGGATTGATACGGTGTATGAGAAACCCTATCCCTTCAAGAACACCAGCAATTTCTTCGGCGTGACCATGCTGAGCGTGGGCCGGATGGATCTGACCGAGGGCGCGGACGTGATCGTCCACAAGACGCCCAAGGAGTACAAGAAGGCCGTCATTACGGACGGCAAGCTCACCGGATATCTATCCCTGGGGGACATTTCCAACCACGGGCTGTATCTGCATCTTATCAAGAATGGAATCGATGTCAGCGACAAGAAGGACAAGATTTTCCGACTGACTTTCGCGGACTTCTACGGCATCAACGAGAAAAACGGCGAGTACGTCTATACGGTATAAGCCCCTCTTTTAAGAGACGGACAGGAATATTCCTGTCCGTCTTTTGCATATGGAACCTTATAGTCGAAGAGGTTGGCGCTGCGCTGCCTATTCCGCCGGTTGTGAAATTCCCTAAAAACAGCCGAACAAAATTGTAGGACCACACAAAAAGCACGGGATGGAAAAATCTCTGTTGACAAATCGATGGGTTTGATATATCTTTTGTATAGAGATACGCGATGTCGGATTATTATTTGTAAAATCAATAAGTAGAGAGCCAACAATTGAATAGTTCGGATGAACGGCTTAGGAGAGTCCGCGAAAGCGGCGCCGAAGGAGCAACTGCCATTCTCTCTCAGGTAAAAGGGACTGAGCCGGGACGAAAATCTGGAAAGCGCTGCGGCGCACCGACGGGGCAACCGGCGGGGGTCCACCCCTCCTCCGGGAATCTCTCAGGTTTTGATGAACAGAGGCGTGACACATTTGTCGCGCCCTGTTTTTTTGCGCCCCAGCGGTACCGTGAGGAAACAGGCCGTGGAAACACAGGCCTGTCTTTTTCTTTTTCCCCCGCGTCAGGATCTCATTTTTTAAGGAGGAACCTCAGCATGAGCGATTTGAAGCGCACCCAACTTTACGATGTCCACACAGCCGCCGGGGCGGCGATGGTGGATTTCGGCGGATGGGAGATGCCCATGGAGTACCCCGCCAAGATCGTCGCCGAGCATCTGTATACCCGCCACGCCTGCAGCCTCTTTGATGTGTCCCACATGGGCCGCATTCTGGTGGAGGGCCCCCAGGCGGTCCCCTTCCTCCAGCATGTCCTCTCCAGCAACGTCATGGCCCTGGACCTCAACCAGGCCCAGTACGCCATCATCCCCAACGAGCGCGGCGGCGCGGTGGACGACGCCTACCTCTACCGCTTCGAGGAGGACCGGTACCTGCTGGTAGTCAACGCCGCCAACACCGATAAGGACCTGGCCCACCTCAACGAGCAGATCAAGAAGTTCGACGCCAAGATGACCGTCATCACCGGCGACTGGGCCGCCATCGCCGTCCAGGGCCCCAAGGCCAAGGAAATCCTGCAGGTCCTCTCCGGCGGCCAGGCCCTCACCGAGCCGGTGAAGAACGCCTTAAACACCCTCCAGCTGGAGGGCCGCACCGTCCGCATCGCCAAGACCGGCTACACCGGCGAGCCCATCGGCTACGAGGTCTACATTGAATCCGCCGAGGCCCCCTGGCTCTGGAACCGGCTGGTGGAGCTGGGCGCGAAGCCCGCGGGCCTGGGGGCCCGGGACACCTGCCGCCTGGAGGCCTGCCTGCCCCTGTACGGCCACGAAATGGGACTGGACCCCGAGGGGAAGGAAATTCCCGTCTTTGCCGTACCCCTGGCCAAGTTCGCCGTCAGCTTCTCAGAGCAGAAGGGCGATTTCATCGGGCGGGAAGCCCTGGCAAAGCAGTACGCAGCCTTCCAGCGCATCCAGAACCGGGATTTCTCTAACCTGGCGGACCTGCCCCGGCGGATTCTGCCCATCACCCTGCTGGATAAGGGCGTCATGCGGGCGGGGATGCCGGTATACAAGGGCGATAAGCTCATCGGCTACACCACCAGCGGCACCATGGTCCCCTACTACCGCCACGAGGGCGAGGGGCTCCAGACGGTGATCCTGGAGGAAACCGCCAAGCGGTCCATCGGCCTGGCTATCGTGGACAGCGACACCCTGGAGGACGACGAGGTCCAGGTGGACGTCCGGGGCAGACGGCTGCAGGCGGTGATTCCCCCCTACCATATGCGTGTGGACGCGCCCCCCTTCGCCCGCCCCATCCTCTACCGCCCCGAGGAGGACGCCGCCGCTCCCGCCTCCGGCGACCGGGCTCCCAAGGCCCTGGAGCTCATCGGCAAGGCCCTTCAGAACCATGTTTGGCGGCAGGAGAAGTGCGTAAACCTCATCCCCTCAGAAATGACGCCCTCCCGGGCGGTGCGCCTGCTGTGCGCCAGCGACACCTCCTTCCGGTACGCCGAGCACAAGAAGGTGAAGAGCTTCTATGACGCGGACGTGTTCTATTATCAGGGCACCGCATTCATCGACGAGGTGGAGCAACTGCTGGTGGAGGAAATGAAAGCCTTTATGGGCTGCGCCGAGGTGGAAACCCGTTGCGTCAGCGGACAGATGTCCAACACCTGCGTATTCTCCGCCCTCATGGACTGGAAGAACCGCCTCAACCGCAAGCAGGACCCCCGGCGGCTGGGGTACATCATGAATAACCACATCATCAAGGGAGGCCACCTCTCCGCCCAGCCCATGGGAGCCCTCCACGACTACATCGCCATCGACCCCGTCACCGAGCGGCACGCCCTGGTAAACTTCCCAGTCCTGAAGGACAACATCTACAAGATCGACGTGGAGGAGACAAAGAAGGCCATCGACCAGTACCGGCCGGAGTTCATCATCTTCGGCAAGAGCATGGTTCTCCACAAGGAGCCCGTAGCCGCCATCCGGAAGCATGTGGACGATATGGGCCTGGAAACCACCATCATGTACGACATGGCCCACGTTCTGGGCCTCATCGGCGACCACTTCCAGAAGCCCTTCCAGGAGGGCGCGGAGATCGTCACCGGCTCCACCCACAAGACCTTCTTCGGTCCCCAGCGGGGCATCGTGGGCGTGAACTACAAAAAGGGCGAGCTGAAGTACGGCCTCTGGGAGACGATTGAAAACCGCGCCTTCCCCGGCAGCGTCTCCAATCACCACCTGGGCACCATGCTGGGCCTGCTGATGGCGGCCTATGAAATGAACCAGTTCAAGGACGAGTACCAGAAAGCCGTGGTCGCCAACGCCAAGAGCTTCGCCAAGAGCCTGAAGGCCGCGGGCCTGGACGTGGCCGGCGACCCCGCCAACGACTACACCGAGACGCACCAGGTCATCGTCAACGTGGGCTACGGCGCCGGTCCCGACATCGCCATGCGACTGGAGCGGAACCACATCATCTGCAACTACCAGGCCACCCCCGAGGAGGAGGGCTTCACCGCCTCCGGCGCGCTGCGCATGGGCGTCAACGAAATGACCCGCTTCGGCTTCGGCCCCGCCGAGTTCGACAAGCTGGCCCAGATCATGGCCGACTGCATCCTCCGGGGCAAAGAGGTCAAAGAGGACATCGAAGCCCTCCGCGCCGGATACACCGAAATGAAGTACTGCTTCAGCGAGAGCCAGGCTGCGGACGCGCTGAACGAGCTGGCGCGGAAGTCCGGAATCTGACGGAGGATTACAGCATACCTCCTTTTCTTGAAGGCTGAAGGCATCAGAGTCCCGCGCGCCGCCTGCCGCACAAAAAATACGCAGGCCTTCCAATTGACGCGGCTGTGCGGGGATGCTATACTTTCCATGCAATCCAACAAAAAAGGGAGGACATTTGTATGTTTATCACTATTTACGGCAAAAAGATCTGGTACGAAATTTATGGCGCGGAATATCACGATACCCTGCTGTATCTTCATGGAGGCCCGGGCGCAAGCTGTCTGGATTTCGTGAATCAGGCGAAGGCGTTAAGCGAGAACATGAAGGTCGTCATATTGGACCAGTTAGGCGTGCTGCGCTCCGAAGCGATTGCCGAGAATGAAAGCTACAGCATGGAATACCAGATCGAAATGCTTGAGGAAATGCGAAAATCTCTGGGAATAGAAAAATGGAGTATCCTTGGCCATTCGTATGGCGGTATGCTTGCCGTGTTATACGCATACGCCTATCCAGATTCCATTCAAAAGATCATCCTGGAGTGCCCGTCGCTGTGGTTTGAGGATTCCGCAAGAGCAACCGCCGAATATCTGAGCGAGCATATTCATAGCCTGAACAACCCGCAGGCAGTCAAACTGTGTGAAAAAATCAAATCTGCAGACTATCAGGATCAGACGGAAGCGGTATGGGATCTGTCCGCCCTGCTTGGCTATGTCACCGATATGGAGCTGCGGTTTTACCTGCACAGCATCTCTTTGGAAGAATACGAACGGAGTATGGACACCTCCGGCATCGCAGATGAAATGTGGTCAAAAGGAGAGCGGCATTTGATGAAGCTGCTGGAAACACAGCCGGCGCCGGCTGACCCTATGCAAAAAAGGGTGATGATGACCGACAATCTCTTGCCGTTGATCCCAAAGCTTACCGCTCCGATGCTGTTGATTAACGGAAGGTACGATCCTGCCTGTACGAAGAATCAAATCGAGTATATCATGAACCATGCGCAAAATGTGACACAGGCAATTTTTGAAGACAGCGGGCACTTTCCACGAATTGAAGAGGCGAAAAAATATACAAGCGTCATTTTGCGTTTCCTCGATCCTGCGTAAGGATTTCCGCTCACCGCGCCGTATCCCGCAGGCACGGCGTATTCCGGCCCATCGGGCCAGTAAAAAGTTTTTCTTTTGATTCTTTTCTTTGTTCACAAAGAAAAGAATGTCTACCGAAAATAAAGGAGGAGCACACCATGAATTTTCCTGCTGAACTGAAGTACACCAAGGACCACGAGTGGGTCAAGGACCTGGGCGATGGAGCCGCGCTGGTGGGCATCACCGATTTTGCCCAGAGCGAGCTGGGCGACCTGGTGTTCATCAACCTGCCCCAGGAGGGCGACGAGGTCACCGCCGACGAGTCCTTCTGCGACGTGGAGTCCGTCAAGGCTGTCTCCGACGTCATGAGCCCCTGCACCGGCGTGGTGGAGGAGGTCCATACCGAGCTGGAGGACGAACCCCAGATGCTCAACGAGGACCCCTACGGCGCGTGGATCGCCAAAATCAAGGACATCTCCGCCTACGGCGAGCTGATGACCGCCGACGAGTACGAGGCGTTCGTCCAGAAGTAACCGCCCCTCCGCCGGAGCGGGCCTCCCCCGCTCCGGCCATTTCTTTGGAAAGGAAACGTATCGTTATGGGAAGCTATGTCCCGAATACGGAGGCTCAAAGGCGGTCTATGCTCGCCGCCATCGGCGCGGGCGCGGTGGAGGAGCTCTTCTCCTCCGTGCCCCGGGAAATGCTGGTGGACCGGCTGGACCTGCCCGAGGGGCTCAGCGAGCTGGCCGTGCGGCAGAAGGTGTCCGCCATGGCCGCCAGGAACCGCGTCTACCCCACCGTCCTCCGGGGCGCGGGGGCCTACCGGCACTTCATTCCCGCCGTGGTGAAGAGCGTCGCCAGCCGGGAGGAGCTGGTCACCGCCTATACCCCCTACCAGGCCGAGATCAGCCAAGGCATCCTCCAGTCCATCTTCGAATACCAGACCATGATCTGCGCCCTGACGGGCATGGAAGTCTCCAACGCCTCCGTCTATGACGGCTCCACCGCCGCCGCCGAAGCCCTGGCCATGTGCCGGGACCGGAAGCGGAACCGCGCCTATATCTCCGCCTGCGCGGACCCCCAAACCATCGAAACCATGCGCACCTACTGCTTCGGCTCCGGCATGGAGCTGACGCTCCTGCCCGAGGAGGACGGGCGCACGGACTTCGCCGCCGTCCCCCTGGGCGCGGACGCCGCCTGCGTCTACCTCCAGCAGCCCAACTATTACGGCATCATCGAGGACGCCCGGGCCATCGGCGAGGCCGCCCATGCCGCCGGGGCCAAGTTCATTATGGGCTGCAATCCCATCGCTCTTGCCATCATGGAGACGCCCGCCGCCTGCGGGGCGGACATCGCCGTGGGCGAGGCGCAGCCCCTGGGCCTGGACCTGGCCTTCGGCGGGCCCTACCTGGGATACATGGCCGCCAATAAGGCCATGTTCCGGAAGCTGCCGGGCCGCATCGTGGGCCAGACCCATGACGCGGCGGGGAACACGGGGTACGTGCTGACCCTCACCGCCCGGGAGCAGCACATCCGCCGGGAGAAGGCATCCTCCAACATCTGCTCCAACCAGGCCCTCTGCGCCTTCATCGCCGGCGTGTACATGACCGCTATGGGTGCGGATGGCATGAAGCAGGCCGCAGCCCTCTGCCTGTCCAAGGCCCGCTATTTCGCCGCCGAGCTGGAGAAGATCGGCCTGCCCCGGGCCCACGGCGGGGAGTTCTTCCACGAGTTCGTCACCAGATGCGAAAACCCGGAGAAGGTTCTCCGGGCGCTGGATGAAAACGGCATCCTGGGCGGTCTGCCTGTCCAGGACGGCATCCTCTGGTGCGTCACCGAAGTGGTGGCCAAGGAGGAGCTGGACCGCGCGGTGAACGTCATCAAGGAGGTGCGCTGATATGAAGCTGATTTTCGAGAAGGGCGCGCCCGGCCAGGGCCTGTCCCTTATGCCCCCCTGCGACGTGCCGGAGATCACGCTGTCCCGTCCCCGGACGGAGCCTCTGGACCTGCCCCACGTGTCCGAGACGGAGCTGACCCGGCACTACACGGCCCTCGCCAAGCGGGTCCACGGGGTCAACGACGGGTTCTACCCCCTGGGGTCCTGCACCATGAAGTACAACCCCAAGATCAACGAGGACATGGCCTCCCTCCCCGGCTTTACCCAGATCCACCCCCTCCAGCCCCAGGAGACGGTCCAGGGGTGCCTGGAGGCCATCCACACCGCCGGGAAGCTGCTGGGGGAGATCACCGGCATGGACGCCATGACCTTCCAGCCCGCCGCCGGGGCCCACGGCGAGTTCACCGGCCTGCTGCTCATCAAGGCATACCACCGCAGCCGGAACGACGCCGCCCGGACCAAGATTATTGTCCCCGACTCCGCCCATGGTACCAACCCGGCCTCCGCCGTCATGGCGGGGTTCACGGTGGTGAACATCCCCTCCGGCCCCGACGGCTGCGTGGACGTGGAAGCCCTGCGGCAGGCCGTTGGGCCCGACACCGCCGGGCTCATGCTCACAAACCCCAACACCGTGGGCATTTTTGACAAGAACATCCTGGAGATCACCAAGACCGTCCATGAGGCCGGGGGCCTCTGCTACTACGACGGGGCCAACCTCAACGCCGTCATGGGCGTGGTCCGCCCCGGAGACATGGGCTTCGACGTGATCCACCTCAACCTCCATAAGACCTTCTCCACCCCCCACGGCGGCGGCGGCCCCGGCTCCGGCGCGGTGGGCTGCAAGGAGTTCCTGGCCCGCTTCCTGCCAGGCCCCGCGGCGGAGAAAGACGGGGACGGATACCTCCTGGTCCGGCCCGAGGACTCCATCGGACGGGTGAAAAACTTCTACGGCAACTTCGCCGTGGCGGTCCGAGCCCTGACCTACGTCCTGACCCTGGGCCAGGAGGGCATCCCCGAGGCGGCGAAGAACGCGGTGCTCAACGCCAATTACATGATGAAGCGCCTCTCCGAGAAGTATGCCATGGCCTACGCCGGCCCCTGCATGCACGAGTTCGTCATGACCCTCCAGGACCTGAAGGACGAAACCGGCTGCTCCGCTATGGACGTGGCCAAGGGCCTGCTGGACCACGGCATCCATCCGCCTACGATGTACTTCCCCCTCATCGTCCACGAGGCGCTGATGGTGGAGCCCACGGAGACGGAGAGCCAGGAGACGATGGACGAGGTCTGCGGCGTGTTCCTCTCCCTGTGGGATCTGGCCCACGACAATCCCCAGGCCCTCCACGACGCGCCCACCAAAACCCCGGTGGGCCGCCTGGACGAGGTGGGCGCGGCCCGGAACCCGGTTTTGCGCTATCTTCCCCATGATTAAGCGCATCCGCCTTTTCCGAACGGACTGTACCGACCCCTACCGCAACCTGGCGGTGGAGCAATGCCTCCTGGAGACTGCGCCGGAGGACAGCTGCACCCTCTATCTGTGGCAGAACCGCCATACGGTGGTGATCGGCCGCAACCAGAACGCCTGGCGGGAATGCCGCACCGCCATGCTGGAGGCGGACGGCGGGTTTCTGGCCCGCCGCCTCTCCGGCGGCGGCGCGGTATTCCATGACCTGGGCAACCTGAACTTCACCTTTCTGGTGAACCAGGCGGACTATGACCTGCCCCGGCAGCTGGGGGTTATTGTGGAGCTGTGCCGGGCCCTCGGCATTCCGGCGGAGTGCTCGGGCCGCAACGACGTGCTCGCGGACGGGCGGAAATTCTCCGGCAACGCCTTCTATGCCCACAACGGGAAACAATACCACCACGGCACCCTGCTGGTGGATGTGGACATGGCGGCGATGAGCCGCTATCTCAGCCCCTCCCATGCCAAGCTGGAGGCCAAGGGGGTGGCGTCGGTCCGCTCTCGCGTGGTCAACCTCCGGGAGCTGAGGCCGGAGCTGACCGCCCATGCGATGGCGGATGGGATGGAGGACGCCTTCCAGACAGTCTATGGTCTGAGGGCGGAGCGCCTGGAGGAGCGGGAGCTGGACAGCGGCAGGATTGACGCGCTCATAGCGCGCAACGCCGGCTGGGAGTGGCTCTTCGGCCGGGAGCTGGCCTGCACCCTCCGGTGCGGGGACCGGTTTGCCTGGGGGGAGGCGGAACTGCGCCTGGCCGTGGAGGGCGGGGTCATCGCCCAGGCGGCGGTGTACACAGACGCCATGGACTGGACGCTGGCCCCGGCGGTGGAGGGGGCCCTCACGGGC
>OFGR01003014.1_pt1 | contig 10430 bp, 10 predicted proteins | sample 1521811 | NCBI WGS metagenome assembly OFGR01 (sample SAMEA3504098, study PRJEB24116) | mouse gut metagenome | biome: mouse gut; feature: mouse-associated habitat; material: faeces | place: Denmark | collected 2011
TGCTCAGACCGCAATCAGGTGCCGTATTTGTCCACGTCGGCCTGGGTGAGGGTATCGCAGTCGAAGCCCTGCTCCGGGGTATAGGTAATCTTCTGGGAGGGCTCCTTGCCGGCCTTCAGGTCCTTGATGATCTGGTCAACGGTCTCAGCCTGGAGGGGGTTGCACAGGCCCATGTAGTTCCAGCGGCCCGCCAGGACCTCCTCAAAGGCCCACTTGTCGCTGTCGAAGCCCATGACGATCACATCGCCGTTCTTGCCGTGGGTGATGCCGGCGGCATCCAGAGCGGCCGCGGCGCCCCGGGCCATGCCGTTGTTCTCGGCGTAAATGACGTTAAAGGGCTTCTTGGAGTCGATAACGGTCTGTACGATGGTCTTGGCGGTCTCCTCGTTCCAGTCGGCGGTCTGCTGAGCCACATAGTTCCAGTTGGCCTCGGCGTTTACCTTCTCGTCCAGAGCGCCGGTCCGGCCCAGCTGGGCGTCGGAGCCCATGTGGCCCTGAATGTGGATGATGTTATACTCGTCCAGACCCTGGGCGGCCAGCCAGTCCACAGCGGTCTTGCCCTCGGCGGGCATATCGGAGACCACGGCGGCCACATACATGCTCTCGTCAGCCTCCAGCATACGGTCGAAGAGGATGACCTGGGTGCCGGCGGCCTGGGCGTCCTTCAGAACAGTGTCCCAGCCGGTGGTGGAGGCGGGGGAGAGGAGCAGGAAGTCCACCTCATTCTGGACCATCTGCTGGGCCTCGGCGATCTGCTGCGCGGCGTCGTTGTTGTTGTAGAACGTGGCCTTATAGCCGTTGGCCTCGGTAAACATGTCGCGCATAGCCTTGTCGTTGGCGGTGCGGTAGCCGGACTCGTTGGGGTCGTTGTTGATGACGCCAACAGTGATCAGGTCGCCGCCGGAAGCGGGAGGAGTGGCGGGCTGCTGGCTGGCGGAGCCGCCGGCGGGAGGATTGCTCTTGCTGGTGTCGGCGGGGGTCTTGCCGCCGTTGCCGCAGGCGGCCAGAGATAGGGCCATCGCGGCGGCCAAAGCAAGGCTAAGGACTTTCTTCATTTTCATTTCATGTTCCTCACTTTCTAAAATTTGTCCAGGGTTTAACGCTGATGCCAGTATAGCATTTGTACCCCGCGGCGTCAATAATTTGTATTTAAAAATTTTGTTTTCTAGGAAATAAACAATACAAATTTAGGTATATTTAAATTCATTTAAAAACAAATCAAAGCTTTCCGGAAAATAGATTATAATATTTGCAGAAAACCTTGCGTTACAAATATTTTTTTGCCAAGTTTTTTCTGCGGTCAAAAATAAAATTCGTTCAAAGGGCAGGTCAATTTGCATAAAATATCAGCTCCTTTTCGAATTTTTTTGACAGGGCGCGAATTGTGACAGATTTATATTGAGCGGGCCGCCGTTTCTTTGGCGAAAAATATGGGGGCGGAGAGATGCTGTACCTCCGCATATCCCTGCGCAGAGAACAAAATGTGTACAAATTTTTTGCTGTTGTACAAATCGGTTAAATATGCTATAATACCGCAGTAATCGGGAGGAAAGGGTCCGCTTTCACTGCCCATCAGCAAGAAATACAATATTTCCCATAAAGGAGGCCGGCCTATGGCTCCTAAATATCAGTACATCGCCGACTCTCTGCGGCAGGAGATCGAAAGCGGCGTATACAGCAGCAAGCAGCTGCTTCCCACAGAGCAGCTGCTCTGCCAGCGCTTTCAGATCAGCCGGCAGACGGTCCGCCGGGCCCTGTCGGTGCTGGAGGATGAGGGCCTGATTACCCGCCGGCAGGGCAGCGGTTCCCGCCTGCGGGAACGCACGGAACCGGAGGCCCTCTTGAACTGTACTGTCGCAGTGGTTACCACCTATATCAACGACTATATCTTCCCCGGAATCCTCCAGGGAATGGAGACGATCCTCACCGCGAACAGCAGCGCCCCCCTGCTCTTTGCCACCCAGAATCAGGTCTCTGTTGAGCGCAAAATCCTCCAGACGCTGCTGACCATAAAGGGCTTGGACGGCGTGCTGATCGAGGGGAGCAAAACGGCTCTGCCCAACCCCAATCTGGATTTGTATCAAAAGCTGATTGATCAGGGCGTTCATCTGGTTTTTATCAACGGTACCTATCCGGAGCTGTCCTCCATACCCTCCGTTCTGGCCGATAACTACGGCGGAGGACGGATGCTGGTGGAGTATCTGCACCAAAAGGGACATCAGAACATTGCCGGTATTTTCAAAAATGACGATATGCAGGGAACCCTGCGCTACGCCGGATTTATTGAGGCCCTGCGCGACCTGGGCCTCGCCCTGGAGGACCGGCAGATCTGCTGGTATAACACGGAGATGCGGGAGGATTTTCTGTCGGAAGCTTTTTTAAATTCTACCTTGGACAGCTTCACAGGCTGCTCAGCCATTGTGTGCTATAATGACGAGGTGGCGATTCGGATTGTGTCTCACCTGAAAAAGCGGGGCGTCCAGATTCCCCAGGAGATGGCGGTGGTCAGCTTTGACAACAGCCAATACAGCGAGCTGGCCCCAGTTCGGATCACTTCCCTCTCCCATGGCTCCAAGAACCTGGGAGAGCTTGCCGCAAGGTTAATGCTCCATCTGCTTCGGGACGAAGTGTGCCAGTCCGAAATCGTCCCTTGGAAGCTGATAGAAAAAGAGAGCGGCTGAACGAATTATTACAAGCTGAGTCCGTGGGCAGTGGGCGAGGATGGATTGCTCCGTTGACCAAGGAGGACGAGGAATACTTCGCCTATTTGCGCACTGTGTTGACACTCAACTGAGTTGCTGTGCCGATGGTTTGTAGCTGGGTCAGCACTTGGCCCCGCGCATTTTTATAGGTAGTATATCCTCCGTCGCCGTCTACTATTGAGCACAGGCGGGAGCGGGCAGTCAAGAGTGCGTAGCACCGCCGCTTCGGCAACTTGACCTTGACAGCCTGCCTCGGCTGTGCTGCCATTCCGGCGCAGCAGGGGGTATGTTTAAGAAGCTGTACCAATAGCCTCAACACAAATCTTTGCGGCCAAAATTGCCGCTGACTGCGTTAAAAAATCTTGAAATACACAAAGTATTTCTGCGATTTTTTGCCTTGCCATCGGCAATTTTGTCTCGCAAATCTGTATCTTTTGGCTAATGGTACAGCTTCTAAGTCCTGCGCTCTATTCGTTCCATAAAAGCTAGCAAGATAGAATAGCGTCGATTTAGAAAAAGGCCAAGTCATATTTCTCCACATTGATCAGTGCGGAGCCGCCTGCCTCAAAGGTGATGGCATCGGCGGACTGGCGGGTGTAGATGACCGCGCTGGCCGCCTGTTCTCCGTCGTTGACAAAGACCTCCACGCTAAAGCGGTCCAGAATGATTCTCAGCTTGATCTCCCCGTCCCGGGGCCGCACCAGAAAAGAGCGGGTGTGGACAATGTCGTGGGGCAGTCCGCTGCGGATGCGGTCCAGCTTCAGGGTATCCTGGTCGGGGCGGTAACGGATGATGGTCTCATGCTGTCCGTCCTTGGCCACCCGGATACGGAACCAGCGGTAGAGGTCGGGGCCAGTGGGCCGGATCGTGACTGTCATATCCAGCACCCGCCCTTGGACCCCTGGCAGATTGATTTCCCCGCTGACAGGGATATTCCGATGGACGACTCGCCGTCTCCGATATGCTTCCAACTCCCGGACCGGATTTTGAATCAGCCGTCCATCTTTGACTGACAGTTCTCTGGGCAGGGTCATCTGCCCAAACCACCGGCAGTTGTAAGGCTTGGCGTTCACCGTATCCCAGTTCTGCATCCAGGCAATCATAATCCGCCGGCCATCGGGGGTTTCCACTGTCTGCGGAGCGTAGAAGTCCAGGCCGTAATCAATCGCCTGTACATTCTGGCGGGCAAAGCCGCCATCCGGGCTATGCTCCCCGATCAAGCACACGGTTCCGTTACCCGCGTGGAATTCCAGCCCTATGGGAGACATTTCCTGGGGACTGGTGATGAGCACCTGCTTACCGTCCAAAGGGAAAAAGTCAGGACACTCCCACATCTTTCCGTACTGGTTGTGGCTTGCGTCCAGCGTGCGGACAAACTCCCACTTGGAATTCTCGATCCATCGGTAAAGCAAAATAGCGCCGCTGCCGTCGGCGGTACGGTTGCCTACTACGGCGTAGAAAGCGCCGTCCTGGTCCCGCCACACCTTGGGGTCCCGGAAGTCGATGGCGCTGCCGCCTTGGGGCAGGCTTTCACCGTCCAGGACGGGGTTATCCCTCAGCTTCTCATAGTTCAGCCCGTCTCCAATCGCCAGACACTGGGTCTGAATGTCCCGGAGATAGCCGTCAGCGTTGTGGCCCCGCCGCACGCCGGTGTACATCAGCAGCTGCCGCCCATCGGGCAGCTCCACCGCTCCGCCGGAGAAGCATCCGGCGCTGTCGTAGTCCTGATCCGGGGCCAAGGCAATGGGCAGCCGCTCCCAGCGGAGAAAGTCACAGGTCTTCATATGCCCCCAGTGCATAGGGCCCCACTCGTTGGAATAGGGGTGATACTGGTAGAACAGGTGGCACTCGCCCTGATAGAAGGAGAAGCCGTTGGGGTCGTTCATCCAGCCGATGGTAGGGGTAGCGTGAAAGGTGGGGCGTTCACTGTCCGGGATATGGGGGCCGTATTGGGCCTCAAACTCCCGGGCTTTCTGTAATGTTTCGCTGATCATAACGGTTCCTCCGACTCCTGTTTGATAAAGGGCAGGGGCGCAGTACCCCTGCCCTTGTTTTTGCTTCTGGCTGCTTTTGGGGTCAGCACTCCAGTTTTTCCAGAGTGCAGGTCTTGGCAATAGATTTGCGAATTTCCGCCCGGAGGGGAAGAACGGAGGTTGGGGAGACGGACAGCTCGTCGATGCCGATGGCCAGGAAGGTTTCCAAAAGGGACAGGTCCGCCCCCAGCTCGCCGCAGATGCCGATCCAGATGCCCGCCTTGTGGGCGGCGTCTGTTGCCAGCTTCAGCGCCCGGAGGACGGCGGGGTGGTGGGGATCAAAGAACTTTCCCAGGTCGTTGGCCTGGCGGTCACAGGCCAGAGTGTACTGGGTCAGGTCGTTGGTCCCCACCGAGAAAAAGTCCACCTCTTTTGCCAGCTCCTCCGCCACCAGAACGGAAGCGGGGGTCTCGATCATAATACCGATCTCAGTGTCCTTCCGGTAGGGGACGCCCTCCTTGTCCAGCTCGGCCATCACCTTTTGGCAGGCCCGCTTGCACTCCTTTACCTCCCAGACGGAGGTAATCATGGGGAACATGATGGCCACCTTGCCGTAGGCGGAGGCACGGTACAGGGCCCGCAGCTGGGTGCGGAAGACCTCGGGCCGGTTGAGACAGATCCGGATGGCCCGGACGCCCAGGGCGGGGTTCTCCTCCTCGCGCATCTCAAAGTAGTCCACCTGCTTGTCGGCGCCGATGTCCAGGGTGCGTATGACCACCCGCTTGCCGCCCATAGCTGCGGCGACATCCTTGTAGGCCTGGAACTGCTCCTCCTCGGTGGGGTAGTCGCTGGCCGCCAGGTAGAGGAACTCGGAGCGGAACAGGCCGATGCCCTGGCCGTCGTTGGATTGGACGGCGGTCACATCCTCGGGCGAACCGATGTTGCAATAGACCATCATCTCCCGGCCGTCCAGGGTTACGTCCTTCTGGCCCTTCATGGTCTCCATCAGCTCTTTCATTTCCTGCTGCTTGGCCTGCTTGGATTGGAACGCAGCCAGCGTGATTTCGTCCGGCTCGATGGCCACCTGTCCGGTTTCACCGTCGATGTAGACCTGCCGCCCGCTGAACTCCGCTTTCAGAGCCTCGCCCAGGCCGCAGATGGCGGGGATGCCCATGGTCCGGGCCAGGATGGCGGTGTGGCTGTTGCCCGAGCCGCCCTGGGTGATGAAGCCCAGGATTTTGGATTTGTCCAGCTGGAGGGTCTCGGAGGGGGCCAGGTCGTCGGCGGCCAGGATGACGGGCACGTCGGAGTCGATGCCGCCCTCGGTCACCCCCATCAGGTTGTTGAGGATGCGCCGGGTCACGTCCTTGATGTCGGCGGCCCGGGCCTGCATGTAGGCGTCGTCCATGGCGGCCAGCATAGCGGAGAACTCCTCCCCGGCGATCTCCACCGCTTTCTCGGCGGTACAGTGCTTCTCCTCCAGAGCGTTCATCATGCACTCCACATAGTCGTCGTCCTCCACAAACATGGCATGGGTCTCAAAGAGGATGGCAGTCTCATCCCCCGCTTCGGCCCGGGCCTTGTCCGCCAGAGCGTTGAGCTGCTGGGCAGACTTATCCTGGGCGGCGGCAATGCGGGCCTTCTCGGCCTCGATGTCGGCGGCGGGCGCGTCGGTGATTGTGGCGCTGGCGCGCTGGAAAAAGTAGATGGGGCCGCTGGCTACGCCCTTGGAGACACCCTTTCCTTGTATGACAATCATTACAAATTCTCCTCAAAGAATTTCTTCATGGCGGTGATGGCCTCCTCCTCAGCGGGGCCCTCGGCGGCCACTGTGACATGGTCGCCCTGCTTGACGCCCAGGCCCATCAGCTTCATCAGCTGGGAGGCTTTTACGGTGCTCCCGTCCTTGGTAACGGTCACGGTGGTGTCGCTGTAAGCCTTGGCGGCTTTGGCCAGCAGGCCGGCGGGGCGGGCGTGGATGCCCAGGGGATCGGTGATGGTGTACTCGAAGTTTTTCATGGGAATACTTCCTTTCTGTTAAAATTCAATTTCCATGCCGTCATAGGCCGCTAAAATGTTCCGTTCAGCGCCCCAAGCGGTCAACTGGTCGTGGGTCATCTCTCCGTTATGGCTGAAGTGGTTGATTACCTTGACAGTGTGTTCGTCTGCGCAGCCCAATTCAGTCAGCTTTTGAAACATAGCTTCATCATCGGGCAGGCCCATGTGATAGCCCGGAATGGTCTTTTTGCCCATCGTGGCGTCCAGACTGATCAGGTCGTAGCGTTCCGCTGTGATAAGGCCCCAAGCTTCAGGACTCAGGTTGGTGCCGGTATCATGGCCGTAAAAAACCGTTTTACCATCCTTTTTGCAGATGTAAACCAGACACTCCTCACGCTTGTCGTGGTCGGCAGGGACGGCGGTAATCTCCCAGCCATTTGCCTGGATGCGGTCGCCGCCGTGAATAATATGAAAGTTCACCACGCCGTCAATGGGATGGGGCTTGAAGCGGTCAATGAGGATGTGGGCGTCAAAAGCGTCCTTGACCGCCTGGCTGCCGTAGACCTCCAGAGTACCTGTTGCCCCATGACCGAAGTGCTCATGCCGGTGGATTAAATCGGTGGGAAACCAGTGGTCCATGTGGCTGTGGGTCACCAGCAGGGTGTGGACCTTTGCCAGCTCCAGCCCGTATTGCAGGGCGTGGCAGTAGGTGTCCGGGGGAAAATCAATCAGCAGTTCGCCGTCCAGGATTGCCTGGGTGCGGGTGCGCAGGTTTTTGCCCCCCTGTGTCCGGGCGTGGGTGCAGATGGGGCAGGAACAGAACAGGGCGGGCCAACCCTCGGCCGCGGCAGTGCCCAAGTAGCGTATTTTCACAGTAACTCCTCCTTCTGGAGTGTATGATATCAAACCTGAATGACCTTGTCCAGAGACTGACAGGTCCCGGTTTGAATGGAGAGATTTTCGTAGTCGTCGGAGTTGGTCACCAGAACGACCACCACATCGGGGTGTCCGGCTGCGGCGATCTTCTCCCGGTCAAAGGCAATCAGCTTGTCGCCGGCCTTTACCTGCTGACCCTCCTGAACGAAGCATTCAAAGCCATCTCCGTTCATGGCGACGGTATCTACACCCACATGGATGAGCAGCTCCATGCCGTCGGGGGACGAGATTCCCACCGCGTGTCTGGTGTCGGTGACAGAGGAGATTTCCCCATCGAAGGGGGCGACCACAACCCCGTTTTCGGGCTGGATTCCCACGCCCTGACCCAGAACGCCCGCGGCAAAGGTCTCGTCAGGAATTTCCTCAGAGGGAATCACTGTACCGGAGACAGGGGCGTACACCGCACCGGGCTGGCAGTCAATGGCGGGAATGGCGGGCTGGGGCTGGGGAGCTTTTTTCTCTGCGGGGACGGGGTCCTTGTAGCCAAACGCCCAGGTCAGGGCAAAGGAGACGCCGATAGCAATGGCTGCCATGATGATGTAGTTGATGGGGTCATTGAGGTGGAGTACAGCCCACCCATGATGAGACTGCCCAGGCCCAGGGGCAGAGTGAGCAGGGTCTGGATGCCGCCAATCACGCTGTTCTCAATGGTGACAAAGATGGGGCCGATAATGGAGTAGGTCAGATATCCGGTGGCGAACACGCTGACCAAGGGGGTGACAAACAGATCAAACATGGCGGGGACAATTTTGTGCAGCCGCTTTTCGATGAAGCACATTACCCACACAGCGATGATGACCGGAATCACGTGGCCCTGATAACCCACCAGATCCACCTCATACAGGCCAAACCACACACTCTGGGTCCGAAGCACACCCTGTGTTGCCACAGTCCAGGCGTTTTGCAGGTCCGGGTGGATCATCAGCATTCCGATGACCGCACCCAGATAGGGGTTTCCTCCAAAGGCTTTTGCTGCAGAATAGGCAATCAAAATCGGCAAGAATACGTATGCTGTATTAGCAAAAAGATTGGCGAAGACATAGATGGAGCCAGAGGTGTCAATATTCAGAAAGCCGTTGTTTACCATAAAGTTCAGCGCTTCCATGATACCCATAAGGAAGCCGCTGGCTACAATGGCGGGGATGATGGGAACAAAGATATCTCCCAGGCACTTGATGGCCCGCTTGAAAATATTCTGCTTAGCGGCGGCGGCAGCCTTGACCTCTTCCTTGGTGGCGGCGGTGAGACCGGAGATGGCGATAAACTCGTCATAGACCTTGTTTACCGTGCCGGTGCCCAGAATGATCTGGAGCTGGCCGGAGGCGCTGAATACCCCCTTGACCCCGTCGGTGTCCTCCACGGCCTTGGCGTCGCACTTGGCGTTGTCTGCCAACACAAGCCGCAGCCGGGTGGCGCAGTGGGCGGCGGAGACCAGGTTCTCCTTTTTACCTACCTTTTCATAGATTTCCTGGGCTGTTTTTTTGAAGTCCATAGCGCATGTTCCCTTTCTTTTTATTTTAGCTCCAGTCGGAGCAGATAGACAAACCATGGAAGAATACGTATTCTCGATTGTTCCCAAAAAAGGACAACTAGATGCCGTCCTTTTTATGTGCTCTCCCGCAGTACCAGTTCCGCTGAGAGGGGGTAATCCAGAACCTCCCGCTGTCCAGGGTGCTCAATCCGGTCCAGCAGCCGCATTACAGCTTCCTGGGCCATCTGTGCAATGGGCTGGGATACACTGCTTAGCCGGGGATTGAGATAGCGGCCGGTGGAGGTGTCATCAAAGCCGATGACCCCCACTTCCTCCGGGATGGAAACATCCAGCTTGCGCAGGGCGTCCAGCACCCGCAGGGCATAAATATCGTTGCCGGCAAAGACAGCCCCACGCTCCGAAGCTTGACAGAGCCAATGCTCCAGGGCTTGCTTTAACTGGATATCGTCCTGATAAACAAGATTTGCCGTCTGCCCACCATAGCCCATTTGAACAAGCAACTGACGAAATCCCACATATTTCCCATCGTAGTCTTTTCCGATAAAGAGGAAACGGCGGAAATCCCGTTCCAGTAAGTGTTCCGCTACCATGGCTCCGGCCTGGGCGTGATCCACATAGACTGAATCCAAGCCCTCGGCCCGGCGGGTGACGGTGACAATAGGGACATCCAGCTTCTTGACGTATTCCTTCCACTCGGCGCTGGTTTCCCGAATGGGAACTGCCAAAACACCATCCACCCGATAGCGGCGGACCACACCCAGGTACTCCTGTTCATTCTGAGGGTTGTAGTCGCTGTTGAACAGGATGATGCTGTACCCGCGTTTCCGGGCTGCTGTCTCGATCTGTTTGGCCAAGTCAGCAAAAAAGCCGTTGGAGATGTCGGTAACCAGCACGCCCAAAAGCTGAGTTTTGCTGCCTTGCAGTCCTTTTGCTAAGGCGTTGAACTGATAGTCGTGTTCTTTGGCACAGGCCAACACCCGCTCCCGAATCTCCGGATCTACCGTTTGGCTGCCATTGAGCACTCGGGATACTGTGGGCTGGGATACGTGGGTCAGCCTTGCGATTTCAGTCATTGTAATCATATCTTTTACCGTGTGAATTCGTATTCTCAAGATGAATATAATATAACATGTCCTCAATCAGGGTTCAATTCGCAGAGCGCATAAAATTTTGAACACTTTTTTGGTGATTTCGCTGGATGAGCTAGGGATTTTACAAGCAGCACAATACCAAAATAAGAGACGAAAGTCGATTGGAATAAACGGAGAAATACAACTGGATGTATTTCAAACTTTTTTAACGCAGCCAACAGCAATTTTGGCCGCAAAG
>OFGR01003017.1_pt1 | contig 10421 bp, 8 predicted proteins | sample 1521811 | NCBI WGS metagenome assembly OFGR01 (sample SAMEA3504098, study PRJEB24116) | mouse gut metagenome | biome: mouse gut; feature: mouse-associated habitat; material: faeces | place: Denmark | collected 2011
CCGGGATGCTCGGCCAGGAACGCTGCGATCTCAGCAAGAAACCGTTCCCCGTACCTGTTGAACTTATTTTCCCCGATGCCGGCTACCTGCAGCATTTCTGCCTGATCCCGGGGCGCCCTGGCACACATATCGATCAGTGTCCTGTCGCTGAATATAATGTAGGGCGGCATCGCCTCCTCCTTCGCGATGGCCATGCGCAGCCGGCGGAGTTTCTCAAACAGGTCGTAGCCCGCACTCGTGAGCGAATCCGTGATCTTTTTCTTCGCCCTGCTCCCGCTCCCTTCCTGCTCCTGTGCCCTTCTGATGATCACACGGGTATTCTCATCCTTTAACCTGCTGATATCGCCCATCTGCAGCAGGCTGTACTCCCCGCCTGTCTGGACGATATAGCCCTCCGCCAGCATCTGGTCGATCAGCAGGCGGACCTCCGTCTCACTCCTGTTTTCGAGCGTACCGTAGGACTTGTACGCGCTGGCGCCGATCTCCCTGAGCCTGGCGCGGTCTGCGCCGAGCAGTGTCCCGGTCACGATGTTCAGCCCGTATCTTCCTCTCATCTCGGCGATGCAGTTGACCACCCATTTCGCTTCCGCCGTCATGTCCTGCTCGTCGTATTCCCGATGGCAGTTTCCGCAGTTGTCGCACGGCGCTGCCGTCCTCTCCCCGAAGTACTCGAGGATATAATTCCTGAGACACGACGTGGATCTGCAGTACCCCTCCATCACCTGGAGCCGTTGGGCGTCCCTGTGTCGGACCAGCTCGATGTCGTCCAGGTCCATCCCCTCAAACTCCTTCTTTGCCAGAAGGAACTTGTCGATCATCACATCCTGCGCGGAAAACAGCAGGATGCACTGCGCATTCTCGCCGTCCCGCCCCGCGCGCCCTGCCTCCTGATAATAGTTCTCCATGCTCTGGGGCATATTGTAATGGATCACATACCTGACATTGGACTTGTCGATCCCCATGCCAAACGCGTTGGTGGCAATGACGATCTGCGCCCTGTCATAGATGAAATCATCCTGATTTTTCTTGCGCGTGTCATTGTCGATCCCGGCGTGATAGCGCGTCACCGAGACTCCGCTCCGGCGCAGCTTCTCGTACAGGGCGTCCACATTTTTGCGTGTTGCACAGTACACGATCCCGCTCTCATCCGCGTGTTTTTTGATGTGGTCCATGATAAAATCGTCTTTGCGTCTGCCGGAAACGTGCTCCACGCTGTAGTAAAGGTTTTGCCTGTCAAACCCCGTGACGACGATCTTAGGATCTCTCAGTTTCAGTATGCACTCGATGTCGGTCCGGACTTCCCTGGTGGCAGTCGCCGTGAAAGCACTCACCATCGGTCTTGCCGGCAGGCGGTCTATAAATTCTACAATCTTGAGATAGCTGGGTCTGAAATCCTGTCCCCATTGAGAAATGCAGTGCGCCTCGTCGACTGTGAGCATGGAAATGTCTGCGGCCTGTGCAAATTGCATGAAACCTGCACTTTCCAGTCTCTCAGGCGCCACGTAGATGATCTTATATCTGCCCTCCATGGCAAACCGCAGCGCCTTAGCGATCTGCGTCTCCGTCAGCGATGAGTTGATGAACGCGGCGTGGATCCCCGCCTCATTCAGCGCTTTTACCTGATCCTGCATCAGGGAGATCAGCGGCGACACCACGATCGTGATGCCTGGCAGCAGCAGCGCAGGCACCTGGTAACAGACGGATTTGCCGGCGCCCGTCGGCATGATCGCCAGCGCGTCCTCCCCTGACAGTATGGCGCGGATGATATCCTCCTGCCCCTCCCGGAACGAATCATAACCAAAATATGTCTTTAAAATCTCTGCGGCTCTCATCTCTTCTCCAGCACTTTCTCCTTCCTTTTCTCCACAAACACACCGTTTTCAACCTCATATATCCTGTCACATTTCTTTATCGTACTAAGTCTGTGCGCTATGACGATCAGGGTCCTCGTCCCGTGCAGCCCGTCGATCGCCTCCATCACTTCCTTCTCGGTCTCATTGTCGAGCGCCGATGTCGCCTCGTCAAGGATCAGCACACTGGGGTTGCGGTAGAGCGCCCGCGCGATGCCGATCCGCTGCCGCTGACCGCCGGAAAGCTTCACGCCCCTGTCACCGATCACGGTGCCCGCCCCCTCCGGGAGCGTGTGGACAAACCGGTCAAGCTGCGCCTCCTGCAGCGCCTTCCCGACCGCGTCGTCATCGATCTCCGCCTCCGGTATGCCAAACGCGATATTGGCGCGTATGCTGTCGTCCATGAGATAGATCGTCTGCGGGATATATCCCACGTCCTCATGCCATGATGTCATACACCTTCTGATGTCCGTTCCGTCGATCATGACGGCTCCTTCCTGCGGCTCGAGGATGCCAAGGATCAGATCGGCAGCCGTGGTCTTGCCCGCTCCCGACGCCCCGATCAGCGCAACCGACGTGTTTTTCGAGATCTCGAGACTGGCGTTTTTCAAGATCCACTTTTCGGCCTTGGGGTATCGGAACGAAACGCGGTCTAAGCGGATCGCCGTGCCGAGCTTAACCTTCACGGTGTCCTCATGGTCAGCCGTCCTCCTTGCCATGAGCTGCTCGATCTCCCTCAGATCGTTGTAGACGGCATCGATCGACGGTTTGTTGAACATCATGCCGCTGATATAGCCTGTGATCTTGTTAAAAGAAGGGAGCATGCGGAACGCCGCGACCGCAAACACGGACAGTGTGGTGACAAAGGAGGTGATGTCGCTCTTTACCACCACGATCTTGATGATCATGGCGATCATCAGGCTGCAGATGCACACCGTCTCCATGACAGGCTTGGGAAGATAGGTCAGCATGGACTGCTGGCGCTGTATCCTGGCGCGATCCCTGTAATGTTTGTCATAGTTCGTGATAAAAAAGCGCTCCTTGTTCGCGACCTTGATCTCCTTGATGCCCGAGAACGCCTGTAACAGCCATTTTGTCACCAGAAAATATGCCTGTCTGCTCTCCTCACCTATTCTGACAAGGACTTTCCTGACAAACAGCGTAAAAAATCCCATGAACAGGAACAGGAGCGACGCGACTGCCAGCGTGGACACCCAGTCCTGGACCAGCAGGAATATGACCAGGACCACACTCACGCTGAACTCCGCGAGAAACTGCAGCGCGTTCAGTGTCACGGTGTAAAAACCGTTGACATCATTGACGATATTGCGTTGGAACTCCGCCACATTCCTCGACACATGAAAAAGATAATCCTGCTGCATATAGCTTTCCACCATCCGCACAGACAGGCGCTGCTGATTGTTATAAATAAAACGGTACTGCAAACTGCACATTATTGTCACATAGCTATTTTTCAATATATAGATCACGATCAGAACCACTGCGAGAAGCACAATCATCTGATTGGCATCCGTGATCCCCGTATATCTGCTGATCGAGACAAAATACCACTTCTCACCTATCAGTTCCGGTTTCATGGCTACATCGATCAGCGGCATGACTGCCGACACGCCCACCAATTCCACAAATGCGCCGATAAATATGACAACAAGCAGTATGCATAAATTGACTTTCTGTCTCCTGTCCAGGACATAGCTGATTTTTTTTACCATTCCTTTCGTCCTTCCAATCCTTTTTGTTCTCTAATCCGGCCTATAAAACTGTACGATCTCTGTCTCTGTTCTCGGATTTTTCTTCATATATGCATCATAGTCCTTGAGATAATGCCCTATATCCCATGCAATGCGCCCTTTTTTAAACAGATCATAGACCAAAACTTTTGCTGTTGGTCCCAATATCACACAGATAATCCTGTCTTCTTTGATGTCCATTGCTTTTGCCAGAATATCTGAATACTGTGAGAATGCGTCTTTTGACGGCGCAAAAATATATTCCACGGAATGACACACATCCAACGCGTTATATTTTATATTTTGAATAACGCCTCTTCCGCATATTACTGTTATGTCTCTCCCCTCAAATATGTGCTGCATTTTTTTGAAATGCGTGTCAAAATCGTATTCCATAAAAATCTGGTACAACTGCGTCACCGAAGCGTCAATGTACTCCACATCCTTGTTGCAGTTTTTGATCATGAATCTTCTTTGCATCGCCATGGCTTCAAAAAACTTCTGCGTATACGGATTTACAGAATCGACAGGATTAAAGTACATATAATTGATACCGATCCTAAGTCCTGGTTCGTTTGTCTTTATGATTTCTTTTAACCTTTCGGCAAGCGCACTGTCAGATTGCTGAAACGCTATGGATTCCCCTCTCATGATCGCGATCTCGCCATCTCCAAAACGGCAGAAACATACGGTATTGTTTTGCAGATATTCAATCGTTTCCTCCGGACTCAAAACCCTGTAGCAGTTCACATACTTTCTGTTGCGGTACTGAGCACGCTCATATTTTCGATAGATCCTCTTCAACACATTCTTTATCTTTTTCAAAAATCTCTTCATTTAATCGCTTCCACCAGTTCGACGCAATCCTATTTTCATCGATCACTTTCCTTCCATTGTCTTCTCTTTCCAGTTGAGTATCGCATAACACGCCTGGCTGCGGTATCTGTCCCCCAGCCTTATGACATCCTTTAATTCTCCCTCCAGGTCAAAGCCGCAGTTCTCATAGAGTTTCCTGGCAGCTATATTGTCCGACAATACCGTTAAATATACCCGGTGAAGCCCGAGATCCTGAAATGCATATTTGAGTATCTCCATCGTCGCGCGCTCTGCAAGCCCTGTGCCATGCGCTTTTTTGCGCATCACTATGGCATACTCCGCATTGTGATCCACCTCCGAGATGTGCTTTAGGCTGACAGTCCCCATATATTCGTCCTTGTTATCCGTTATCGCGAAGTGCTGATTCTCCTCATCAAAACTGTAGTCGATAAAGATCTTCGCCCTTTCCAGTGTCATCGCAGCAAACGGATAACGGAAATTGCAGGTTATCGTCTCGTCGTGCATCCACTCCAGCATATAAACCGCATCTTTTTGTTCCAGTCTTCTTAACATCAAAATTCCCCCTTGTTTTCCTTTTTCCCTCTCATAACTTCCAGATAGGCATCATAGTCTCTGATATACTCATCGGCGTCATAATGTTCACTGGCAAGGCACAACAGCACAGAATCCGCTGAGAAATCATACATATCCTTCCAGATCAGTTTCGGAAGATATATGCCTGTGTGTGGTCTGTCGAGGTGAAATACCCTCTGTTTTTCGCCGTCATCCACCTTAACCTTGGAAGCCCCCGCCACATTGATCAGTACAAACTCAGACCGATAGTTGGCATGCCTTCCGCGGATGACTTCCCTATCCGATCCATAAATGTAAAACACCCTCTCGATACGAAATGGAATGTCTTTGTTCCCCTCCACGATCACAAGATGCCCGCGCGTGTCTCCCTTCTGGGGAAACTCTATCAACCTGCACTTTTCTATCATCAACCTTCCTCCTTTTACAACTTCTGACCCATCTGATCCGTCATTTAAGAATTATACCATATTCCATGACAGTCGTCGATAAAAATAAAGGATGCTTATTATTCTAATCTTATCACCACCACACCATCAATTATCTGAATAGCTCCTGCTTCTGGATACGTTGGCATCTCTGCGATTTTCGATTCATCTATCATTTCAGCAGAAACATACTCTGGATCAAAACCACAATAATATCGCAGCATATACTCCCTGCTATACGCTTCCACCAAAGTAACATCACGTCCGCTGAAAAGCACTGCATCCATAACATCATTCTTATACAAACTTTCATCTTCAATATCATGCCCTACAAACGCAACTGGCAGCTCGTCAGAATAGCCCTCCACACTCTTGATCTGTGTTATCATTGTTGTACAATAACTCTCTGCCTGTTTATAGGAGAGTTCCACGCTTAAATATTGGGTGTTCGCAAAATGGCAATAGCTTGCAATTCCTGTTATCAAGCCAAATACAGTCATCAACTCTACACCAAAGTCCACCTTATTTTGCCCATGTTTACCCAAATGCTCCAACATACAAATCGGAAGTATCATAAGAAACACATACGAATAATACATCAGTGAATATATGCCTTCCGAACACATTATAAATATGCCATTTACAGCAATCTCAAAAGCGGCCAGCAAAACCAAAATCGCTGCACAGCTAAAATATTCTTTCTTCTTATATGCTCTGACAATCAATCTGCTTATACAGTAAATACTGCTGAGAAAAAGTACCAGATACATCATTTTTACTGCATAATTATAGCTTATCTCCAATTCATTTCCGCTGAATACACCTGTTATATTCCTAATAATTATTTCTATTATTTCGGAGACACGTGCTGTATCAAACTGCCCCATCGTGTTAATTCCTTTTGTCTGAGTAAGTTCCTGGCCCGTAATCCACAAGGACAGCTTCGTAAGAAAAAAGTATAAACCAACTCCTAATATAATAATTGCGAAATAATACACCGCACTCTTTATGACCTGTGTAACTTCTTCATCATCAAACAGCCTTATCAGCAAAAGTACAACATACAGCGTAGCAGCAAACGGAAGATATGCCTGATAGATTCCCATAGAGCATGCTATCAGCAAAGCAGCAAAATACACCCCCCCCGTATGTGTTTTGTGCTCAGATATACCCCCAGAACAGTCATAAAAACCGCAACCGCAAAATACGGTACGATAAACATAAAGAAAAACGAACTGATCCAGCTTGGAAACACAATCAATGCTGCACCAAGCAGCACATTGCCTGTCTTGCTTTTTATTCCCAGCAAATCTGCCATGAAACCTGCAGATAACGCCACAAACAAAAGCGTTATCAGTCCGTTCACCCACGGCAGACTAAACACAAATTTCAAATGCCATGCTACCGCTCCCATTAACCACAAAAACCATCGGCCTGATTTGAATGTGGTTCCAAACCCATCCAAGGTTCTTAAATCATCATAATTTGGAAATTTATTCGTGAACATATAAAGGTGTGCAATCAATCCTACCACAACTGCAGCAGTAAAAGCTATTTTGAATTCCTTTGATATTTTTTTGTTTAGCATTGTAAAAAAACTGTCTATTTGTTTCATACAACAACCTTCCTCCCATGTGAATTGTCACACCAACATTTTGTTTATCCTTGCCATGCATTAATCTTTTCAATCACATAATCTTGTTCTGCCCTAGTCATACCTGTGTAGATCGGCAGGCTTAATACCCGATCCGCGTATTCTTCTGCAACAGGGTATTCCCCTCTTCTGTGTCCGAGATACGCATAGCATTTTGCAAGATGCGGCGGTATAGGATAATGGATCTGTGTCTGGATTCCGCACTGTTCCAACTCCTCTTGCAAAGACTCCCTGTCAGCACACTGAATCACATACTGATGGTAAATACTCTCCGCACCATCCCTCACTTTCGGCAACACAATCCGCGGATTACGGATCCCGTCACTGTACCTTATCGCCAATGCTTTTCTCTCATCATTAAGTTCCTGCAGATGTGTCAGTTTCACGCGCAAAAGCGCCGCCTGCATCTCATCCATCCTGGAATTCACGCCCTCGATCTCGTTATGATACTTTACTTTACTTCCATAATTACGCATCATCCGTATCTTATCAGCAAATGCCTCATCATCCGTGACAATCGCACCAGCGTCTCCAAACGCTCCAAGATTCTTAGTCGGATAGAAGCTAAAACAGCCTGATATCCCAAAGGTTCCTGTCATTTTTCCCTCAGAATGCGCTCCGTGGGATTGCGCACAGTCCTCGATGATCTCGAGATTATGTCTTCGGGCTATCTCTACAATTGAAGACATGTCCGAAGCCTGTCCGTACAGATGGGTTACCATGATCGCCTTCGTCCTATCCGTTATTGACTGTTCAATCTTGTCCGCATCCATATTAAAGTATCGATCCGGCTCCACAAACACAGGGACTGCGTTATTTTGGGTAATTCCAAGCACCGTGGCAATATATGTATTTGCCTGTACAATTACTTCATCGCCTCTTCCTATTCCAAGCGCCCGCACTGACATGATCAGCGCGTCCAGTCCCGAATTTAATCCCACACAGTATTTCCTGCCTGTGAATTTCGCAAATTCTTCTTCAAACAGCCCAACTTCATTTCCAAGTACATACCATCCAGAACGCAGTACCCGAAGCGCTGCCTCATCATATTCTGGTTGATACATCTGATACTGTCTGTCGAGCACATTACATTTTATCTGCATTTACATTCTCCCTTTTAATAAATAACACTCAAAATTCTACTGTTGTAACTCATATCTATCTTCTGCAGTCCGTACAAATGTATGCACACTGATCAGTTCATCTTTTTCGGCAGTATAGACCTCCACCGTAAAGCAATCATCCTTCCCCCCATCCTTTTGCTCTAAATGAACAACCTTTCCAAAAAAACTGATGTTGTTAACCAGTTCCTTTATCTCACTATCCTGAAAAATGTAATTACTATCCGATGCATATATTTTCGTCACATAGTCTCTGTCATTCAACTGAAGCAAATAAGACCATACATTTTCCTGCTCATTCAGCCATCCCTGCTTCATTTCCCTGTACTCTGCATAATCCTGATGCCAAAAATCATATTCCGGATCCTCCCTATGATCCTTCACATCATAGTTTTCCTGAATATAATTTCCCAAATAATCAGTTATCTTTCTCGCACCAGATGCATTGAGATGATGCGCTTCATCTGCACAGTCTGTCTTATAATTGATATCGATATCCTCATATACAAAATTCAAATAAGGAATATCATTTTGCTCTGCTGCCACATACCCCCAGTTTGCAACTCGTTGATGCCCTTCCGGCATCGTATAAGGCAAATACGTAAGAATGATCCCTATATTTTGATCCTTGCACAAATCTATGATCTTCTGCAGATACTGTTTATTTAACCGCGCTGTCGGGTCATATTCATCCTGCGGAATCAATGTCGGGGGAACATTGATCGTCACTTCATCCCTAAACTCTGCTCCTTTTTCCAATCCGCGTGCCGGTCTCAGATCATCTGCACCAAGTTCCTCCCATCTACTGTGATAAAGCGATAAATTGAACAGATATTCCACACGCTTTTCTGCTTCCAGCAAGTCACATACCATCTCGATCTTCATGAAAGAAAAAGGTACTTCGTCCAAAAAATTGTGAAGATACTTCTCATTTACCTTACCGTCGCCGTCTACAGCATATAGATCAATTACCACCACCTTCGGAGTTGTATATTGGAGTGCATTCTGCAGCTGCCAATAGTTGGTACAGATATTCTCCGAATGATTCGCCATATTATAAGATACAATACCATAATCCCGCCACAGTTCCATCGGGTACACTGCATTGAGCACATGGCTGGTTCCCAGAAATAAAACATCAAAATCCTGTTTCTGCTGATAAAAATCATAGTACTTCGTATAACTATATTTTCTTTCAAATATTTTTTGTGTCATAACTATCACGACTGTCAAAACAATACAAAAGCAGATCGCAGCTACCAACCTTCTTATTTTTACCGATATCTTTTTAAACATCTGACACGCTCCTAAAACTGAAAATAGATAAAACTCGAAGCATCATAATTTCCTCCCCACACGCCAAATATGAGAATAAACCAAAAAGCAACAATATAGCACAGCCACCTGCACCACAATTCTTGTTTAATGATCACCTCTCTGATCTTGATCCCCTTATACTTCATGTAATCGGCGAAGATGATGACCACTATGCCCAAAAGCAGTACTTTAAAATTTTTTGCATTCAGCCCCAGCTCATACAGACCGCCATTGATAAGGCTATTGATATTTCCAATGTGTACCATACTTTTTATCATGGAGACAGCATCACCAATGCTCGTCGCGCGAAAAAATATCCACGCGAAATCCACCAGACCAAACGTGATCAGACCGCTGACCAGCCTATGTCCAAGACTTTCCGGCTTTAATTCCAATATCTCATTGAGTCTGTCCCTCAGCGGTCTGGTAATACCTCCGATCACCTGATATATACCATGGAGCAGTCCCCATACCACATATGTTCCCGCCGCGCCGTGCCACAGACCACTGATCAGAAAAACGATCATTAGATTTCGATATTTTATGAACTTTCCCCTCCTGTTGCCTCCCAAGGGAATATATAAGTAATCCCGAAACCAACTTGAGAGCGAGATGTGCCATCTGCGCCAGAATTCGCTAATACTGAGCGAAAAATAAGGACAGTCAAAGTTCTCCATCAGCTGAAAGCCCATAATCTCTGCAGCCCCTATGGCAATCGTTGAATATCCAGCAAAATCACAATAGATCTGCACTGCAAACAGAACTGATGCCACAATGATATATACACCACCATACTGTGCATAATCCCCATAGACCGTATTTACGAATATCGCCACTCTGTCCGCAACCACAAGCTTCAGGAAAAATCCCCACAACATTATAAGAAGTCCTTC
>OFGR01003020.1_pt1 | contig 10411 bp, 8 predicted proteins | sample 1521811 | NCBI WGS metagenome assembly OFGR01 (sample SAMEA3504098, study PRJEB24116) | mouse gut metagenome | biome: mouse gut; feature: mouse-associated habitat; material: faeces | place: Denmark | collected 2011
CCGCCTGATAGGTAGCTGCAATCTCCGCAACGTTGGCTTTCAGCCCGATAATCATCGGCTTGTGTGCCAATTTCAGACGCTTCATCTCATGCGCGGCGATGCACATTATCAGCGTCTTGCCGGTTCCCACCTCGTGGTCGCAAATTCCGCCGCCGTTCTGTTTCAACATCCAGACGCAATCCATCTGTGAGGGATAGACGCTCTTGATACCCCGGCTTGCCAGCCCTTTCAGGTTGAGGTCGGGAAAAGTCTGGTGCGAGCCGTCATACTTCGGGCGCACGAAACAGTTGAACTTGCGGTTATACATCGTCACAAGCCGCTCCTTGAACTGCGGCGACTGCTCTTCGAGCCATTCGGAGAAGCCGTTTCGTATCTCGTCAATCTTGGCGTTGGCGAGCTGTATTCCCTCGCTGTCGCGCACCTTGATGTCGTTGCCATGCTCGTCCTTGCCGATGGATTTCATCATGTCGGGGCAGGTGTTGTGCAGGGCGTGTTTCAGAAGGTGCATACCGTCATAGTTACGGTAATACCCCTTCACCAGAAACTCGTCCGTAATTTTCATGGTGCGGTAGCCGCACGTAACCGAAAACTCGTCCATGCTTGCGGAATAGGCGATTTTCACCTCCGTGTCGAACAGCCGGCTCATGTAGGCGGCATAGACACCCGTCGGAATCCATCGTTCCCCGAAGTTGAAGTCCAGATCCTCAAAGGCGATGCGCGGCGGTTCGGCGTCTTTCAGAGCTTCCAACGCCTGTTTCACCTCCGGCAGACGCTCATTTTCGGGGTTTTCGCCCATCCATGCTTCTATGCGTTCCGCCTTCTCTATCACGTTCCCGGCGATGAAGCGGTCTTTGATCTCGTAACCGGTCACGAGCGGATTGTAATAGATGCGCCCTTGCAGGGCAGTGAGCAAATCCTCCGCCGTGCTGTCGGTTATCTCCCGCATATAGTCGAGATTGACCGTGCCATATTTGTTGAGCGACGCGGACAAGGCTTCTTCGGGTGAGCCTACGTTAGCATGGTTCTCTACCGAGAAGGAAACGGGACGCTCAAAGATGTCCGCCTTGACGAACTTCCCGTTCTCCGCCCGTTCCAGCGAAAGGATGTCACGCCCGCCCGCATCCATCATCACTAACTTCACGTTCTGCTTGGCGTTGAGATAGCCGTAACGCATGACAAACTCATCGTAACAGGTGTTCAGATGCTCTCGCCACGGAACATTCGCCTCGTGCCTGTTCGATTCATAACGGTACAGACGCTCGTAGGCGTCACGCAGCGACACATACAACAACGCCTTTTCCTTCTGGTATCCTTTCAGGTCGAGCGGCTGGAATGTCGCCCCGTATGGCGTGATGTCCTTCAGGTAGCCGATGTTATGACGCCCCCGGTCAGCCACCAGCGACCCTTCGCGCAGGTGCATCTCCGGCGTGCGGTGGTAGGCACGCGGAGAAAGGTCCACGACTGCCTCCTTCAGCTTTTCCGCTTCGATGTCGGGGAAAAGGGAAGTTACCACCGCTTCCGATGGGGTATCTGTAATGGCAGGTGCGGTGACTGCCTCCGGCTGCCTTTCCTCCTGTCGTGGTTGCTTTCGGGAAGTTTCCGGCACAGCTTTCACTTCCGTCTTTTCCGCCGCCGCTTGTTTCTCGTTATGCTGTCTTGCCAGCTCCCGAAGTTCCTTCCTGCGTTCCGGCGTCAAACTCATCATCATTTCATAGAAGCCGTTGATGGGAGGATTGGTATCCCAGTCCAGCTTTGCATAGATGTCGTCCGGGTCGGCAGGCTTGGCGGTGTTCTCCGCTTTCACCTCCTTATTCTCCATAGCGGGTTTTACAGTTGGAGTTGTCGGTGTTACCGTGACTTTCGGTTTGGGCGGAGTGGATTTTGCCGTAACTGCCTTTTTCACCGTCTTTTTCTTTTTGGAGGTTTTCGGTTGGCTGACTTCTTCTGTCATCCCCCAAAGGTCGAGCAAGGAGAGCTGCACCCCGTCAGAATATTTCGGACGTGGCTCTATCTCCGGCTTTTCCTCATCGGGTTGCGGCTTTTCCGTCGGAGTTTTCACCGTCTGCGTCGAGGATACTGTTTCCAATTTTATGGAAGGATCTTCTATTTCCTTTTGAACAATAACCTTTTCTTCCGTTCCCGACTGCCGGATTGTTCCCGAATACAGACGCATGGCGAGCTTGTAATGGAAATCCTCATCGAGCATCCGGCGCAAGTCCCCGGCGATGCCTGCTGCATTGCCCTCGTGCAGATAGACCATAGCGGGCTTCCCGTAGGGGTCGGTGTCAAGTTTCGCCGTCGTATGCACGATGCGTTCCGGGTGGTGGATGAAATAGGCGTTGTCTGTCAGTCCGGTTGCCGTGTCCGTCTGTATCACGGTCATCAGTCGCTCGTCCTGCGACATTTCCTTCTTGCTGAGGTTCTTTTGCAGGACAATCAGGTCGCTGCCCACCTCCGTCCCCGCGTTGTCCGTGAACAGGTTGTTGGGCAGGCGTATCGCTGATACCAGATCAGCCTGACTGAACAGCTCGTTACGCACGGAGGTCTTGGTGCTGTTCAATACCCCTTGCGAGGTGATGAACGCCACGATACCGCCGTCACGCACGGCATCCAGCCCTTTGAGAAAGAAATAGTTGTGGATGGCTTTCTGGGCGGAGCGTCTGCCAAAGGAATCGCTACGCTGAAACTCCGCGTCAAACACGGCTATGTCACCGAACGGAATATTGGACAGAGCCAAGTCGAAATAATTGTTGAAAGGCTTTTCGATTTTCTCAAAACCGCAAGTGCGCGTTTTCCGGTCGGGATATAGATGCCGCAGGATTGTACCCGTGAGCAGATCCTTCTCGAAAGCCATCACATCCGCACCGGGGCTGTGCCGCAGCATGGAATCCACGAACACGCCGACACCTGCCGACGGTTCGAGCATACGGGCGGGGCGGACGCTGTAATCCGCCAGTACGTCCGTGAGGGTGTCGGTTATCTCTTTGGGTGTGTAGAAAGCGGTCAGCACGGATGCTTTCAGCGAATCCACAAACCGCTTGTACTCCGTTTCGTCCTTGCTGTTCTCACGGATAAGCCTGTGCAGCTCCACCGTAGGGGCGAACAGTTCGAGGTCGGATTTCGCCCAGCGGACGGCATCCGTCAGTTCCTTTGCAGGGTTGAGGATACATTTCAGACCTCCGAAACCGCAGTACCTTTGAAGTATGGCACGCTCTTCGGATGTCGCCGTCCTGTTTTCCCTGTCAAGGATGAATGCCGTCCGTATCGCCTCGATGTTGTCCCGCAGTTTCTGTTTGCGGTTAAACGCCATATTCCCCGATATAAAGGACAGTTGCCCCCGTCAGCTCCGTGTAGAGCAGGTCGTAATCGGAAGACAGGGCGAAATTGTCGTCCGAAAGGTCATAGACGGAGAACACGTTGCCGACAAGCGGCAGGAGTTTCTGTATGAAGGCTTCACGCTTCTCTTCCGGCACTTCGTCGGAAAACTCGTTCTCCACGACTTCGCGGAGGATGGCGTAACGGGAATAGCGCAGCCCTCGCAGCAGCGTGTCCATCGCCAGTTCTTGCGCACCGTCGGCGGGATAGTCTTCAAGCCGTGCCTTCTCATACGTTTCGGCGGCACGGTCGGCCCGTTCCCGTATGAAAGCGGTGTCGTCAGCCTGTTCAAACTTGTTCGTGCGGAGATAGTCCAGCAGGTACAGACCGTAATAGGAAAAGTCGGTCTGACCCTCGTTTTTCTTCTTGTTGTTCATTACTTTGGAGTTTAGTGGATTGATATTTAACGGGATAATCGGTTGGAAAAAGGAAGAAAAAGGCACTCGGTATCCCTCCGAGTGCCACCACTAAATCCAAAGTATGAGTGTAATCCGGTATCGAAGAACAATTCATTACTCTGAACAAGTGGCAAAGTTAGTGCAAATCGAAGACAATACGAAAAATCTTGTTTGTTTCTATTGTTGAGATGCAGCCTAACTTATCAAAAGTTAATACTATTTCTTCCGTCCTGAAAATTTCTTGCCCTTTTTAGCCTCCGGGAACACAAAAGTCGTGTTATATTCCCCGTCAAAGGCGACAACAGCATCGAAGCTCTTGCCCTGTTTGCTCTTGAAGCCTTTGAGCAGCTGGGTATGCCCTTCGGTGAGCAGTTCCCTGATTTCATCATCGGACAGGGTGCGTCCCGCTTTCAGCCGGAACACGGGCAGTCCGCACTCCGTGTTGTCGCAGCGTACCACCTTGCCGTAGAACCGCATCCTGCCGGTGCCGCACTTGGGACATGCGCAGCCGGAATCACGGCTGCCGAAGAGCTTGTCGCACGAGAGCAGTTCAGAGGTGATTTCCCGCGTGTACGCCTCTATCTCCTTGCGGAAGGTGTCGGCGGGCAGTTCCCCGCGCTCGATACGTGCCAGTTCCTTTTCCCATTCGCCCGTCATGGCAACATCGGCGATGCGCATCGTCTTGACGACGGAGTTGAGGGCAAGACCCTTTTCGGTAGGCACGAGCGACTTCTTGCAGCGTTCCATGTATCCGCGCTTGAAGAGCGTTTCGATGATGGCTGCGCGGGTCGCCGGAGTGCCTATGCCGCAGTCCTTCATCGCCTGACGCAGCGCGTCGTCCTCGATTTCCTTGCCCGCCGTTTCCATAGCGGACAGCAGGGTGGCTTCGGTATGCAGCGGTTTGGGCTTGGTCTTTCCTTCGGTGATGGACGAGCCTTTCAGTGTCAGCGTATCGCCTTCCTGCCAGCCGGGGATGGTGGTTTCATCCTTGTTTTCCTCGCCATAGACGGCACGCCATCCGGCTTGCCTGATGACGCTGCCTTTCACGGTAAACTCCACTCCGGCACATTCCGCCGTGACAGCGGTCACATCCTTGACGCATTTTTCAGAGAATGCCTCGACCATGCGCCCGGCAATCATCTGATAGATGGTATTGTCCTCTTTGGAGAGGAAGAGCGGTTTCTCGCCTGTGACAAGCAGGGCATGGTGATCCGTCACCTTGCCATCGTCCACGCTGCGGCGTGTCGGGGCAGCTTTCGCCCGCACCTTGTCTTTCCATTCAGGCTGTGTGCCGATAAAGACGAGTAACTTGGGGATTTCTGCGAACACGTCTTCGGGGATGTAGCGGCTACCCGTTCTCGGATAGGTTATCAGCTTCTTCTCGTAGAGCTTCTGCGCGATTTCAAGCGTCTGTTCCGCCGTGAAGCCGTGCTTGGCGTTGGCTTCCTTCTGGAGCGTGGTCAGGTCGTAGAGCAAGGGAGTTTCCTCCGTCTTCTCCTTGCGCTCGGCTTTCGTGACAGTGGCGCAACCTGCCGCCTTTACCTTGTTATATAGTTCCATCGCCGGCTCTTTCTCCTTCCATTTCTCGGAGGATGAGAATTTCACGACCTCGCCGTCGCAACCGTCCGTTACGATATGGAGCTGCCAGAAGGCTTCGGGTGTAAAGCGGCGGTTCTCCCAGTAGCGTTCACACACCATCGCCAATGTGGGCGTCTGCACCCGTCCGACTGAATACGTGCCGTGTCCGGCAGCGATGGATAACGCCTGTGTGCCGTTGATGCCCACGAGCCAGTCGGATTCGCTCCGCGCTTTGGCGGCTAGGTAGAGGTTGTCGTACTTGCTGCCGTCTTCGAGTTTCCGCAGTCCCTCGCGGATAGCTTTGTCGGTGAGAGAGCTGATCCACAGGCGCACGAAAGGAGTGGTACAACTCGTATAGTGGTAGAGGTAGCGGAAGATAAGCTCTCCCTCGCGTCCGGCATCGGTTGCCACGATGATTTGTTCGCTTGTGTCAAACAGTCTTTTGATGACTTTTATCTGCGACACCACGCCGCTGTCGGGCTTGTAGCCCTTCTCCGTCCTGACCTGACGGGGGACGAGCGTGAAAGTGTCGGGGATAATCGGGAGGTTGTCACGGACGAAACCGCGCACGCCGTAGCCGTCGGGCATGGCAAGCTGTACGAGGTGTCCGAATGCCCATGTCACGGCATAACCGCCTCCCTCGAAATATCCTTCCTCTCTCTTTGTCGCGCCCACGATGCGGGCGATTTCACGTGCCACGGAGGGCTTTTCTGCAATGATTGTCTTCATGTCTTCTTCTTTTTTGTTGATACTTTGGATTTTATTTTGGATTCAGTGGTGGACACGGGATTACATTTTCATGCCCTTGCCCGTTTTCTTCTGCGGCTTCTCCTGCTGCTGTTGCTGGCGGTCGGTCTTCGGGGCGGTCTGACCTTTCTGCAAAGGCTCTTTCAGGTTCTTTGTCGCCTCGTTGGTCTTGCCCTCGTTGTTCACCGCCACCTGCGTGCGGCTCTCGTTGGACGGGGCTACCTGCTGGGCGTTGTCGGGGTTCGTGTCGTAGCGGTACGGGCGGCCCTTCTCCGGGTTGAACTTGATATACATCGTGGCATGGAAGCCCTGCTTGTCGGTCACGTTCTCCAGCTTCACGGTCTTGCCCGCCACGTAGTCGGCTTTCTGCTGTTCGGTGAAGTTTACGCCGCTCCATTTGCTGATGGGGCGGATGCTGCCGTCCTCGTTCGTCCACGTGTTGCGGCGTTGCTCCTTCTTGGTCTGGGCGGCATTTTCCCCGCTTTGCGCCTGACTTTTCGACGTGTCTCCTTTGGTTTCCTGTGTCTGTGCGGTACGGGGCGACCTGCCGGTTCCCGGCACGAACTCCACGCCACGCTGTTCCACGTTCACTTGCAGGGTGGTGACGAACTTCCTGCCGTCGTTGCGCTCGATGAGCTTGTCGCGCACGGGCAATCCGGCGCGGAGCATGTCCTGCTCCTGCTTGGTGATTTCCGTCTTGCCGATGCGCTCCGGGATGCGCACCTTGCTCGCCGGAATGTCCGTGATCTCATTCGTCTTGCGGTCGATGCTGACGTAGGAAGGGATAATCTCGCCCGTTTCCCTGTCCACGATGTCCACGACCCTGCCGAGGTTGCCCGTCTCGCGGAGGTTCTTCCGGTCATCATCGGAGAATTTGTGTTCCTTGTACTCATCTAACTTCTGCTCCTTGCGGATGAAGTGCGGCACGAGGCTGACATTTCCATCGCCGTCCTTCTTGAAGGAGAGGCGGGCGTCCAGCTCGAATGATTCGCCGCCGAAGGTGGGCTTGACCTTCACCAAGTCGGACTTGCCGTAGTTAAGCATCTTCGTAAGGTCACCGGACTTCTCAAGGTCGTCACGCTTTACGCCCCATCTGGCCTCCAGCTCCTGCCAGTTGATTTTGCTCTCGTCGATGGGCTGGTAGCCCTGTCTGCCCTGCGTCTGTTGCGGGCTTTCCTGCTGTTCTTTCTGCTGTTCTTTCTGTTGTTCTTTCTGTTGTTCCATGTTCTCCTGTTTTTGAGGTTCTTGTTTCTCTGTCTGTTGTGCCGCCTGTTCTTCCTGCACCTTCTTCTCATAGTCGGAGGTGTCCACCTTGTGAGGGGCGAGCAACTCCTTGTTCGCTTCGGGGTCTTTCAGCAGTTGCTTCATCACATCCAAGAGATTTTCGGCTTGGTCTGCCGCAATGCGGTAGAAACCGAAGCGGCTGGGTTCCTTGCACTGCCGGAAGAAGTTCTTGAAGAAGTTGTCCAGCACGTCGCCGTGACGGTCGAATTGCAGAAAACTCTGCGCGTTCTCCGCTTTCGCGGGGGTGCGCTTGGGTGTGCCGTCCGCGTTCAGCCCGGCAACCACGCTGATCTCGCCCGTCTTCTCGTCACGGACCACCAGCACGTCCTTTTCGTCTTTTTTCTTTGCCATCTGAAAAATGTTTTAATGAATTATTTATGAAAGAAATTATGGATACGAGCCTTGTAGAAGGCTATATCTTCCTTTTTGAAGTCCTTGATATGGTTGGAAAGGAATGTCAGCACATCCTCCTCGCTGTAATAGGTTTTCTTGCCCAGCGTCTTGTAGGGCAATGCGCCGACGCTGCGGTAGCGTTGCAGGGTGCGCTTGCTTATCTGGAGCAGCATGCACAAATCCTGATTGTCGAAAAGGCGGATGCTTTCCGTGAGGGCGGGCTGTTTCCCCTCAGCCTTCATCGCCAGCAGCAGTTCGTCCTGACGGTCAAGCCGTTCCATCAGCTTCTGCATCCAGCCCTCGAAGTTGTTTCGTGTGAGCAGTTCCATGACCTATGTCCTCCTTCCTTTGGGGCTGCCGCCCGTGCGCAGCGTGTGGTTGCGTTTCAGTTCCTGCGGTGTCGCCGCGTCCTCGTTGACGGCACATGCTTCAAGCAGGCGGTCGATTTCCGACTGTCGGTAGCGGCATTTACCGCGAAGCACGACATAGCCGATGCGTTGCTCGTTGCGCATACGCTGGAGGGTGCGGGTACTCACGTTAAGTAGGTGCGCCGCCTCGCGTGTGGTGAGCAACCTGTCGGGTGATGCCGCTTTCTTGTCGCCGGAGGCGGCACGGACGTGTGCCGCAATCTCCGCTATCTGTTCCGTCAATGACCGGAAGGCGGAACTTTCCATCGTTATCACTTTCATATTCAGTCCTTTCTTTTTGTTTCTGCGACAAAATTCGGCAATAAACAAAAGGGGCTTTAACAACTCACTACGTGACTCACGTAAGATTTTTACGGAAGATGGCTCCGTAACCCGGTCAAACGGCGCAACAGGCAGCCTTTCAGCGGAAAACGGCACGTATTCGGGACCGTACCGTTACCTTTGCGGGCAAACCGATAATTGCATGAATATGGAAATAGTATCTATCGAGAAAAAGACTTTCGAGATGATGGTGGCGGCATTCGGCGCACTCTCGGAGAAGGTCGCCGCCCTGAGGCGCAAAAGCGACACGGGGCGTATGGAAAGATGGCTCACGGGCGAGGAGGTCTGCGGGCAGTTGAGAATAAGCCCGCGCACGTTGCAGACGCTGCGCGACAGGCGGCTTATCGGCTACTCGCAGATAAACCGCAGGTTCTATTACAAGCCGGAGGAGGTGAAGCGGCTGATACCGCTTGTCGGCACGCTCTATCCGCACGGCAGATGATTTGATTTATTCACCCACTGAATCCGAAGTTATGATGAACGAGAACAACGATGTTTTGACGATGGAAGACGAGCCGATAGCCTCTGTGGTGCAGGATATGCGCAAAGGCTCGAAATGGCTGTCCGCCTTTCTGGAAAGTTACCGTCCTCCGCTGGACTGGGAACGTTACCTGACGGACGGCGAGGTGGCGGAACTGCTCCGCGTAAGCCGACGCACCTTGCAGGAATACCGCAACAACCGCGTGTTGCCCTTCATACTTTTGGGAGGGAAGGTGCTTTACCCGGAAACGGGGCTGCGCGAGGTACTGGAAGCGAACTACCGCAAGCCGCTGGAGTAAGACGGTTGCATGAAAAAAGAAACGGGTGACACCTTTTGTGGTGCTACCCGTTTTCTTGTCTTATGGGGTATGTGCAATCAGCAATACCCGGCTTTTCCGTTCTGTATGAACATCACGTATGCCTGCTGTTTCTCTTTGGCGAGTGCCTTTCTCACCAGCCATGTGCGGAACAGGTGGGTGTTGTAGGTGTTCAGTCGGAAAGCGACCGGGATGATGATTTCAAGCGCGTACACGTCCGCATACAGCCCGTTTTCAAGCTGCATGTAGTGGCACACCTCGTAGTCGTTCAGCACGTCCGACTTGCGGATGGCTTTGATGGCGGCGTTCACTGCCGGGACGGTCGTATGGAACAGTCCGGCTATTTCGGTGGCGGTCATCCACACATTGTTACCGGTTACGCTGACCGCCTTGTCCTCTATGATAATTATGTCACGTTTCATGGCTTCTCTTTTTTAGATGGTGCAACCTGCAAATTCCTCGACGCTGTTCAACCTTGCGGCAAGGTTTTCCATATCTTGATTGAGCTTCTCTTTGGTTATCTTTGCGTAAATCTGCGTCGTCTTTATGCTCTTGTGCCCGAGCATGGAGCTGACGGTTTCGATAGGTACGCCGTTGGAGAGGAAAACCGTCGTGGCTGCCGTGTGGCGGCTCTGATGCCACGTGATATGCTTGGTGATGCCGCAACGCTTAGCGACGACTCGGATACCGGCAAGGCACGTGTTATAATGCGGAACGGGGAATATCCTGCCGTTCTCGCACAGCCCACGGTATTTGCCGATTATGCGGTTGGCGATGTCAAGCAGGCGGATGTTGGACACCACGCCCGTTTTCTGGCGGTTGATGTTTATCCACTCGTGTTCGTCGAAGTAGGTGCGGATATTCTCTTCCGTGAGGTTGCGCATATCCGAGAAAGACAACCCGGTGAAAGCGCAGAACAGGTAGAGATCGCGGTACAATTCCTGTTTGGCGTTTTTCAGTTTGCCCTCCATCAGCAGGCGTATTTCGTCTTTGGTAAGGAAACTGCGTGTCGTTTCCTCCTTCTTGATTTCATACTCGCGGAACGGGTCGCGTGTCAGCCACTCGTTGTTGATGGCGATGAACACCATCG
>OFGR01003021.1_pt1 | contig 10410 bp, 10 predicted proteins | sample 1521811 | NCBI WGS metagenome assembly OFGR01 (sample SAMEA3504098, study PRJEB24116) | mouse gut metagenome | biome: mouse gut; feature: mouse-associated habitat; material: faeces | place: Denmark | collected 2011
AGTAAAAAAAAATGCCGTATTTATGCGGCTTGTGGCGTTTCGCAAACGCCTAATATATATGAAAGATAGGGAGGATTTTAATATGGCAGAAGTTACATCTATTCGCCCAGCTGATTTGACAAATATTGAGAAGAATCTGAATAAAATTCACAGCAATCTTCAGGTTCTTGATAGCGGCGTAGGAACAGTAAACGAAAATGTGAAGGTGGTTTATAATGAAATTGGGAGCCTCGCAAGAGAATTTCATGATTTTGTTAATATCCAGACCAGAGCCAACCGGCTTGGACAGGCTGAGACACGTTTAGTAAAAATCCGTCAGGAGATTGAAAAAAAATATGGACATTATGACATTATCAGAAGAACTACAACAGGTATTTTACAGGCAGATGACTTAGGGATTGTAAAAAAGGAAACGATTAGTACCGCAACAGAGGAGCTAATGATTTCTACGCCGGGTTATTGGCTCGCACCATGTTTAGTTGCTTTGGCAGCCTGGATTAATGACCAACCTGAATTATCTGAAAAGGCTTTAAAGGAAGGACTTAATCGTAATGATGAAAAGACATCATTGTTTTTTGCGTTAATCTGTAGGCGTGCAGACCGAAAATCTGCCTGTTTGAAATGGACGCAGAGATATCTAGAAAAGCAAGATGAAGAAAATCTTGACAGAAAGACCATTATTATTTTGGATGCTTTTGCAAGCGGGCTTTTGGGAGTTGATTCGGAAGGTATAATTTCAAGGCAAATGACACATTGGCTTGAACGTTTGGCGGATAAGCCAGGGTTTAATGAACAGCAAACAAAACAGTGGTCGGATGCTATCAATTTAAAGCGCAAGCCGCTCAAAGAGGATTCGTATACATATCTAAAAAAATATAGTAAAACATGGCCGATATTACAGGATATCCTCGAAGGGGCATGTCTCCATGCAGAAATTCTGGATTATTTTATTGACATTTTTGATCAGGAAACATCTAGTGATTCAGTCATAGCACAATTGGATGAAATTTTAACAACATTAGTGACAGGCTTTGACGACGAAGAATTGCCATTACGGATGGAAGAAAAGTTTGAACAGTTTGTTGTGGACTTTGGTGGGGATGAGAGCAGAGCACGTCAAAATATGGCTATGGAACAATCTGCTTTTGAAACACATAAGGATTTTACACAACTATTAACGGATGCAGCCATGAAACCTGAAAGCTCTCATGCAAGTGTCTCTACACAGAAATTTGCAATTGCACTTTCCAAAGAATGGGTGAGCAATGCATATAATGATATTGTTGCACAAAACAGAATGAAAATTCCTAACGAAATTGAAATTAATATAGATACATTTAATGATAAAACAACTGATGGACAGAATGAGCAGGAACTGATTGATAAATTTAATGCTTTAGTTGACTCTGAAAAAAATAAGGCGCTTATACAATGTGCATTGACTGCATTTGATAAGTTCTGTTTATACGGCGGCGGTGCTATTGCTATAATTGGAATATTTATGTTGGCATCAGGAGCGGGCGGAGAATTCCTGGGGTTGATTGCTTTGATTGCAGGAATTGGCATGATTATTAAATATTTTACTAAAAAAGAGAAGATTAAAACGGATCGTCAAGATTTCGAAACTCATTTTGAGAAGAAACGCACAAATGGCTCTCAACTCATTAGAGCGACTTTGGCAGAAATAGTTGATTTCAGAAGTGATTTTTCCGAAAAAGACGCTGAGAGTCAGAAGGTAATTGATTTCTTAGAGCAGATTTCGCCTGAACAGTATGTAAGGAAACTTTCTGATTCTAATAGACGAATCAGGATTTGAGGAGGATAATTTATGGATGCAAAACTAAGAGCAAATTTTATAAATTCTGTTGCAGGCAGAGAAAAGGTTCCATGTCCAAATTGTAATGCATTAAATAACGCAGATGTAAAGTTTTGTTCATGTTGCGGAACCCTGATGGGGAATCAAGCAGAAAGCGCTGACGTATCATCTTTACCACAAGAAAAAGAAACCAGGGCAGAGAAGGGCGATGAAGTCAAAGAACCAGGGAAAGGTACAAAAATATTAGCTGAATATAATGAGCCAGAAAGTGTATTTGCCAAAGGGCTGCCATCCTGGAATATTGAACCCCCGCAGACCTGGGTGAGGAGGAAAAGATAATGGTTCTGATACCGCATACTTACTCGGAATGGGTAACGATACTGGAAATTTTTAAATCTAAATCAGATGATATGGAAGTTTTAGATGCAATGAAACAAGGAACTATTGAGTGGCAGTCTGGGGTTGCGGAGAGGTTTGCAAAACGCTTGATTGATTCCATAAATTATAGAATGAAGACTGCCTGCAAAAAATTACAAAACGATCTGGTGCGTGCTCGCAGTTCAGAGTGTGAAATTGTACAAGCATTGCTGTCATTTAGAAGAGAATTGTCATTTTTAGCTCAGGCAATTAATCTGCCAGCTTTACCTGACAAGGATAGGCAGCATTATTTACAACTGGTAATTGATCAGGTAAACTATACGCAAAAATCGTTAGAGGATTATGCAAAAGGAGATTATAGCGGAAAATTGTTAAGCATTGTTAAAAATCATAAAGTCAATTCCATTTTGAAAGAAGGTTAAGAATATGAGTGATATCTTTAAAAGCAAAGAGCTGCTGGAGAGATATTCTATCGCACGAATTCCTTTTATTTCTATTAATACAATTGAGCCAAGCCGTGCACTGGATATTTTAAAAGATATTGCAGCTGAATTGCAGCTGTCATTTTTTGTACATTCCTTTACAAAAGGAATTTATGATATATCTACAGATAAATCTTTGAGTGACGAAAAAACTGTTTATGGCGCAATAGAGTTTATGACAGAACAGATGAAAAGAAGGCAATGCCTGACAATTGTTTTTACGGAAGTACCTGATTTAAGCGGAGAAAACAGTGAATCTAAACAAATTCTGGCATTAGTAAATCTTGCCAATGAATCTGGTGGAGTGGTAATTGTTTTAACAAACAATAATGTTTGGAATCAATTGCAGCGTCAGGGAATGGCAATAAAAATCGATTTGCCTAATGAAAATGAAATGTATTCTATTATTAGGGAATATATTGATGATTATCGTAATGAAATACCGATTGAATGGGATAATGCTGATATTAGAGAAGCAGCTTTGACCTTATCCGGGATTACTAAAATTGAGGCAGAAAATGTAATTGCGGCGTTAATTGCCAATAAATGCATCAGGAAATCAGATATGGATGAGGTTCGCAGTGCTAAAAATCGGTTATTTTCTGAGATTTCTGGACTTGAAAAAATTGATATTGATGAAAATGCAAGAGATGTTGGCGGTCTTGAGGGGCTTAAAAAGTGGTTAGATGAAAAAAAGGAATTATTAACTCCGGAAAAACGTGATGAGCTGCATTCAAAAGGGTTGCAGCCGCCGAGGGGGATTTTATTGGTAGGCGTGCCGGGATGTGGGAAATCTCTTTCGGCAAAATCTATTTCTGCCAATTGGAAATTGCCATTATATCGTTTGGATTTTGCTACCGTGCAGGGCAGCTATGTCGGTCAGTCAGAGCAACAGTTAAAAGATGCACTGACAACCGCAGAAAATGTATCTCCTTGTATCTTATGGATTGACGAGATAGAAAAAGGATTATCAGGAGCAATTGCTGGCGCGGGAGACGGGGGCGTATCGACACGTATGGTTGGACAATTTCTTTTTTGGCTGCAAGAGTGCAAAAAACAGGTTTTTGTTGTTGCTACAGCAAATGATGTATCCATGCTGCCATCAGAATTATTGCGTAGAGGGCGTTTTGATGAGTTGTTTTTTATTGATCTGCCTACAGCTGATGAGAGAAAAGATATTCTGTCTTTATATATGCGTAAATACTTAAATCTTGAATTTGAAGGTTCATTTGCTGACAAAATTGTTGAAATAACGGATGGTTTCACAGGTGCGGATTTGGAATCTACAGTTAGGGATTTGGCATACCGTACTATCGCGAACAAAAATTTTGATTTAAGTATAGAAAATATGATAAGCGCATTTAATAATGTTGTGCCGCTCTCACAGACAAGCCCTGAAAAAATCGAGTCAATTCGAGAATGGGGAAAAGAACGGGCTGTTCCGGCTTCCGGGAAACCTATCGGCAGCGAAGAACTAGCAGTAAAACAGAATAGTCCAAAGACGCGAAAAGTATTGGTATGATACATTAAATATGATGGAGGAGAAAGGACATGTATTGCAATAAATGTGGAAAAGAAGTGCCGTCAGATGCCAAATTTTGTGCAAGCTGCGGAGCATCAATTGATCAGGATGCAGCAAATAACATTTCACAAGAACCAAATGAGGAAACAAAAGAGCCATCCAAGGACAAACTGAAAAGCAATGATTTATCTTTAAAAAAAATAAAAAATAATTGGAATGATAAATATGCAATATCTGTAATTATTGTCGGAATGATAATTGCTGCTATATTAGGATTTGCAGTAAAAAAATTAAATAATCAAAAAGATTTTTCGGATGGAAACGCTTTGGAAATAACTGATTATGAAGGTGATTATGAAGATGATTATGAAACTCTGGAAGATGAAAATAATGGTTTTGATGATTAGGAGATGTCTTCAGATAATGGTATAGGGTTGGAGGATGAGTATTGGGAAGATGAGTTCCTTACATATATCCAAGAATGCTATTCAGATAATGCGGCAGAATATCAGGGAAATGTATATGCTATTTTCAATATCAAAGATGAAAATCTTGAATCCTGGGATGAGTGTGAAACATTTTGTGAAAGTATGGATGGACATTTAGCTGTAATTAATTCAGAAGATGAAAATGAATTTATCTATCAGTATATAAGAGAAAATGGTCTTAAAGTATCATTTTTCGGATATACGGATCAGTATAATGAAGGAGAATGGGAATGGGTTACAGGGGAATACGGTGAATATACGAACTGGGCGCAGGGGCAGCCGAATAATGGCATGAACAATAAAAATGATAAGGAAGAAGATTATGCGGAATTTTTTGAAAGCGCCAGCGATGGAACATGGAATGATGCCCCCTTTGGATCAAATACCCACCATTTCGTTTGTGAATGGGAAAGAGAATGATAGCAGCCTTATATAAAATTTAGTATAAACGGCGCAGAAAAGAGGTTATATGTATATACGTGAAGAAACAAAGAAAATTATACTTATAACAATTCTTGCGATTGCAATGGCAAATTTATCTTTGTATGATCGTCATATAATACAGGAGCAAATGACAGAAGTAAACCAACAAAATAAAGCAAGCCGAAAGCGAACACAGAAAATACATGTCAACTCTACTATTGAAAATACTATGGACAAATATTTGGAGTTAAGTAATGATTATTTTGTATTGGCAGTTGGAAAAGTTGGAAATCTTAAAGACGGCGGTCAAGCTCCAATCTATAAATATGCAGCCAATGATTCAGAAATAATTGCAGGACTTCAGTATAATTGTGCAATTTTGATTGAACTTGGACTTTTGAAAAAAAATATTAATTATAAATGGATTCCTGTAAATATACCTAATAAAAATCAAATAGGGTACGTAGATATTAGTCAAATTGAAATTCAGGATGTAAAAATCAAGAATCCAACTGATGATCCAAACAGAAATCAGATTGTCGAGGATGCAATTTCATATATTGGCTTGGATTTCGTCCGATATGGAAAATCTCTAAAAACAGGAATTGATTGCTCTAATTTTATTCATCAGATTTATGGTAAAACTGGAATAGAAATTGATAATACTCCGAATGGAATGAAAAAACAGGCTCAAAAAGTGACAGATGAAGAGGCGCTTCCGGGTGATATCGTGTATTATGACGTAAATAATGGAGGCGGCCATGTAGGCATATACTTGGGAAGTGGCCTTATTATAAATTCTGCTGGTCACGAAGGTATGATTTATCCGGAAGGAGGTGTAAGAATCTGCCGTTTGCGATATAATGACAGAGAAGAGTATGAGTTCTATAGAATTATCGAGTAGAGATGCAAAATGGGATAATGTAAAATGTCTTTTGATTTTTTGTGTAGTAATCGGGCATGTTCTTTATCGCTATATTGATAATGATCACAATGCTAGAAGCATTTATTTTTTGATTTATACATTCCATATGCCTGTATTCATTTTTTTATCTGGAATGTTTTCAAAAAAGGGAATACAGAACCGACAATACTATAAAATTTTATTTTATATAATGGTTTATTTTGTAATGAAACTTCTACAGGCTTTTGCCGAATCTTTAGGGAGTGGGGAGATGTCTTTTCGTTTTTTTTGGGAATCAGGACCTGGATGGTATGCTCTAGCTATGGCAGTTTATTATTTCCTGAGTTTTTTGATTGAGCAGTACTTGGAAGGATATGATAAGAAAAAACTTTTTTTACTTTCTATGGTGATAGGGATATTCTGGGGATTTGATGGACATATGGGAGATCATTTCTGTTCTGCCAGAATTCTTAATTTTTATCCATTTTTTGTGCTTGGTAACTGTTTTGAATCAAAGCAGCTCATCTGTCATATGAGGGAAAGACAGAATAAATTAATTAGTGTTATAATTTTAAGCGTTGTAGGATGGATAAGTTTCTCTAAGGTAGATAAAGTATATTGGATGTTGAAATTATTAAAAGGGAAATATCCATTTGAGGATATGGGAATTAATGACTGGTCAGGTGCTGCCGTCCGTTTGGCTTATTATTTTGCAACGCTAATAATAGGATGGGCTGTTATGACTTTAATTCCTGAGAAAGAAACCTTCTTTTCTTATGTTGGGAAACGGACACTTCCGATATTTATTTGGCACACTTTTATAATAATATTGATATTAGATGTTTTTAATGGACAGGAAATTTTTCAGAGAGCATGGCCATTACATTATGTACCAGGTTTCATTATGTTTGCATGTGTAATTGTGTTGGTTTGTTCAATGTCGTTATTTGAGAAATCAGTTCAATGTCTCGTACGCATCTGTCAAGTACAAACAAACATATAAAGGAGGAAAGAAAATGCCAAGGCCTATCTTAAGAACACCACAAAAAAGCGAAGGACAGACAGGTAATAGTTTGAATTTACCAGCACATTTTCAAGGGTGCAGACAGAAACCGGATTCATTAGATAAGATGAAATTAGACAGGATTTTGAGGAAAAAACGTTCTAAAGAATATCTAAATGCAATGCATAAGCTTGATGCCGGAGGCCATGTACATAATCAGGACAAAGTAAAGGCCATTATTAATACAATCAAACAAGAGTTTCCAGAGATACAGATATGTGGGATTATTTTAGGATATGTGTCAGTTTGCTATTTGGGAAAACCATATGAAGTTCATACCTTAGATATTATGGGAGAGATTATTGAGCATTATAAAGTAGGAGAAATGCTACCAAATGGGTTAGAAAAAGCAAGAAATGTTGCAATGCGAGGAGGTTATGATTTCATAGAAGTATATGTTGATTGTTGCAGAGCAATTAGTTCTGACGGAACGGTGTCTGTAATTCCGTGTTAAAATAAGCTAACAAAGGCATGTAAACAAATAAGTGAATGGCAAAATAATAATTACCCCTAAAAGCTCTCTTGAATTAAAGCTTGAAAATATTACAGTAAAAAATAGCTATATTTTATTTATACAAAATCATCGGTCAGGGAGTATGCTTTCCTGACCTTTTATGTTACAATGATAAAAATAGTTGAAGGAGCTAATTTATGAAGGGCATTATTCTGGCCGGCGGTTCCGGCACGCGGTTATACCCGCTTACAAGAGTTACATCTAAGCAGTTGCTGCCTGTTTACGACAAACCTATGATTTACTACCCACTTTCTACGCTGATGCTGGCGGGCATCCGGGATATCCTGATCATCTCGACGCCGGAGGATACGGCGAGATTCGAGGAGCTTTTAGGAGACGGGAGGAGCTTTGGCATCCGTCTTTCCTACGCGGTTCAGCCAAGCCCGGACGGGCTTGCCCAGGCGTTTATCATCGGGGAGGAGTTTATCGGGGAGGAGCCTTGCGCGATGGTATTAGGAGACAATATTTTCTACGGCGGGTGGTTCCGGAAGAACTTGCGGGATGCCGTCCGCGACGCAAAGAACGGGCTTGCCACGATCTTCGGGTACTATGTGAAAGACCCGGAGCGGTTCGGCATTGTGGAGTTTGACGGTGAGCGAAATGTCCTTTCGGTGGAGGAAAAGCCGGAAAACCCGAAGTCTAATTACTGTATTACAGGACTGTATTTTTATGATAAACGGGTGGCTGAGATGGCAAAAAGAGTGCGGCCTTCGGCGCGGGGAGAGCTTGAGATTACGGACTTAAACCGCCTGTATCTGGAGGACAGGAGCCTGAAGGTGCAGATACTAGGGCGCGGCTTTGTGTGGCTTGACACGGGAACGATGGACAGCCTTATGGACGCGGGGACATTTGTCCAGACAGTTCAGAATCGGCAGGGCGTGGTCATCTCGGCGCCGGAGGAGATTGCGTTTCATGAGAAATGGATTACGAAGGAGGAGCTTTTGGCGTCGGCAAAGCTTTATGGGAAGTCGCCTTACGGGGAGCATTTGCAGAGGGTTGCGGACAACAGGCTTGTATATGAAGGAGGAAATTCATGACAATTATCGTAACAGGCGGAGCCGGGTTTATCGGTTCTAATTTTATCTATCACATGTTGGAGAAATATCCGGACTACAGGATTGTATGCGTGGACTGCCTAACCTACGCAGGGAATCTGTCCACGCTTGAAGGAGCCCTTGAGAATCCTTCTTTTCGTTTCTGCAAGATAAATATCTGTGACCGGGAGGCCGTATACCGGCTGTTTGAGGAGGAGCATCCGGACATGGTGGTGAATTTTGCGGCGGAATCCCATGTGGACCGATCCATTGAGGAGCCGGAAGTTTTCCTGGATACGAATATCAAAGGAACCGCGGTGATGATGGATGCCTGCAGAAAATACGGCATCGAAAGATTTCATCAGGTGTCTACGGACGAGGTGTACGGAGATCTCCCTCTCGATAGGCCGGATTTGTTTTTTACAGAGGAGACGCCGATCCACACCAGCAGCCCTTACAGTTCTTCTAAGGCAGCGGCAGACCTTTTGGCCCTTTCTTACCACCGCACTTACGGGCTGCCTGTGACGATCAGTCGGTGCAGCAATAATTATGGGCCCTACCATTTCCCGGAAAAGCTGATTCCCCTTGTGATTGCCAATGCGCTTGCGGACAAGCCTCTTCCGGTGTACGGAGAGGGCATTAATGTGCGGAACTGGCTTTATGTGGAGGATCACTGCAAGGCGATTGACCTCATTATCCACCGCGGAAAAGCGGGGGAGGTCTACAACATCGGCGGGCATAATGAGATGCGTAACATTGACATCGTGAAGATGATCTGCAAGGAGCTTGGGAAACCGGAGAGCCTGATTACCTATGTGACGGACCGGAAAGGGCATGATATGCGCTATGCCATTGACCCGGCGAAGATTCACAGAGAGCTTGGGTGGCTGCCGGAGACGAAGCTTGAGGACGGAATCAAAAAGACGATACAGTGGTATCTTGAGAACCGGGAGTGGTGGCAGGAGATTATTTCCGGGGAATACAAAGGATATTATGAAAGAATGTATAAGAACAGATAGAAGAAATGACCATAGGTCCGGAGTATATCCGGGCCTGTTTTTTAGTTATGGCGGAAATGTGGAGGTCCGAATTTCGCGGATATAAAAAATATTCCGGATATGCTGTAAGATGTATCGGATGTGTCGTGGGGCGGTTGTCAAATAATAGCGGATAATATATGATGTATGAAAGCAAGGGTTTCAACTGCGGACGGCATCCCTTACAACAAAATACTTGATTAATATGAGGAGGAAAGATTAATGGCAAAACTACGTGTTATACTTGCTGCTATGGTCACGGCGCAAATTCTGTTTGGTTTTTCGCTTACGGCGGATGCTGCCCAAGAAGTCCATTTTAGCATAGAAAAATCAGGAAATACGCAGGGAATGACTTTTGGAAAAAGTGAAAAGATAATTTACGTGCTGAAATCTTCAGACAGCGGAACGGTAATTCAGCTATTTGTAGATAAAATATTAAAGCAGGAATATTTTGTGTGGAAACCAGGATATGAGATTGCCCAGCCCCAGCATCCAAATGGCATAACATATTATGACTCATATTTGTATGTTGTTGCCGGCGAAAACAGGATATTTTTAGTAAAACTGAATGAAGACGGAACAATGAACAGCAGAATAACATGCAAAATGATTGACAATAATCGAAATACTCTTAATAAAGATGCCGTAGGGATTGCCAGTGTGGGAAACGGAAGTTTTATTGTACGAACAAGAACTAGTGTACTGTATCATTGATAAATAGTTAAATATTACTGGTTTGCCAAGTCGTT
>OFGR01003024.1_pt1 | contig 10401 bp, 10 predicted proteins | sample 1521811 | NCBI WGS metagenome assembly OFGR01 (sample SAMEA3504098, study PRJEB24116) | mouse gut metagenome | biome: mouse gut; feature: mouse-associated habitat; material: faeces | place: Denmark | collected 2011
ATCTTGTGTGGTCTTTCTTCTTATTTTTTTATGGGAAAACGGTTGTTTTTTAAAACGAGATTGAAAAAATTCCCTAAAAATAACCGTTTTGCCAGTATTTGTGATTAGGAAGGAACCATGAAGTTTTCTGAATCGTTAAAAAAGAATCCTGATTTCCAATATGTATACCGCAAGGGAACGTCCTGTGCAAATCGTTATTTTGTGATGTATACGCTGGAAAACGGAACCGAAGGCAACAGAATAGGAATTTCTGTCAGCAAGAAAGTAGGGAACAGTGTAATCAGGCATCGGGTCAAGCGTCTGGTCAGGGAAGCATACAGACTGCAGGAAGAAATGTTTGTGCGTGGTTTGGATATTGTAGTGATCGCCAGGGTAACAGCAAAAAAAATATCTTATTGGGAAACTGAGAGTGCGCTGCTGCATCTGGGAGGTCTTCAGAATATTTTAAAATCTGCAGAAGATTGTAATAAAGAAAGTAACGAACATAGTAAGAGTGATAAAAGAAATGGAAATATTAAATGTTAGAAATATAGAAAAAAGAAGATGATTTAGTTTGAAAAAATTCATGATATTTAGTATCCAATTGTATAAAAGGTATTTATCGCCGTTGAAAACGGTAAAGTGTCCATATATTCCGTCCTGTTCGGATTATGCCATTGAGGCAATCGCTAAACACGGGCCAGTCAAAGGGACATTGCTTGCAGCATGGAGAATTCTGCGCTGTAATCCGTTTTCAAAAGGCGGATATGATCCCGTCCCATAAGGAGGTATTTCATTGACTACGATCATACTGACACAATATTCCGGTTCCATTTTAGGTCCGATTGCGCGGTTTTTAGGCTGGATTATGAACTGGATTTATCTGTTTTTGTCAAACGTGTTTGGCATTGAAAACATTGGTCTGACAATTATCGGATTAACGATTTTGATCTATATGTGCATGCTGCCGATGACGATCAAACAGCAGAAGTTTTCCAAACTTCAGCAGAAAATGCAGCCTGAGATTAAGGCGATACAGGAAAAATATAAAGGCCGCAGGGATCAGGAATCCCAGATGGCTATGAATGAAGAGACACAGGCGTTATATGCAAAGTATGGCATTTCTCCGACTGGGACATGTCTGCCGTTATTGCTGCAGATGCCGGTATTCTTTGCGTTATACCGCGTGATTTACAATGTGCCTGCTTATGTATCCAGCGTAAAAGCAGCTTTTGACGGAATTGTGGAAGGGATTGTAAGTACGCCGGGATATCAAGGGACGATGGAGAAATTTCTGGATGGTCTGAATCTGACGAAGCAGATTGGCGCCGATTTTAACCATACAGATCTTGAAGTAGTGAAAAATTTTATCGTCGATTCCGTTTATAAAATGCCGACGACAGGATGGGAAGCTTTAAGGGATTCGTTTCCAAGTCTGGAGAGTGTGATTAATTCCACAGAAGGACAGCTGAATCATATGAATTCTTTTATAGGGATGAATATATCGGATTCACCGTTTGCAATTATTACGAGCAGTTTTCAGTCGCGTTCGTACCTGCTGCTGCTTTTGGCACTGCTGATACCGTTATCTTCGTACGCGTCACAGATGCTGAATATTAAATTAATGCCGCAGGCAGATACAGATCCGGACAGCCAGATGGCCAGGCAGATGAAAACTATGAATTACACAATGCCGATCTTTTCTTTGTTCCTTTGTTTTACAGTGCCTGTCGGACTGGGTATTTACTGGATTTTCAGTTCTTTGACCAGATGTGTACAACAGTATTTCGTAAATAAACATATCCAGAATCTGGATTTGGATGAAGTGATTGCAAAAAATGTGGAGAAACGGAAAAAGAAACTGGAAAAAATGGGGATCAGTGAAAACCAGATACGCAATACAGCAAGAATGAGTACAAAAAGTAATGTACAATTATCTTCGACCATGACAAAGGCAGAAAGAGATGCGAAAGTCGAACAGGCGTATGCATACAGAAAGACGGCAAATCCGAATAGCCTGACGGCGAAGGCAAATCTGGTGAAGGATTTTAATGAGAGGAATAATAAATAAAGGGGAGATTTTTGTGATGGAGTTTATTGAGGTAAGTGCAAAAACGGTCAATGATGCGGTTACGGATGCTTTAGTTCAGCTGGGAGTTACAAGCGATCAGCTGGAATATGAAGTAGTGAGCGAGGGGAGTACAGGGTTTTTAGGATTTGGCAGTAAGCCAGCGCTGATCAAAGCACGCAGAAAACACTCTCCGGAAGAAAGTGTCAGAGATTTTCTTACGCGTGTCTTTGATGCAATGAAACTTGATGTAGAGATTGTATCAAAGTATGATGAAGAAAGCGGACTGGTTGATGTAGAATTTAAAGGAAATGAAATGGGTGTCCTGATCGGCAAACGGGGACAGACGCTGGATTCCTTGCAGTATCTGACGAATCTTGCAGTGAATAAGCAGATGGATCATTATGTAAAAGTAAAACTGGACACGGAGGATTATCGCAAACGAAGAAAAGATACGTTAGAAAATCTTGCCAGGAATATTTCCTACAAAGTAAAGCGTACAAAACGTCCGGTTGCTCTGGAACCAATGAATCCATATGAGCGCAGGGTGATCCATTCAGCTCTTCAGAATGATCGCTTTGTTTCCACGCATAGTGAAGGGGAAGAACCTTACAGGCATGTAGTTGTTACATTGAAAAGAAATTAAAAGGTGTTAAAATAAATGATATAAAGACTGTGTTCAGCGGGAAATAGTTGGACACAGTCTTTTTAAGATTTTTATGATAAGATTTTAGAATGGAGGAAATGCGGATGCAGACAGATACAATTGCTGCGATTGCGACAGCGATGGCCAGCGCGGGAATTGGTATTATACGTATTAGCGGAACGGATGCCATACAGGTAGCAGATCAGGTATTTTGCAGTAAACAGAACAAAGCGTTAAAAGATTGTGAATCTCATACCATTCATTATGGATGGATCAAAGAAGATGGAATCGTAATCGATGAAGTACTGGTGATGCTGATGAAGGCGCCACACAGTTATACGAGAGAAGATACGGTAGAGATTAATTGTCATGGCGGTGTGCTGGTTATGAAGAAGGTTTTGGAAACAGTGCTTCGGCACGGAGCAAGGCCGGCAGAGCCAGGAGAATTTACCAAGCGTGCATTTTTGAATGGACGGATGGATCTTACACAGGCTGAAGCGGTAATAGATCTTATTAATTCTAAAAATGATTTTGCATGGAAAAGTGCAGTTAATCAACTTCAGGGAACTGTATTAAATAAAATTAAAAGCTTGAGGGAAAGGCTGATTCATGAAACTGCATGGATTGAGTCTGCGGTAGATGATCCGGAGCATTATGATCTGGATGGTTATGGTGAGCATTTGGAAAGCGTTGTTGCCAAGCTGAAACAGGAGATACAACATTTACTGGATCAATCGGATCAGGGAAGAGTACTGAAGGAAGGAATCCATACCGTGATCGTCGGAAAGCCAAACGTAGGTAAATCTTCTCTTTTAAATGTGCTGGTCGGTTCACAGCGGGCAATTGTGACAGATGTAGCCGGGACAACGAGAGATGTGCTGGAAGAGCAGATAAACCTGCATGGAATACAGTTAAATATCATAGATACAGCTGGAATCAGAAACACAGATGATATTGTTGAAAAAATTGGTGTGGACAGAGCAAAACAATATTTGGAAGATGCGGATCTGGTGCTGTATGTAATTGATGGTTCCCGAACCTTAAGTGAAGAGGATCAAGAGATTGTAAACATGATTCAGGGAAAAAAAGTGATTGCGTTAATTAATAAATCTGATTTGGAGCAGCAGGCAGAGTGGAAGCAATTGGAATTCATAACGAATCATGTGATTGCGATTTCTGCAAAAAATGGAGACGGCATTGAAGAACTGACAGACAGGATCAGGGAACTGTTTCTGCAGGGTGAAGTTTCCTTTAATGATGAAGTGATTATTACAAATATCAGACACAAGAACGCATTACTGTCAGCGCTGGAAAGTCTGGATCTGGTAGAGGAGAGTATTCAGACTGGAATGCCTGAAGATTTCTATACTTTGGATTTAATGAATGCTTATGAAGTATTAGGTAAGATAATTGGAGAATCTGTAGAAGATGATTTAGCTGATGAGATATTTTCTAAATTCTGTATGGGAAAATAAGTTTGGATACAATAAAAAGAAGAGCAGGAGGTTAGTGAAATGGAATGTTCGGTTTGTGGAAATGAGATGCAGAAAGAAGTTTCAGATGGAACCAGCAAAAATAAATTGGAAGAGACATATGACGTAGTAGTAGTAGGAGCAGGGCATGCCGGATGCGAGGCTGCGTTGGCATGTGCCAGACTGGGGTTGGAGACGATCATCTTTACAGTCAGTGTGGACAGCATTGCGTTGATGCCTTGTAATCCTAATATTGGAGGAAGCTCTAAAGGTCATTTGGTGCGGGAAGTTGATGCGCTTGGAGGGCAGATGGGGATAAATATTGACAAGACTTTTATCCAGTCCAAAATGCTGAACCGATCCAAAGGCCCGGCCGTACATTCACTGCGCGCACAGGCAGACAAAGCAGACTACAGTATGGAGATGCGTCAGACGCTGCAGAACACGGAACATTTGACAATCAAGCAGGCTGAAGTTGCCGAGATTATTACAGAACTTTATATAGAAAATAGTCCGAATAAGCAAGAAATATCCTTAAAAGATAATAAAGATATAAGTTTTGTCGAATTTAGTCAGATTTCGGATGAACAAAGCGAAGAATCAAAAAATAATAAAAAATTAAATCAAAATATGGAAATAAAGAAGATTGTTGGAATAAAGACAGCTTCCGGAGCCAGTTATTTTTGCAAGGCAGTGATTTTGTGTACGGGAACATATTTGCGCGCACGCTGCTTGACAGGGGAGATGATTACACATACGGGGCCAAATGGCTTAATGGCGGCAAATTTTCTTACAAAATCGCTGATAGAAAATGGTGTTGAAATGTACCGCTTTAAGACAGGTACCCCGGCAAGAATAGATAAAAGATCCATCGATTTTTCTAAGATGCAGGAGCAAAAGGGAGATGAAACAATCATTCCGTTTTCTTTTACTACCCCTCAGGATGAGGTCCAGAGAGATCAGGTCTCTTGTTGGCTGACTTATACCAATGAGGAGACGCACAAGATTATCCGTAATAACTTGGATCGGTCGCCGATTTACGCAGGCGTGATTGAAGGAACAGGGCCGCGCTATTGTCCGTCTATTGAAGATAAAGTCGTGAAGTTTCCGGATAAAGACAGGCATCAGCTGTTTATTGAACCTGAAGGAATTCATACAAATGAGATGTATGTCGGAGGAATGTCCAGTTCACTGCCTGAAGATGTGCAGTATGCTATGTATCGCACAGTACCAGGTCTTGAACACGCTAAAATTGTACGGTGTGCTTATGCAATTGAATATGACTGCATGAACCCTAATCAGCTATATCCGACGTTGGAATTTAAAAAAATACATGGTCTGTTCAGCGGCGGACAGTTTAATGGAAGTTCCGGTTATGAGGAAGCGGCTTGTCAGGGTTTAATTGCAGGAATAAATGCCTGCCGTAAGCTTCAGGGAAAAGAGCCAATGATTTTAGATCGTTCAGAAGCTTATATTGGAGTTTTAATTGACGATCTTGTGACGAAAGAAAATAATGAACCTTACCGAATGATGACTTCAAGAGCGGAATATCGTCTCATTTTACGTCAGGATAATGCGGATTTAAGGCTGACAAAGAAAGGATATGAGGTCGGGCTGATTCCAAAAGAGCGTTATGACTGGGTCGTGAAAAAGGAAGCGATGATTCAAGATGAAGTTATGCGGATTGAAAAAGTGATGATCGGGGCGAATCAAAAAGTTCAGGCATGTATGGAAAGTTTAGGCAGCATCCCTTTACATACTGGGACTTCACTGGCAGAATTGATACGCAGGCCGGAATTAAATTATGACGTATTGGCGCCACTGGATAAAGATCGCCCGAATTTGCCAGAGGAAGTGACAGAACAGGTAAATATTCATATAAAATATGAGGGATATATCAGCCGTCAAATGAAACAGGTGGCGCAGTTTAAGAAATTAGAGAAAAAGAAACTGCCGCGTGATTTTGATTATCAGAAGATTCATGGATTGCGGATTGAAGCGGTTCAGAAATTAAACTTGCTGCAGCCTATGTCTATTGGACAGGCGTCCCGTATATCAGGAGTGTCTCCGGCAGATATTTCCGTAATTCTAGTTTATTTAGAACAGATGTATCAAAAAAAGAAGTAGGGGGAATTGTATGGAAGAAAAAATTGAACTTATGTCAAGACAGTTTGAAAAAGAAGGTTTTACTTTTTCAGATTTACAAAAGCGGCAATTTTATACGTTCTATGAAATGCTTGTCGAAAAAAATAAGGTAATGAACCTAACAGCGATTACAGACTTTAGAGAAGCCATAGAAAAGCATTTTATAGATTCAATTTGCATCTGCCGGATTGTGGATTTTAAAGAAACAGATCAAATCATAGACTTGGGAACCGGAGCCGGATTTCCCGGAATCCCTCTTAAAATTGCTTTTCCTGATCTTAAGATTACATTGGTGGATTCTTTAAATAAAAGGATACGTTTTATAGATGAAGTTATTCATGAGCTTGGATTAACAGGACTTACAACGATTCATAGCAGGGCAGAAGATTTGGCAAGAGATCAAAAGTATAGGGAAAAATTTGACTTATGTGTGTCAAGAGCCGTGGCAAATCTATGCACATTAGATGAATACTGCCTTCCTTTTGTCAAAAAAGGGGGAAATTTCATATCCTATAAATCAGGTGATGTAGATGAGGAGGTAAAAGAGTCAAAAAGAGCCTGCTTTTTACTGGGAGGGAAAATCAAAAAAGTCCATAAATTTGATTTAGAGGAAAATAAACGGTCATTTGTCGTTATGGAAAAAGTAAAGACAACGCCGAAACAATATCCCAGAAAAGCAGGCGCTCCATCAAAGGAGCCTTTAAAGTAATTGTTTATGCATCGTAAAACATTTGAAGCGCTTTATATAGTTTTTCAGGTTCTTCTAACTGAGGCAGTTTTTTACAATTTGAGAGAACAGCGGTTTCTATATTTTCGTCAAATTTTGCATAAGAATCGAGAATGCGTACAGATTCGTCTGAGTTGCGGCTTCCGATTAAGTAGATCGGATTTTCTACTTTTTTCAGCGCGGGAATGATATTGATATTTGTATAATTACTGAATATGCTTCCAAATAGGAAACGTCCGCCGCTGTATTTTGTGTGAGCGGCTTCATAGTAAACATCTTTTAACTTCGCAGAAGCGCGTGAAGATTTGTAAAAGTATTTTTCTTCAAACAGATAATTTATGTGCTCCTGAGTCATTTTAAGGTTATAAAAAAAGGTTCCAATAATCGGAAATTCTAATAGTTTTTTTACAAAGATTGTACGGTTATTGGGATTTTTCTGTATGGATTCTAAAGAAGGCGGACTGATAAAAAATAATCTGTTGAAAATAGTTTCGTCCATATTAGCTGCCATTAATGTAAATGAGACGGATTCGCCTGTCGCAATAACGTCAGTTTTTTCTTTTATTACTTTTTTTACAAAATCAGTGACTAACTGTACATACATATAATTTGTATAAGTCAGGTTTGGTTTGTCCGAACGGCCGCATCCTAAAAGGTCGATTGTATAAACCGTATGTTCCTTTTCTAATTTTTTGATCATACGATTCCATTCGTAGGACGAACTTGCCGGATAAAGATCGTGTATCAGGAGAAGCGGTGAGCCGGCTCCATGTTTCGTATAAAATATATTTCCATATCTCCATTCAAAAAAATATCCTGTAGTTTCATTAAGCAGCTTATGGATTCCTGAAGTTGTGTCTATTAATTTATTTATTCCATAAATCGCTCCGGAAGCAAGTCCGGTTAAAAGACAAAATTGTTTTAAATTTTTCTTCATCTAAAAAACCTCCTTTGAATTATTCTCTAATACTATTATAGACGAAAAATACAGAAGTTACAAATCTTATTCTTTTATTTTTAGAGTGTATAGAGTAAAATATTTGTAGAAACAGTTATATGACTGTATCGAATATATGTTCTATAAGGTGGTAGGTATGTTAGATTTCTTAAATAAATTATATACAGAAGCATTAGAAAAGAAAATGAAAATAGATTCAAAACGGTGTACGGTTCAAATGAAATTGGAGGAGAATAAAAGGTATATAGAGAAACTGCTTCAGGAAGATGAAAGTGGAGTTGATTTATTTTCTCCAAGAAAACAGAATAAGAAACTTCAAAAGACGATTGTTTCTTTAGAGGAAGATCAGAAAAAACTTCAAGTTAAATTAGAGGAATTAAATTTACAGTTATCAGAATCAGAATTTAGATTAAGTGAATTTGAGCAGGCAATTCAGGAAGCAAAGGAAAAGGAAACTCATATCGATCAAATTCAGAATCAATATGAGAGTAGCAATGTCTTGGATCAGATTGAAGATGTAGCTTATTTGGAGAGAATAATACATAAATTAGAGTTGTGTAAAAAAATTATAGATGTTGATACAAACCGTTGTAAATTGGAACTGGATACTTTAACAAAAGTGATTCGTGATCAGGCAGATAGGGGGAAAAATGGCTGTGATTAAAATGATTTTAATAGATAGGCATACTTTAATGCGGCAGGGATTGAAAGAGTTATTTGAATTAGATGATAATTTTAAAATAGTAGCTGATGCCAGCAATAGAGCGGAAGCGTTTGAAATAGTATCAGATTATGAATCGGATATTATTTTACTTGATATTTTTTCATTACATGAAGATGGATTAAAAGTTTTATATGAATTGAATCAAAGAAAAAGACGCGGCATGAAAATTATGGTAATTGCTGGAAGTAAAGATATTATAAATTTTATGAAAGCAATCGAAATTGGGGTCGATGGATATATTTTGAAAGAATGTTCTTTTTTGGAATTAAAAAGCGCCGTTTATAATATAATAAATGGTGAAATTTATATCCAGCCTGATCTGCTAAGTTGTATGGATGCGAAAAAAATGACTTGGAAAAGCGATAACGAGAAAATTGAAAGTTTGACAAAGAGAGAGTTAGAAGTATTAAAAAATTTGACGGTTGGTATGTATAATAAAGAGATTGCTTTGAAACTTGGCATCAGTGAAAGAACGGTAAAAAATCATGTATCAAATATATTTAAAAAAGTCGGGGTTGCAGATCGGACCCAAGCTGCTGTTTTTGCAATTAGAAGTCATTTGGTGAATATAGAATGAAGAAATGTTTCACGTGAAACATTGTGTAATTCAAATTTATTTTTATAACTGGCAAAAGATTTTGTTTATTAGTTTAATAAGATATTGTTAAATATTTTATTAGAGAAATTAGCGTTTTAAAAGTGATCATTTGTGTGAAGTGGATTTTGTGAAATAATAGATAATTATACTGATAAGGAATTGAATATTATTAAATATTGTAATTTTATTATTTGACGGGATTGTATATTTATTGAAAAGAAAGATATAAATCTAACTGTATATTGAGCAATCAGACATTTTAATTGAATGATATAGAGGTAAAAACGATGAATAGAAAGATAAAAAATACAGGATATATATTATTGTCTGTGGGATTAATCGTTTTTTATATATTCTTTTACATGAATTTGGACATTTGATGATAATGATCTTAGTAGGAGCAAGAATAACAGATTTTAGTATATTTTTAGCTCATTTAAGTACGGATGGCGGTGATTTCACCGATTTCATGGAAATGTGGATGCATGCAAATGGCGCTTTATTTCCGTTATTTATATCTTATATATATGTTTTATTATATAATAAAAACAACTCAAAGAGATTTTATCGAATTTTTTCTTGTTTATCTGCTATTGCTGCTTTATATCCAATGCTGTCATGGGTAATTATTCCTTTTATTTATTTGCAAGGGAATGCGTCTATAAATGATGACGTAACAAAATTTCTGGTTGTTTTTTGTGAATATTATAATCCATTAATTGTGAGTTTAGTGGCATCATTTCTTATTTGAATTGGGATCTTTTTAATCATTAGGAAACGGATAATTCATAATTTTATTGTTGAAATAAGAATGAAATAAGTGATTTTTATTTAAATTTGTAATGTAAGAGATAAATTGATATATGTAGATACAAACATTATATTTCAAAATTTTGAACTAGGAGAAATTTTTGAAAGGTGAGTAGTTGATTTAAGAGGTTATTTTTAGTATATAAAGGGTAAAGTTTAGAGCTGATACTGTATTAAGAAAATAAAATGTCTTGTTAAATAAACAAAATGTTTGAAGAAGAAGATTTATTAATTTTTTAAGAATCTACTTTACAGACTCTACAGTGAGAAATGT
>OFGR01003025.1_pt1 | contig 10396 bp, 7 predicted proteins | sample 1521811 | NCBI WGS metagenome assembly OFGR01 (sample SAMEA3504098, study PRJEB24116) | mouse gut metagenome | biome: mouse gut; feature: mouse-associated habitat; material: faeces | place: Denmark | collected 2011
ACCGGATTTTCCGGTATGCGGGCACTTTTTAACTGCGCGCCGCCCGCAAAAGAGTGTCAGCAGGGCGCACAGAGATCAACCAAACTGCAGCTCAGCCTGTCTGCGCATCTCGTCGATCTCAGCCTGTTTGCGCGCCTCATCCTCGGCAGCTTCCCGCAGAAGCCGCTCATAGATCTCGTTTGCCTCGCGGACGATCTCGTCCTGTTCCGGCGGCAGTGTGACGATCTCGCCGGAAGATGTTCCGCCTGCGAGGAGCGAATCGACAGAATTTTGATTGTTTGAAGCGCTCAGAATCGCATCGAGTGCAGCCTGGGTGTTCTCGTCGACAGGCTTTTGTCCATATAATCCCGAGTAGGAACCGGTCGTCGCATTGTATGCGGAGTCGTCGAGGGCTGCGCCCTGTTTTAGACCGGAACCGGAATCCTCAAGTGCGGGCTGGCTTTTCTTATTCTCGGCTTCCTTTTTTGCCTCGATCGCCTCAAGCCGGAGCGCCGCGTCCTTTTCTGCTTTGGAAGGCCAGATTCTGACAGTCTCAGGATTATATACTACTAGCCACCATTTGATCACATGGGGGTAGTATTTCTTTAAAAAATATGCTGTGGCTGGATCCATTATCTTAACACCATCTTTCGCAAATTACTATATTCATTGTACCACACATTTTATAATATCGGTAGAAGAAAAGTGAAAATTTATTGAAATTGCCACGAAATTCCTAAAATGCAAATAAAAAAAGTTATAAAAGTATAAACTAAATTGACAAATAGAAAAATGGTGTTATAGTAAATATAGAACAGATAATACAAAAGCGGTCCACGGCGTCAAGGATGCCGGACCGCTTCGCAGACTATATTGGGAGGAGGAGCATTATGAACATACAAAAATTTACACAAAAGTCCGTCGAGGCAGTCAACCTGTGTGAGAAGCTGGCGATGGAATACGGAAACCAGGAACTTGAGCAGGAGCATCTTCTCTGCGCACTGCTGACAGTCGATGACAGCCTGATCTTGAAGCTGGTCGAGCGGATGGAGATCAACAGGGACTATTTTCTCGACAGGGCACAGAAGGCGCTCGGGAAACGGGTCAAGGTGCAGGGCGGGCAGCCGTATGTAGGGCAGTATCTCAACAAAGTGCTGATCAGCGCGGAGGACGAGGCAAAGCGCATGGGGGACGAGTACGTCTCTGTGGAACACCTCTTTCTTGCCATGATCCAGAATCCCAACAAGGAGATCAAGGAGATTTTCCGGGAGTACGGCATCACGCGGGAACGCTTTCTGAAAGCGCTCTCGGAGGTGCGGGGCAATCAGCGGGTGACAAGCGACAATCCTGAGGCGACGTATGACACCCTTGAAAAATACGGACAGGATCTCGTGGAGAAGGCGCGGAACCAGAAGCTCGATCCGGTCATCGGGCGGGACAATGAGATCCGCAATATCATCCGCATCCTGTCGAGAAAGACGAAGAACAATCCGGTGCTCATCGGGGAACCCGGTGTGGGCAAGACGGCTGTCGTCGAAGGGCTCGCACAGCGCATTGTGCGCGGTGATGTGCCGCAGGGGCTGAAGGACAAGAAGATCTTCTCGCTGGATATGGGGGCACTGGTTGCCGGGGCGAAGTACAGAGGCGAGTTTGAGGAGCGTCTGAAAGCGGTGCTCGAGGACGTCAAGAACAGCGACGGGCAAATCATTCTCTTCATCGACGAGCTGCATACCATCGTGGGTGCCGGCAAGACGGACGGGGCGATGGATGCGGGAAATATGCTGAAACCCATGCTCGCGCGGGGAGAGCTGCACTGCATCGGGGCTACGACGCTGGACGAGTACCGGCAGTACATCGAGAAGGATCCGGCTCTTGAGCGGCGTTTCCAGCCAGTCATGGTGTCGGAGCCTACCGTTGAAGATACGATCAGCATTCTGCGGGGATTGAAGGAGCGCTATGAAGTCTTTCACGGCGTCAAGATCATGGACAATGCCCTTGTGAGTGCGGCGGTACTCTCCAACCGCTATATCACGGACAGATTTTTGCCGGACAAGGCGATCGATCTGGTGGATGAGGCATGTGCCATGATCAAGACAGAGCTTGATTCGCTGCCGGCAGAGCTCGACGAGCTCCAGCGGAGGATCATGCAGATGGAGATCGAGGTCGCGGCGCTGAAAAAGGAGGAGGACCGGCTGAGTGCGGACCGGCTGTCGGCGCTCCAGGCAGAGCTCGCCGAGCAGAAGGCGGAGTTCGACAACCGCAAGGCGCAGTGGGACAACGAGAAGGCATGTGTGGAGCGGCTCTCAAAGCTGCGCGGGGATATCGAGGATATGAACAATCAGATTCAGATCGCCCAGCGGGAGGGAAATCTCGAGAAGGCAGCGGAGCTGAGTTACGGGAAACTGCCGGAGCTGAAGAGGCAGCTGGAGCTGGAGGAGGAGACCGTCAATGCCAGGGAGATGTCGCTGGTGCACGAGAGCGTCTCTGACGACGAGATCGCAAAGATCATATCGCGCTGGACGGGAATCCCGGTGGCAAAGCTCAACGAGAGTGAGCGGAACAAGACGCTGCACCTGGACGAGGAGCTCCACAGGCGCGTGATCGGACAGGATGAGGGTGTCACGAAGGTGACGGAGGCGATCATCCGCTCGAAGGCAGGGATCAAGGATCCCGACAAGCCGATAGGTTCTTTCCTGTTTCTGGGACCGACCGGTGTCGGCAAGACGGAGCTTGCCAAGGCACTTGCGGCAGCGCTCTTTGACGACGAGTCAAACATGGTGCGGATCGATATGAGTGAGTATATGGAGAAGCATTCCGTGTCGAGGCTGATCGGGGCGCCTCCGGGATATGTGGGTTATGACGAGGGCGGACAGCTGACGGAGGCAGTGCGCAGGAAACCGTACAGCGTGGTGCTCTTTGACGAGGTTGAGAAAGCGCATCCGGATGTGTTCAATATCCTCCTGCAGGTGCTTGACGATGGACGCATCACGGACTCACAGGGCAGGACGGTGGATTTCAAGAATACGATCCTGATCATGACATCCAATATCGGCGCGCAGCATCTGCTGGACGGCATCGACAGCGATGGCGGGATCGAACAGTCAGCGCAGGACAGGGTTCTGGGAGAACTCAGGGCGCATTTCAGACCGGAGTTTCTGAACCGTCTGGACGAAACGATCCTGTTCAAACCGCTCACGAAGGACAATATCGGCGGCATTATCAGCCTGATCCTTGCCGACATCAACAGACGGCTTGCGGACAGGGAGCTGCGTATCGAGATCACCGAGCGGGCGCGGCATTTCATCGCCGAGAACGGCTACGATCCTGTGTACGGCGCAAGACCGCTCAAGCGATATATACAGAAGTACGTGGAGACACTCGCAGCCAGATTGATCCTCGCCGACCAGGTGAGGGCAGGCGATGTGATACGGATCGACCTCGACGGAACAGCGTCCGAACTGGTGGCTGACACCAAAAGAGGATGACCCTCATTTTCCTGCCCGGTTGGCGGCAGCAAGTGCGCTGTCCGTGTAGATCGCGTGGCGGAGCAGGAAATCCTTCCAGATAGGATAGTATTGAGCCTTGACATGCACCTGGTCCCATGTGTAGTCTGATATGAGCGCTCCCTCGTCGCACAGGCTGCTCTCGTTGATATCGATGTAAAAGATATCTTTTTGATTTGCGAGCGTTGCGATCAGGTTGTTTCGGGCGGCGATGTTTTCGTTGGTGATGCTGTCCCCGTCCTCGGATTTCTTCTGTGTCACGAACAGGTTTCCCTGGATAAAGATCAGCGCCTCCGGCTGAAGCCGGCGGATATCCATCACCACATCGCGGTAGCGCTCGTAAAAGCTTTCCGGTGTTCCCGTGCCGCACTCGTTGATGCCGACCATCAGATAGATCTTGGCAAACTTTTTTTCCGAGAGGACATCGTGGATCGACGTCTTCGCGTCCTCGTACGTGATCTTGGGCTTTTCGTAATCGTAGATGGAGAGCGAGGTCTTGCACAGGAAAGTCGCGTTCTCGATCCCGGAGTACTGGCTGATCCCGACAGTGCGGGAGTCACCGATGAAGCAGGCGTCGGCAAAATAGTCGTCGGTCGCAGTCGTGAAATCATAGACTTCCGGTTCCTCCTGCACGGCGGGCTGCGACTCGGCGGCATAGAGCTCCGACAGGATGCCTGTGACTGGGGGCTGCGCCGAGGAGTCCGCAGGCTGTCCGGACTCCCACGAGATCGGGATCACACTCAGATTGTCGACGGCGTAGTCGGAGTGGAAACTGGACAGGTCTGTCACGTACAATCCGTCGTGGATCCCGCGCATGGCTGTCGCCAGGGACGGCGTGGTCAGCGTGTACAGAGCGTTGTCGTGATAGTACCGGAAGTTCCAGTAGAATCCGAGGGCGCTGAACATCAGTGTGGACACTGTGATCAGGATTAGCAGTGTAAAATATTTCTTGTTGTTTATTTCTCTCATAATGTAATTTAGCCTTTCCAAAATCCGATAAGATCAATACCTGAAATACAGGAATGGATTGTTGATACCGATCGCCAGGTAGTAGACGGACCACCAGAATATGACAAACGCCACGACAACGCCGGAAAATCGGCTGCGCAGTCTGTCGAACAGTTTTTCAGGAAAATCCGTTGCAAAAAAAATGCTTGCGATGAGCAGCGGCGCATAGTCGGCGATCAGCCGTCTAAAGTCGGCAAGGTCGAAGATGACGTCCGCGTTTCCGGATAAAGCGCCTGGCAAAAAGAACGGAAACATCCGGTTCAGATAGACGCCAAGCTCCCCGAAATCACTGATCGCAAAGATCGACCAGCTCACAAGGATGTAAAAACACATATATGTATGTGAGAAGACCTTTGCCAGTATATTGTCGGCATTGAGCCATCTCAGCGTAATATTTTTCTCGATGAACTGCAGGACAAAGATAAAGAGCCCCCACAGGATAAAGTTCCACGCGGCGCCGTGCCAGAAACCGGTGAGGAGCCACACAGCCAGCAGGTTGAGAACCGTCCGCCCCCGCCCTCTGCGGTTGCCGCCAAGCGGGATGTACACGTACTCCCGAAACCATGCGCCGAGCGTGATGTGCCAACGGCGCCAGAAGTCCGTGACGCTGCGCGCCATGTAAGGATGGCGGAAGTTTGCAGGCATGTGAAAGCCCAGCATCTCCCCCAGCCCGACAGCCATCATGGAATACCCGCAGAAGTCAAAGTAGAGCTGCATGGAGTAGGCAAAGGCGCCAAGCCATGCGAGCGGCGTGGAGATGCTCTCGTAGCCGATGGTGCAGACCTCGTTCCACAAAGTGCCGATCCGGTTTGCGATGATGACCTTGTAGCCGAGACCTATGATGAATGTCTTGAGACCGTTGTCAAGGCTGTACACGGAGACAGACCGTTTTTTCAGCTCATCGCGGATGTCGGAGTAGACGACGATCGGTCCGGCGATCAGCTGTGGGAACATGCACAGGTACGCGCCGAGATTGACAAAGGATCTGTCCGCTTCCGTCCTCCTGAGATACACGTCAATGACGTAGGACGCGATCTGGAATGTGTAGAAACTGATCCCGAGCGGCAGCGTGAGGTTCAGCGTGTAGAACCGCCAGGGAATCTCCACGATGCGCAGCGCGGCGTTGATGTTCTCGATAAAAAAATTGGTGTACTTGAAAAACAGCAGGAACCCAAAGTTGTATACCAGTGACAGGATCAACAGCAGGGTTCGTGCGGCGTCCCTGTCCTCAAGGCGTTCCAGGCCCCTCCCGATGAAGAAGTTGACCGTGATGGAACAGAGGATCAGGAACAGGTAGTAGGGTTCGCCAAAGCTGTAGAAGATCAGGCTTCCCAGAAAGAGAAGCAGGTTTCTGCGCTTGGCGGGAAATATATAATACAAAACCAGAAAAACCGGCAAAAATCTAAATATAAATGAAAGGCTGCTAAAAACCATGATGTTCCCCCATAAATCATGATACGAGACAAATATATGATAAAACGCGAGATGCGGACTGCAGTTCCAGCAAAAAACAGTTTGTATAACCGTATTATCCATTATAACAAAATTAAACGGATAATGCCACAGAATAATTCGATTTTTTTGTACAAACAATGCGGTCAATTCTACAGAAAATCCAGCATTTTAGACATTTGTTTCCGAAAGTGCCACCACTAATATATGCCGCGGAGCGCAAAATATGTTTTTGGAAATTTTATTGCAGCGGCTGCAAAAAACTGCTATATTAGAAGCGGTTATGCGTGTTGTCTGAAAAAACAGGCGTGGAGATATATGGAGACGTATGGGAGGCAGGTATGGGATCACGGCATTTGAAATATAGGGCAGGATTGCTGGCAGTCCTGTTTGCGGCAGCCTTTTTTGCGACGGGCTGCAGGATCAAATTGAATGAGCACGGAAATACAAAGATTGTGCTGACGACAGGTTTTGACAAGGACGAGGTGTTCCGCATTGACAAGGCTTCCTGCAGGCTGCCGGAAGTGATGGTCTATCTGACTAATATGAAAAACCAGTACGAGCAGGCACTCGGGAGCCAGATCTGGCAGACCTCCTACGAGGGAGAAACGCTCGAGGAGAATGTGAAGGAGACCGTGCTTGCCGGCATCGCGCGCATCAAGGCGATGAACCTGCTGGCGGAGGAGTACGGGATAAGTCTTTCCGACGAGGAGACGGGCGCGGCGGCAAAGGCGGCGGGGCAGTATTTTGCTTCCCTGGGCGACAGGGAGCGGGAGCTGCTGGGGGTGGACGAAAAGGCTTTGTGCGCGATGTACGAGGAGTTCGCGTTGGCAGAAAAAGTCTACGAATACCTGATCGCGGACATCAATCCCGAGATCAGTGATGACGAGGCGAGGACGATCACCGTACAGCACATTCTGATCAGGACATATTCGCTGAATGAGGCGGGAGAGCGCGTGCCGTACGACGATGAGGCGAGGAAGGAGGCACACAGAAAGGCGCGCGAGGTGTTGAGAAAAGCGCGTGCAGGCGAGGATTTTGCGGGGTTGATCACCGAGTACAGCGAGGATAGCAATCCCTCCTACTCCTTCGGGAAAGGGGTGATGGAGACGGCTTTCGAGGAGGCGTCCTTCAACCTGGGGACAGATGAGATCAGTGACATCGTGGAGACGGATCACGGTTATCACATCATCAAATGTATCAGCACGTTCGACAGGGACGAGACGGACCGGAACAAAGTAAAGATCGTGGAGCAGCGCAGGAAAGAAGTGTTCAGCGAGGAGTACTCGGGGTTTGTGGAGAAGCTCACCAGAAGCCTGAACGAGGAGCTGTGGGAGAAGGTGGGGTTCCTTGACGATGCGGAAGTGACGACAGGCACTTTCTTCGAGGTCTATCAGGAAGTGTTTGACAAAAAATAAAGGAAATATAAACAAAATATAAATTATTAGCACTCATGCGAAATGAGTGCTAATTTCCTCTTGACTTTTATATATCGGGGTATTAAACTATATCTCAGTCAAGGAGTTTGCGCAAACGCAGACTTGTGAAAACAGAGTGACCAGGAACAAGTACAAAAACAAATATGAGAAAGGAATGTGATTTTTTATGGCAGAGAAGCGCGGAAACCTGTCGATCAACAGCGATAATATTTTTCCGATCATTAAGAAGTGGTTGTATTCAGACCACGATATCTTTTATAGAGAGCTGATCTCGAACGGCTGTGACGCCATCACGAAACTGAACAAGCTTGAGATGATGGGAGAGTATGAGTACCCCGCCGGTGTCAAAAAGGATATCCATATCGTCGTCAATCCGGAGGAGAAGACACTCAAATTCATCGATACAGGACTGGGCATGACGGCGGGCGAGGTCGAGGAGTATATCAACCAGATCGCTTTTTCAGGCGCGACGGACTTCATCGAAAAGTACAAGGATAAGGCAAACGACGATCAGATCATCGGTCATTTCGGACTTGGCTTCTACTCGGCGTTTATGGTGGCGGACGAGGTTCACATCGATACGCTCTCCTACCAGAAGGATGCGGTGCCTGTGCACTGGGAGTGCGACGGCGGCACGGAGTTCTCCATGAGAGACGGGGACAGGACGACAGTCGGTACAGAGATCACGCTGTATCTCAACGAGGACTGCCTGGAGTTCTGCAACGAGTACAAGGCGAGGGAAGTGATCAAGAAGTACTGCTCTTTCATGCCGTACGATATCTATCTCGAGAAGGCGAACGCACCGGAGGAGTTTGAGACGATCGATCCCGATGAGAAGAGAGAGGACGATGTGGTCGTGGAGTCCTTCGAGGAGGAGAAGGAGATCCCCGGCGAGGACGGCGCGGAGCCGACCAAGGAGAAAGTGCCAAAGCTAAAGATCAAAAAGCGTCCTGTACCGCTGAACGAGACACATCCTCTGTGGGCAAAGCACCCGAACGAGTGCACGAAGGAGGAGTACATCGAGTTCTACCGCAAGGTGTTTGCCGATTACAAGGAGCCGCTCTTCTGGATCCACTTGAACATGGACTATCCGTTCAACATGAAGGGTATCCTCTATTTCCCCAAGATCAATATGGAGTATGAGTCCATCGAGGGAACGATCAAGCTGTACAACAACCAGGTGTTCATCGCGGACAACATCAAGGAAGTCATCCCTGAATTCCTGCTGCTGCTCAAGGGCGTGATCGACTGTCCGGACCTGCCGCTGAACGTATCGAGAAGCGCGCTGCAGAATGACGGTTTTGTGACAAAGATCAGCGAGTATATCACCAAGAAGGTCGCGGACAAGCTCTCAGGCATGTGCAAGACAGACAAGGAAAACTATGAGAAGTACTGGGACGACATCAGCCCGTTCATCAAGTTCGGCTGCCTCAAGGACGACAAGTTCTGCGAGAAGATGACAGACTATATCCTGTTCAAGAACCTTGACGGGAAGTACCTGACACTGCCGGAATGCCTTGAAGTCAAGAAGATCGATCCTGACGAGAAGGCGGCGGATGACAGTACCGTTTCCGCTACAGATGCCGAGACCGGCGAGAAGGTGGAGGCAGAGGTAGTCGACGAGAAGGAGGACGCTGCAGACGCACCGGCGGAGGATCAGGAGACGAAGGAAAAGATCATCTACTATGTGACAGACCTCGTACAGCAGAGCCAGTATGTGAACATGTTCAAGAATGCCGGCATGGATGCTGTCGTGCTGCCGGACAAGATCGACCAGCCGTTTGTGTCCCAGCTCGAGTCAAAGAATGAGGGCATCAAGTTCGCGCGCATCGACGCGGATCTGACAGACACCTTCAAGGCTGAGAACTCCAAGGAAGAGGAGGAAGCGCTCACCAGGAAGAGCGAGGAGATCACGGAGGTCTTTAAGAAAGCGGTAAATAACGAGAATATCACGGTGAAGGTGGAGAAGCTCAGGAACGAGGACATCGCTTCGATGATCACGGTTTCCGAGGAGTCGCGCAGGATGCAGGACATGATGCGGATGTACGCGATGCCGGGCATGGACATGGGCATGATGGGCATGGGAAAAGAGGGGCAGACCCTGATCCTCAACGCGAACAATCAGCTTGTATCCTATGTGCTGGAAAACAAGGAGGGCGAGAATGTCGAGCTGATCTGCGAGCAGCTCTATGATCTGGCACTGATCCAGCAGGCACCGCTGCAGCCGGAGGCTATGACAAAGTTTATCAGCAGGAGCAACAAGATCATGATGCTCCTGACGAAATAAGCGGGATCAAATAAAATAAATAAAAGCAGATAAAAATCCAGCAGGTGAACGCCTGCTGGATTTTTAAGATTCCATCATATAGAGCTGGGTTATGCGGTCATTCTCGACGAACCAGGAATCCTTATCCCTGGTGCCTGTCACCTGACAGAGTGTATTGCAGATGCCAAGCGCAGGGTTCCACAGATAATCCCGTTCCTCGTAGATGCCTGCCAGTATTTTCCTGTCTACAAGACCTGTAAAACCGAGATCTTTCACGGGTCTGAGCCCGAGCTCAAAGCCCAGCCGGGGATTGTTGGTCGAGACAATGACGCCCTCCTTGAGGATATTGCGTATTGTCACACTCTCATAGCAGGTCTGCACGATACCGACCATGCGTATGTTGCTCGCGCGCGTGAGATTCTCATCGCGCAGATCCGTCTGCAACAGGTATCTGCCATCCTGGGTTGGAAACGTGAAATTTTCATCTGCGGCATCTGAGTAGAGTACGAAACGTCCAACTCCTAGATACACGGCAGGATATTCGCTGCCACAGTACATCACATAGAGTCCTTCGCGGTATTCACCGGTAGAAGTGCCTTCAAATTCAAAACGCTCCTTCATATTTGCCTGCGTCTCCTTTTTGGTTTAGTAAGAGTTCAGCCATATCTATCAACTATTCTAATCATATAATATCAAAAACTTGATGACAAGGGGAGTCCAGGATTTCGGGCATAGATAGGAGTTGATTG
>OFGR01003027.1_pt1 | contig 10388 bp, 6 predicted proteins | sample 1521811 | NCBI WGS metagenome assembly OFGR01 (sample SAMEA3504098, study PRJEB24116) | mouse gut metagenome | biome: mouse gut; feature: mouse-associated habitat; material: faeces | place: Denmark | collected 2011
GGAAACCAGCATGACCGTTTTTTCCACGCCGCCCAATTCCGCCGGCAGGTCATAGGAAAAACTACGGCCGAAAATCCGCCTGATATCTTCATTTTCCTGCAGCTCCCTATACAGTGATTGGGGTATGGCACAGGAATTATCAGGACTGACAACAGCCACATCCGGCGTGTAGGGCCGCAGTGTCACAATCGCATGTTTCATAAAATCAACCCCTATGCCGAAACCCAGAAACAGAATGCTTAATGCGAAGGATGAGGTCAGTAAAATCAGATTCTTCCTGCTTCCCGCCGCATGATGCAGTCCAAGCGCCGCCTCCACTTGCATGCGTCCAGTATGCACTGCGCCTTTCCCGGCTGACACCGGGTAGGCATTCCCAGATACCGCTGTCAAAGGCGAAACTTCCGAGGCTTTGCGGGCTGGCGTACGACTTGCCGCAAGCACCGTTACCAGGCCGATCAACGTCCCGGAGATCAGACCGGGCAGACTGATTCCCCATCCCGGCATTTCCCTAAACCAGGTGGGGGTTATCACCTTTAACATACGGCACAGCCCCCACACCATCAGTACGCTGACGGTAAGCCCTTGCGGAACTGCCCTAAGGCACCAAAAAAGCCCTTCCAGCCGCACATAGCGCCGCACCTGCTTTCCCGTCGCACCCAGACACCGCATCATCCCGAAAAACTCTGTCCGCTGTGCCACATTGCTGTTCATACTTCCCAGAATCATCATCATGCCGGAAACTGCTACCAGCACCGCCAGAAGGAAAGCAGTCAGATAGATAATCATAATGTATCGATCACTGCTCTGCATCATCGAACCCATCAGCTTGGCATTTTCGCTGACCTGCTCCCTGGAAATGCGCAGCTCTCCACAGATCTCTTCTATCGCCTTCTGTATCCTGCAATGAGGTACAAACTCCACATAATAAGCAAAATCCTCCTGCAGCGTCACGTTGCGAAAATAGGACAGATAAGTATCAGTACTCATAAAAACACCGAAAGCATCCTTTTGCAGCATCATGGATGTATCCTCCACAATGCCGCTGATACGAAGAGACAGGGAACCGTCAGGCGTCACTACCTCCACCTCGTCCCCAGGTGCAAGTCCCTGCCGCTTCCGCATGCCCTCTGTCACGAGCGCCTCACCTTTTTCTTTTGGGTAAATACCGTCAAGCAGTCTGACTGCCGGATATAGTTCAAAAAATGTCTCATCAAACCCGCACAGGACTGTCGGCACGCCCCCCGTCTCATAACCCATGTCCAGCCTATAATTTGTGGCTGCATATCGGCTTGCCGTCTTCACCTCCGGCCTTGCGGCAAGCAGTGCCATCTGCTCTTCATCCAGTTCCCGGAACATAACGTGCCACGCGCCATCCGTCATAATAGCCAGCTTTTTCTGACTTTGCAGAAACATATCCGCCATACCAAAAATAGAAGAGATCAAAAATACAGATATCACAATGCACCATCTTGTCATACGTGTCTGTCTTCGGTGAATTTTCGCCGAAATGGGAATCAGGTCAAGATAATTTTTCATTGACATGCCCTCCCAAATCCGTCAAAATACCATCCGACACCTGCATGACACGGTCTACCGAAGATATCAGATTCGGATTATGCGTTATCATTAAAATAGTCTGCTGATACTGTCTGGATGCCTTTGTTAAAAGCGCCATCACATCCCTGCTGTTTTTTCTGTCAAGATTGCCGGTCGGTTCATCCGCCAGAATCAGTTTCGGCTTTGTAATCAGCGCTCTCCCTATCGCCACTCTCTGCTGTTGCCCGCCGGAAAGCTGTCCCGGCAGATGCCTTCTCCGATCCTGCAGTCCCAGCACCTCCAGAATCTGATCCACCTGTCCAAAATCCGGCTTCTTATAATCCAGTAACAAGGGGAAAATAATGTTTTGCTCCACGTTGAGTTCCGGGATCAGATGAAAAGACTGGAAGATGAAGCCGATATTCTGCCTGCGGAAGATCGTCCGCTCCTCCTCTCCCATCGCAAACAGATCCCTGTCACCTATGAATACCTTCCCGGCGTCCGCCCGGTCCAGGGCGCGGATTCTCCGGGCGGCCTCGTGTCCGTTCATCACGGGCATCTGTACATCCAGCAGGATGGCGTCGAACTCGCCCTCCGCAGCGTCCCGGAACCGCTCCACGGCAAGCTGTCCGTTTTCCACCAGCTCGCAGGAGGCCCCCTCCATGTCCAGCAGCTCCGCCAGGATCTCGGCGTTGATCTCGTTGTCCTCCGCCGCCAGGAAGCGCAGGCCCTCCAGACCGGTGTCCGCCTCCGGCTCCGGGCCGTCCCGGCGGGTCTCGGCGGCCCAGAGCTTCTCCGCCCTCTCCCGGAAGGCGGACACCAGGAAGGGCTTGGCCAGCGTCCCGACGCGCTCCATCTGAAGGGCCTCGTCCAGCCCCGGCGCGCCGTACTCCGCCAGGAGAAGCAGGGGTACGTCCCCCGGCAGGGCGTCGCGCAATGCCCGGGCCGCGGCGGGGCCGTCCAGTCCCGGCCCGTCCCAGTCCACCAGGGCCAGCTGGTACGGCCCGCCCTCCGCCAGCCGCTCCAGGGCTGTCTCCAAACTGGCGGCGGTGTCCACCGCCACCCCCGCGTCCTCCATGAGGGCCTGGACGGTCTCCCGGTCCTCCGGCTCTCCCTCCAGGGCCAGAATCCGGGACACGCCCCGGTCTGCCCAGAACTGCCGGTCCTTGTGGCCCTCCTGGATGCGCAGCTCCAGCTCCACCCGGAACAGGGAGCCCTTGTCCACCTGGCTGGATACGTCGATGGTGCCGCCCATCAGCTCCACAATGCTCTTGGTGATGGCCATGCCCAGGCCGGTGCCCTGCACCTTGTTGGTGGTGCTGTTCTCCGCCCTGGTGAAGGCGTCAAAGATGGTCTCCAGATACTCCGGCGTCATGCCGTAGCCGTCGTCCTCCACCTCGATGCGGATGTGCTGGTACTGGCTGGACCGCTGCTTCTGGCCGATGATCCGGAACCAGATGTGCCCGCCCTCCTGGGTGTACTTCACCGCGTTGGACAGCAGGTTGATCAGGATTTGGTTGATCCGGGTCTCGTCCCCCACGAGGTATTCGTGGCGGACGCCGGACACCTCCACGTGGAACTCCTGGCCCTTGGCCTTTGCCATGGGCTGGATGATGGCGTCCACCGAGGATACCACGTCGTTGAGGGAGAAGTCCCCGAAGCTCAAAGCCGCCTTGCCGCTCTCGATCTTGGACACGTCCAGCACGTCGTTGATCAGGCTCAGCAGGTGCTGGCCGGAGGCGGTGATCTTCCGGGTGTAGTCCCGCACCTTCGCCGGGTCCTCCGCGTCCTTGTCCAGCAGGGTGGTGAAGCCCAGCACCGCGTTCATGGGGGTGCGGATGTCGTGGGACATATTGGACAGGAAGGTGGTTTTGGATTCGCTGGCGATCTGGGCGGCGCGGAGGGCCTCCGCCAGCTGCTGGCTGTGGATGACGCGCTCCTCATCCCGCTCCCTGCGCACCTGCTCCTGCTGCCGCCAGCTCAGGTAGTACAGGCTCACGCACAGCAGGAACGCCGCCAGCATGGCCAGCACCACCATGGCGATATTCTGGTTGACGGTGCGCCCCTCCTGCTGGATGGCGGACACCGGGACATAGCCCACCAGGAACACCGACCCATTGTTAACCGACCACATATAGTTGAGGGCGTTTTCCCCCCGGATATCGTGGTAAAAAAGAATGTTCCGCCCGTCCTGGAGGCACTGGGCCACCTCCGCCCGGATGCCGGGGTCCTGCACGTTGCTGGCCCGGTAGAAGTCGTCCAGGTTCAGGTGCCCTGCGCTGCGCTGGCCCATGCCCTTGGGCTTGAGGACAAACCGCTGGCTCTCCGCGTCCATGATGTAAAGGGTGGCCTGCTTGTTGTAGAACCCGTCGGCGGGGAGGGCGCGGTCGATGGTGTCATAGATATATTCCACGTAGAGGGTGCCCAGGGTCTGCCCGTCCCGCTCCACGGGGCACTTGATGGTGTAGGCCCAGGTGCCCATATGGTTCAGGTAGGACCGGGAAATGGGCATACCGGACACCCTGCCCCCGGCGGAGAAATCCAGCCCCTCCTCGGTGAACGCCTCCCCGTTGTTGGAGATGCCATCCGTCCTGCCCGCCAGGATCAGGGAGAGCTTCACCAGGGTCCGGTTGCTGGCGGAGGAGAGGATGAAGGCCTCCGGGTCCTCCGCCCGGGCGGCCTCCCGGGCGAGGAGGGACTGGAACTCCGCCTCGTTGTTCAGGATGGCCTCGATGGTGCACTCGATGAGATCCAGGCTTTCGCTCAGGTTCTGGATGGCGGCGGCGGACATTTCCTGGGAGGTGCGGCGGGCCACCATAAATACAATTGTGCCGAACACGCAGAAGATGAGAAGAATGGAGAGGGGCAGGGAGAGCCTCCTCCGACGTTCCCGTTTTTCCGTATTCTCTTTCATGCTGCCATCGATCTCCATTCCGCGCCCAAAACAGGGCGGTTCCATCCGCAGGAGGGACGCGCCCTGGCCCGTCCGCCGGATCGGTTCCCAGACTTGTTGTCTAATTATACCATTCTCTCTATTTTAGTGTCAATACCGCGAAAGGGTTCCGGGAGGCAGGGCAGGGGAGGGGGCGCATCTCCCGAAAAAGGTCTGGAAAAGGCCCGTTCCCTGTGGTAATATGGGATCAGAACGGCAGATGATGGACGAAGGGGCGGAAAGCTCCAGCGGAAAAGCGTCCTTTTCTGCCTGACCGGAAGCCGCCGTTTCGCTTCCGCCGCCGCTGGGCGGCGATGGAGACGGGAGGTCGGCTGAACCGGATGATGGAACAAAACGGCCCGCGGGGCCAATCTGGAGGGATAACGATGAACGTCCGATGCGATCTTCACACACACACCACTGCCTCCGACGGGCAGTATACCCCCACGGAGCTGGTTGGGCTGGCAAAAAAGCGGGGCCTGTCTGTGCTGGCGGTGACGGATCACGACACCATCGCCGGGGTGGGGGAGGCCCAGCAGGCCGGGAACGCCCTGGGCCTGCGGGTGATCCGGGGGGTGGAGCTGAGCGCGAAGGATCACCCCAACTGCCACATCCTGGGCTACGGCTTCCGGGACGGGGACACGGAGCTGGCCCGCCTGTGCGAAAAATTCCGGGCGGGCCGGGACGAGCGGAAGCACAAGATCGTGGACTTCCTCCGGGAGAAGGGGGCGGAGGTCGATCTGGCCGAGGTGGAGGAGCTGGCCGGGGGCGAGGTCATCGCACGGCCCCATTTCGCCCAGATCCTGGTGCGGCGGGGGTATGTGTCCACCAACCGGGAGGCCTTCGACCGCTACCTGGACACGGAGGAGTTCCGGCAGAGGGTGAAGCGGTTCAAGGCGGACGCCAAAACCTGCGTAGAGGCCATCAAGGAGGCGGGGGGGAAGGTGTCCCTGGCCCACCCGTACCAGATGGGACTGCCCGACGGGGAGCTGGACCGCCTGGTGGGGCGGCTGAAGGACTGGGGGCTGGACGCCATCGAGTGCGACTACCCCAAATACAGCCAGTCGCAGAGGGCGTTTTACCTCCACCTGGCGGAGCGGTACGGCCTCCACCGCACCGGGGGCAGCGACTTCCACGGCGAGCGGGTGAAGCCCGATGTGGAGCTGGCCGCCCTGGAGCTGGAGCTGGACTGGCTGGGCGGGTGCTGACGACGCACGAAAAATGTTGAATAACCCTGTCACATCCCTTTCGATTTTGCGACAATACAGGTAGAGGGCCCTTTTCACACGGCAGTTCAACGGAAAGGGGGCGGGTCTGTGGACGACCGCGCCATTGTGGAGCTCTACCACCGGCGGGAGGAGCGGGCCATCGCCGAGACGGACAAAAAGTACGGCGGCCTGTGCCGCTCCATCGCCCTGCGGCTGCTGGGCGTGCGGGAGGACGCGGAGGAGTGCGTCAACGACACCTGGCACGCCGCCTGGAACCGGATACCCCCGGACTGGCCCCGGTCGCTGGGGCCGTTCCTGGGGCGGATCACCCGGAACCTGTCCGTCAGCCGGTGGCGGCGGGAGCGCGCCCAAAAACGGTTTGACGGCATGGACGCGCTGATCTCCGAGCTGGAGGACTGCGTACCCGCCCCCGGCACCGTGGAGGAGCAGGTGGAACGGCGGCAGCTTGCCCGGGTCATCAGCGTATGGCTGGACGGGCTGGAGGAGGGCGACCGGCGGCTCTTTGTCCGGCGGTACTGGTACGGCGTGCCGGTGAAGGAACTGGCGGCGGAGCGGGGGGAGGGTGCCAACGCCCTGTCCCAGCGGCTGCTGCGGCTGCGGAAGGCCCTGCGGGCCTTTCTGGAATCGGAAGGAGTGGAAGGTTGAAACATTGTAATCTAAGCAGCATTCCAAAGAAGGGCATATAAAACCAAGCCCCCTAAAAGCGGGCTGAAAAAAGTTATGCTTAAAGTTTAAGAGATAGGCGGCGCGGTCACTAAATACCCTTGGCGTTGGATGATGTAGATAGCCTCCTCCAGAGAAACCTCGCGGTGCGCGGGAGGGCGGTCGGCTTTGCAGTAGAGTTCAGGATTGTAGGGCTCATTTTTCTTGAGCATATTGTAAATGGCAGTGAGCAGCATCCTTGCAATGGCAATAATCGCCTTCTTGTGGCCGCGGCGTTTTTTAATGGCAAGGTAGCGGCGGCGGACTTCCGGGAAGTGTTTGGCTTTAATGGCGGAAAGAGCACACTGAACGAGCAGCGGTTTGATGTAGGCTCCGGCGCGGCTGATCCTGGTGGTCTTTTTCTTCCCGGTGCTCTCGTTGTTTTGCGGCGTAAGCCCAGCCCAGGAGCAAAGATGCTTCGAGGTGGGAAACACGGACATATCCACGCCAATTTCCGAAATGATACCGATGGCGGAAAAGGCCTGGATACCCGGAGCCGTTGTAACGAGGTTGAGCTGCGGGAGATATTTCTCAGCAGTAGTCAGGATCAGCGATTGCAGGTTCAGCTTGCACAACTCCAGGGCATCCATGTGGGAACGGATGATGCGGAGCTTTTCAGCCTGTTCAGCACACATCTCTCCATCCACAGCGGCCTGGATCTTTTCAACAGGGGCCTTGATATTTTTTGTGAGGTAAGGGGCAACATCAAAGGGTTCGCTGCTTTCCAGCAGCCGGGTAGTAATCGCGGAAGCAGCTTTGCCAAAGACATCGGAAAACACATCGTCCAGCTTGATGTTGGAGACAGTCAGGCAGTTTTGGGCACGGTTCTTCTCCCCGGTGGTGAAGTTGGTTAGCTTCCAGTGGTAACGCATCAAATCCCGAAGCTGGCGGACATCCGCTGGTGGAACAAAGCTGCCGGATACCAGATCATGTTTGAAAATGTCGGCAATCCACTTGGCGTCCTTCTGATCCGTTTTCTTTCCCCGAATTGCCTTGACGTATTTGGGATGGGCCAGGACGATAGTGCAGGTAGCTTCCAAAATGTTGTAAACAGGTATCCAATATTTCCCGGTTGATTCCATGCATACATCCTTGCAATGGTTTTGTGCCAGCCAGACAGCACACCGGCGCAAATCATTGGTAAAGGTAGAAAACCGTTTACTCTGATAAGTTGTAACACCCTGCTCATTTGTCGAGGCGATACACGCTACGATAAAGCCTTTGTGAACATCAATCCCACAGCAGATAGGGTAAACAATTTTGAGCATAACACATCCCCTCAGTAATGATATTTGAGGGAACAGGCAGGGACTGGACGCCCACTGAAAGATTGAAGTAGTCCGTCTCTCCAAAGATAAGGTTACAGGGTTCAACACCCTACTCATTGGTGCTTGAAAGAGCATCCGGCACACATAAATATTCAGTCCAATGCAAAGTTGGGCCTACTCACCTTCACGTGCTCTGTAGTGTGCCTGCTTCCTCAAGCACAGTCTAACAAATTTTCACTTGCTGCGTTAGCGACACCTGTGTTTCATGCCCTTTGGTGCCTTGGAGCGCAGCGGAAAGGAATGGTCATAAATATGAAGGCAGATGATATGTTTGACGGCGTCACCGACATCCGGGACGACCTGATCGGCGGGGCGGGAAAGGCCCGGAAGGGCGGCGGAAGAAAGTGGTGGCTGGGAGCGGTGGCGGCGGTGCTGGCCGTTGCGATCGCGGTGGGTGCGTTCCTGCGGCCCGGCGGGGGGCTGACGGCCTATGCCGTCGCCCAGGCCCAATATCCCGGGCAGGCCCGGCAGACGGACGTGGGGGATATCTCATCCCTTCGCCCCTTCTTTGCCCGGAGCGCACAGGCTTTTCTGACTGGGACGCCGGGGGAGAACCGGGTCTATTCCCCGCTGAATGTTTATGTGGCCCTGTCCATGCTGGCCCAGATCACCGATGGGGACAGCCGGGGGCAGATTCTGGAGCTTCTGGGCAGCGGCGGCATGGACGAGCTGCGCCGTCAGGTCTCGGATCTGTGGAACGCCAGCTACCGGGACAGTAAAAAAGCGGTTACCATCCTGGCCAGCTCCCTGTGGATGAACAAGGACGTGAGCTTTAACCAGGACACGATGGATCTCCTGGCCCGGGACTTCTACGCCTCCTCCTACCGGGGGGAGATGGGGTCGAAGCAGTTCAACGAGGCCCTGCAAGACTGGCTCAACCAGCAGACCGGGGGGCTTCTGAAGGAGCAGGCAGGGAACATTAAGATGGACCCTAACATCATCCTGGCCCTGGCGACTACCCTCTATTTCAAGGCCCCGTGGATGAACGAGTTTTCCAAGGAGAGAACCGCGCCCCAGACCTTTCACACCCCCGCCGGGGACGTGGAGGCGGACTTTATGAACCAGATCAACACAAAAACCTGTTACTGGGGGGAGGGGTTTACCGCTGTACGCCAATCCTTTGAGGAGGGCGGGGCCATGTGGTTCCTCCTGCCCGACGAGGGGGTGTCCCCGGAGGAGCTGCTGGACGGCGGGGATGGGGCGGATTTCCTCTTTACCGTGGACAAATCCCAGTGGGATCGGCAGAAGTTCGCGTTGGTGGACCAGTCCATCCCCAAGTTCGACGTAGCCGACCAGTTTGACCTGGGGGATGGCCTGAAGGCCCTGGGGGTTACCGATGTGTACGACCCGGTGCGCGCCGACTTCACGCCCATGACTGCGGATGTGGACGGGCCCATCACCCTTTCTATGGCGAACCACGCCGCCCGGGTGGTCATCGACGAGGAGGGGTGCACCGCCGCGGCCTTTACTGTGGAAGCTGTTGGCGGAGCCGCGATCCCTGACGACGAGGTGGACTTCGTGCTGGATCGGCCCTTCCTGTTCTGCATCACCGGGGACAGCGGCCTGCCCCTGTTCGTGGGGATCGTCAACAACCCCGCCGGGAACTGACCGCCACCGGAAAAACAGGTAACACCCGTTGGCGCGGTTTTGACGGCTAATAATAGCGGTAATAACGCACCCAGTCCACTTCCATCTCAACGGGGAGCTGCGACGAATCAACGTTGCCTACCCACGATCCGCCAAGCTGCATGTCGATGATCAGATACCATTCCTTGAAAAATGGGAACTGGCCGTCGGCGCCGTCATTCACCTTGGGATATGTGAGCGATTCCACTCCGTCGATATAGAACCGCACGCGATCCGGCCACAGCTGCACCTCGTAGATATGATAGTCCGAGGAGACAGCAACCCTTTTCAGAATCGAGTTGACAGGGTCTTTTTTCCCGAGAGTGTAGGAGTAATGGGAATGCAACGTCTGATACACGGCATTATCGTGGTTGAGACGCTCCATGATGTCGATCTCGCCGCATTCCGGCCAGCCCTGATCCTCGGCAAAGGGCATCATCCATATTGCAGGCCATGCTCCGGTGGCACCATTGTCAAGACGTGCCTTGACCTGAATGCACACGGGCGATGCGTCGGCCTCTCCCGGGCCGAATGCCTTCTTCCCTTTCGACCAGATGCCTCCGGTGAGATATGGCGATGGATCGGTCGATGTGTCGGGGTTGACAATGCCTTTGAGTTTTATGGAACTGCCGGTCATTTCATAGCAGCGGTCGTCCTTCGACTGGGTGTTCTGCCAATCGGGGGTGCCGCGGTCGGTCCGGCTCCATGTGGACTCATCCAGACTCTCGCCATTGAAATCGTCGCTCCATGCCAGATGCCACTTTGGACTATCCACAGGTGGCACCACCGGTGCGGCAGGTTCTTCCTTGTCGTCGCTGCATGCGGCCAAAGCCAGCATACCGAGCATCAATGCAGTGATTTTTTTCATGGTTCTTATGTTTTATAGATTTAAAGTTTTATAGATTTAAGAGATGAACGAGTCCTTGAATCCGAGGAAATAGAGCAACCCGTCGAGACCGATTGTCGAGAGCGACTGGTCGGCATTGGCCTTCACCTTCGGTTTGGCATGGAAAGCGATGCCGAGACCGGCTGCCG
>OFGR01003031.1_pt1 | contig 10376 bp, 7 predicted proteins | sample 1521811 | NCBI WGS metagenome assembly OFGR01 (sample SAMEA3504098, study PRJEB24116) | mouse gut metagenome | biome: mouse gut; feature: mouse-associated habitat; material: faeces | place: Denmark | collected 2011
GAAAGACAAATATCCTGCGTAATTTTGTTAAATATCAACATGTCAGTACACTAGATCGTTTCATTTCCTTGCTGTTTGTTATCTGGAACATCATTAGGCATAGAGCCATCATTTTCTCGCCCGCCAAAATCCCTGCTGCCTCCCATCGGGGATATCACTGTAACCGTTTTTGCACTTCCATCGTCTGCAAATGTCACCATGATCACATCTCCTTTCACAATGTCAGAGCTGCTGATTTCTTCTGTCGTTCCAGGATCGTCTGTCGCTCCATTCTCGATTCCGCCTGGACCTCCCCTCATATCCTGACGTTGAAATAACGTTTCCTTTGTCAATGGGATCTCTTGCTCTTCCCCTGTCAAATCCAAGATAGAACGCAATTCCCCTGACTCTGCCTGCGGCATTTGTCTTCCGTTTGCTTTTTGATCTGTCAAGTCATCCTGGTCTGGCTTTTCTGGCGCTTCCCCATCGGGCTGTTCCATTTTCTTTCTATTTCCTACTTTTATACTAACGGCGTTTTCCGACATTTGACTGACCTCGCCATACACCGCATCTGTGTTTTGCTCTCCTGCTGCCAAAGTTTCTAAACTTTCCCCTAGCTCTTTATTCCCGCATCCATTAAATAACGACAGCCCCAAAGCCCCGCTAAGCAACAACGCCACATATTTTCTTTTCATAAGCTTCGATTTCCTTTCTTCATACACTGTTTATCATCTGCGCCCAGTATAATCGTGAAACTTTAAACGAAGCTTAAATTTTGTATGAACATTCCGTGAAAAAACGCTCCTCACACGCCCTACACCTGAAAACCAAAGAATTCCCTGGTATTATAATAGCACAAGTCTTTTACCATCCGCTCAAGCTGCGCCCTGTCATCAGGATATTGCCCGCTCTCGACCCATTCTCCAATCAGCTCGCAGAGCACCCGGCGGAAATATTCATGCCTGGTGTAGCTTAAAAAAGACCTAGAATCGGTGAGCATCCCCACAAACCTGCCAAGCACCCCATTGGCAGCAAGCTCCGTAAGCTGGGCACGCATCCCTGGCCTGCTGTCATTAAACCACCATGCGCTTCCCTGCTGGATTCTGCCTGGTACTCCGCCTCCCTGAAAACATGCCATGATAGTGGCAATCGCCGTATTGTCTGAAGGGTTTAGAGAATATAAAATCATCTTGGGAAGTTTGCCATGTTCCGCAAATGCATTCAACAGAGGCGCCAGATTTTCGACTCCTGAGCGACTATTCACTGCGTCATATCCCGTATCCGGGCCAAGGACTGCAAACTGAGGCTTATTATTATTGCGCAGACATCCAAAATGAAGCTGCATCACCCAATCAAGCTCTGCATATCTTTTAGCACATGAAATGGTAACAAACGTCTTATAAGCGTCCGCCTTTGATTTCTCGGGAAATTCTCCCCGCATTGCCGCTGTAAAAGCTTGCTGCGCCTGCTTTAAGTCTGGGGCTTGATACATGCAATAATCCAGCCCGTGATCTGCACACAAGCATCCATGAGCCTCAAAATAATCCATTCTCTGATAAAGAGCCTTTCTCACATCTTCCACACATTGAATCGCAAATCCGCACACTTCAGATAACCTTTTGATGTATGCCGCAAACCCTGGCTTATCAATATTGATACTCTGATCTGGGCGGAATGCCGGAAAAACTTTCGCCTCCATGGCCTGATCTTTGGCAATGATCTCATGCCACTTCAAATCGTCCGCCGGATCGTCCGTGGTACACAATGCCTTGACGTCAAACTGCTTTAGAAATTTCCTTGCGGAACAATCTTTTAGTTTCTCTCTGCACTGATCAAAAATATCGTCCGCCGTCTCCAAAGCGAGCTGTCTTGTAATCCCAAAAGCACGCTGCAGTTCCAGATGGCTCCAGTGATAAATTGGATTTCCGATCAGCTGAGGCATCGTCTTGGCAAAAGCGCGGAATTTCTCCCGGTCATCTGCGCGCCCGGTTACTTGCTCCTCGGGCACGCCCGCAGCGCGCATCACCCGCCATTTATAATGATCGCCTCCCAGCCACAACTGCGTCAGATTATCAAACTTGCGGTCTTGCGCTATATCTTGCGGATTGATGTGGCAGTGATAGTCAATAATCGGCAGCGGCTTGGCTGCCTCATAATACAATCTCCTTGCCGTGTCTGTGGACAGCAGGAAATCCTGATCCATGAATTGTCTCATTTCGTACTCTTGTCCGCCTTTCCTTCCAGCTTTTCCAGCATATCCCAGCAGCCCCACAGATACATGATTCCCATGGCGCGGTCATAAAGCCCATAACCTGGCCTGCACGTCTCTCCCCAGATGTGACGTCCATGGTCTGGGCGCACATAACCTGTATATCCGCAGTCATGATACGCTTTCATGATTTCAAGAATGCCCGTATCGCCGTCGCAATCCCTATGGGAGGCCTCGGTAAAATCGCCGTTTGGATAATGGCGCACGTTGCGAATATGCGCAAAGGCAATGCGGTCACAATGCGCACGGACAATCTCTGACACATTGTTCCTTTGGTTTGCTCCCAGTGAGCCAGAACAAAGGCAAAGGCAATTGTGCTCGTCATCCACCATGCGCAGCAGCTTTCCAATCGAATCTTTATCACAAAGCAGGCGCGGCAGTCCGAAAATATCCCAAGGCGGATCGTCCTGGTGAATCGCCATTTTGATTCCTGTCTCATGGCAAACTGGCATAAGCGCCTCTAGAAAATATTTGAGATTTTCCCACAATTTTTCCTTTGTCACAGTCTTATAAGCCTCAAAAAGCTGATCCAGCTTCGCCATCCGCTCGGGCTCCCAGCCTGGGAATGTCATGCCATGCAGATTCTTTAAGATGTAATCCGCCATCTCTTTATAATCGTCCTGGATCTTATTCTTCTCATAAAACAAGGCGGTGGAACCGTCCTCTAGCGGATGAAACAAATCTGTCCTCGTCCAGTCAAAAATCGGCATAAAATTATAGGTGACTACCTTGACCCCGAATTTTGCCAAGTTGCGCAGCGTCGCCTTATAGTTTTCGATATATTGATCTCTGGAAGGAAGCCCTATTTTAATATCATCATGCACATTGACGCTTTCTACCACGTCCATATGAAATCCAGCGCCCTCGATGCGGCGGCGCACTTGCTCTATCTCCTGTTCTTCCCAAATCTCTCCTGCCTGCTTGTCATGCAGCGCCCAGACAAGCCCTGTCACTCCCGGAATCTGCTTAATCATCTCCGGAGTGATGCTGTCATTGCCTTCTCCGTACCAGCGGAATGTCATTTCCATGTCGTTTTCCTTGCCTCCTTATATATGCGTATCAAATAAGCCGCAGAATGCGCCGATTGGATCTGTTCCCACAAAAGCCTTCTCCCCAGACATTAGCTTCTCAACCAGCACATCCAAGGTTGCTGGCTTACTGTCGTAAGCATTAATATACGTTCTCGCCTGCGGTATGTCTGCCAGCACATAAGGGTATTGCGTGCTGATGACAAGAACCGGAAGTTCAAAGACATACCATGGAATCTCCCCGCCGCCTTTGGTCATCCCAAATGCAGGACGCGCCACAGGCTGAAATCCTCCTGCAATATCCACCAGCGTGATGATAAGATCTTGATTTTCACGAAATTCCTTGATCGGCGTTTTTTCTGCAAAATAAAGATTGATGTCTGCCTTCTCCCCTGCTTCTATTTTTTTCACCATGTCGTCGATGGGACTTTCATAAATAAAAGCGTCAAATCCTTTTTCTATCAGCTTGTCCCGCAGCCGCTCTGCTGGCGTCTCCTTGCCTTTTCCTAGCAAAGAAGCCAGCCCCGGGGCAGACAATCCTTTTACATATACGATCATAATCCGCTTATAACGCTCCGGCGTCATCGGCAGCACATCCTTGTCCTTGTATTTCACCAGCGTGAGCGCCTTTTGCGATATTTCTTTTTGCATCGCAACGTGAGCGTCGCAGCCGATAATGCTCTTTATCTGCTCTTTTGGCATCATCAATTCATTTTTTGCCTTTTTATGAAGCCCCATGTGCGCTTTCAGGGCAAGAATACGGCGAAGCGCGTCATCCAGGCGTTCTTCCGTGATCCGTCCGTCCAAATACCCCTGCTTCATGCTGGCGAAATCTTCCTCCATCTCATTAAAGAACAAGAACATATCCACGCCTGCGGCAATTGCTGCCGGAAGCATGTCGCTGCGCTTCATGCGGCAGGTCAGACCCACCATATGGGAGGCGTCCGTCAAAATCAAGCCGTTAAATCCAAGCTTGCTGCGCAGCAGTCCCTGAATCAATTCCGGCGATAACGTAGCCGGCATCATCTCGTCATCGGTAAGCTTGGGGTTGAAATGTCTTGCATAGGCTGGCTGCATAATGTGCCCTGCCATTATGGCGTCGAGTCCATTGTCAATCAGGTTTTTGTAAACCATGCCAAACGTTGCATCCCACTCCTCACAGCTCATGGTATTGACGCTGTTTGCCACATGCTGGTCACGAAAGTCAAGCCCATCTCCTGGAAAATGCTTTGCAGCGCAGCAGAATCCCGGATTTGCATGGGCCCCATCCATATATGCTTTTGTCATGGCGGCTACTTGTGCCGGATCATTTCCATAAGTTCGAAGCCCCACGACCGGATTTTCCCAGTTATACATAATGTCGCTGACTGGGGCAAATGAAAGATTGCAGCCGATGGCGGCCGCCTCTTTGTTCGCCATATATCCAAGCTGGTAGGCATAATCCGTATTTCCCGTTGCGCCGATCTTCGTCTGGCTTGCAATGGAAGTTCCGTCGACACATGCGCCGTCGCCGCCGTTTTCCGTGTTGCAGGCGATAATCAAAGGGATCTTGCTGTTCTCCTGCAAAATGCGGTTCTGTTCATAAACCTCTTCTGCCGTTCCCGGATTATAGCGTATGCCCCCGATATGATAATCATTGACTGTCATTTTCAAATACGCCTCTTCACGGCTGGCTCCCATATTAAAAAACAATTGTCCGATCTTCTCATCCACCGTCATGCCGGCAATGACGTCCTCGACCCATTTACAATCTTCCTCTGTCAGATGAAATGGCTTTTCTTTCATATTTACCATGCGTACATTCCTCCTGCTATTTAAAATTGTCTAAAAACTGCTGGCGCTTCTTCTGCTGATATCCCTGCCCGAAGCTTCCGTCCAAAAGGCGCGCCATTCCCTGTTCTTTGAGCTCTTCCCAGCTCTCTGCCTCTTTTCCTGCAAGAATCGGATAATAATATACCCCGTTTTCTTCTGCCGCATGCAAGTCACCCATGGCGTCCCCGCACATCACCGTCTTTTGAGGATCATAGCCATAGGACAACAATTTCTCAATACACGCCGTCTTGGAACCGGAATCCTGTGCCAGTACAAGGTCTGTATGCGCAAGAAGCCCGCAGCGCTGCCATTCTTCCATCACCGCACCCCGATTTGCACTAGAGACCACTGCTACATCTGCATATTGGCGCGCAAAGGCAAGGGCTTTTTCCACGTTGCGAAACGGCTTTTTGACCTGTTCTGGAAGCTCTGTAATCATTTCATTGACCATGTTGCTCCATGCCAAAGCTTTTTTGAGGCTGACGGCGCCAGGATTTCTGTCAATTGCTTCCTGAAGGGAATCATTAGACAATTCCGTCGTAGTTTCCACCCATTGATTCAGCAGATCTAAATCTGCAATTTCACAATATTGTTGATTGATTTCCTGCAAAGCGATCGATAACCCCTGAAAGCGGTTGACGCCGCGGGTCCTGGTGTAGAGATTAATCTGATTCCATCTTTCTAATATCTTCTGCTTCCATGGCTCCAAGTGCCACTGTCTTACCATGCATGGCCCAAAACACCGGATATGCTTGAATCCCATGGTATCCATGGCGCAGCCGTCACTGTCAACACAGAGCAAATATTCTTTTTTCTTGTGATAATTTGAAAACGTTGACTCCATTTTTCCTCGGTCACTCCTTGTCAATCTGCGTCAGCTTTGCATTGATAGATTCCAAAAATCCTTCTGGAAGAGTTTCGCCTGCCAGATCCATCATGCCTTCCGGTGTCATTTTTTTGATCATGTCCCACATGCCGGCGCCGGGCTTTAGCTCAAAATTAGTGGCGAGCTTTACCGCCTTGCTGACCACGGCCAATGCCTTGGGGCTGGTCGCCAGCTCTTCCATCGTGCAGCGCACATTCCATCTTCCTTTGGGAAACTCCATGGGCGCCTCTAGATCCAAATGCCCCACTGTGGTAAACCAGTTGGCGACCCCTTCCCTGCGTTGATTTACTTCGGGCAGAACATAAATTTCAGGCTCTTTTTTCACTTTTTCCAAACTCATAACGTCCTTGGCTTCCCAGGCAACAGCCAGCAAATGATTCCTTCCATCCTCCAGCGCAACCGTAAACACAAATACTTTGTTCCCTTCTTTCTCCTCTGCCAGCTTCCCATTTAAATACAAAGAAACCTTGGGCTGGTTCGAATACACCCGGATTTTTGTAGTATCTCCTGCGCGTTGCGCATAGCGCTTGCCGCAGAGGTGTACCATCGGCTTCTTGCTCCAATATGCCTGATAAATATAGTAACTGTCTTTCTTCGTCTTACGATCCATGGTCACCAGCCCTTTGTTGTTTCGCCCGGCAACTCCTCCTTCTTTGCGTGCGGCACAGCCGAAGTCAAACATGTTCCATACATGGGAAGACCAAATCCAGGGACGTTCCTCAAGCACTTTCGCCATATGTTCATGATACAGCGCCTGATACTCTTCTGAATAATCCTTGCAGGCAGGTTCTGGCCCATGATATGTGATGATTCCTTCACAGCCATATTCGCTGACTCCCAGACAGAGACTTGGGTGCAGCTCATGAAATTTATCCAGCCATTGCCCGTTATCTTCCATTTTTCCTCCATACCAGCCAAAATAATGGTTATAGCTAATGACGTCTGTAATATGATGCATCGGGCTCTCCATGGGCGTCATGGTAACATGGGCAATGGCCGTAAGACGGGTAGGATCCAGCCTCTTTGCCAACCGGTTCAATTCTCTGTGATTTTCTACCAACTGCTCAGAAATGCCGCCGATCAGGATTTCGTTGGAAATGCCCCAAAAGCAGATCGAAGGATGATTGTAATTTTGTATAATCAGCTCTTTTAACTGAGAGATGCAGTTTTGATGCGCTTGCGGATCCTGGTTAAATACAGAGATAAACGGAATCTCTGCCCACACGACAAATCCCATCTCATCACAGGCATCATAAAATTCCTGTGCATGCTGGTAATGCGCCAGACGGAGAGTATTCGCGCCGATTTCCTTTATAATCTCCATATCCTCCTGATGCATTGCAGATGTCAGAGCATTTCCAACTCCCGCACGATCCTGATGGCGGCTGACGCCCCGCAGGGGATAAGCACGCCCGTTTAAGAAAAATCCTTTCTGCGGATCCACATGGAAAGACCTGCATCCAAAGCGTGTCTGTACTACATCCCCGCCTGAAAGTTCTGCCTTTGCCGTATACAGATAGGGATCCTCCATGCCGTCCCATAAATGTACATCGGACAGTTCAAATTCAGCTTTTGCATAGCCGTCTGCAACCGCAGCCTGCTTTGTCTGGTCTGCTGCGGTCACGGTAACCATCTCCGCACCGCCGTCCGCCCAGATTTCCACAGTTATTTTTGCCTGTGCATGTTCCCTGTTTCCATCCGCAAGCGTAACTTGCGGTGTTACCCGGATCCCGTCTCCTCCGTAATAATCCATGGAGAAATGAACTTCCGGAACAATCACCAGCCGCACCATTCGGTAAAGTCCTCCGTAAAAAGTGAAGTCCGCTTTCTGTGGATATACATGGTCATTGTCTGCATTATCCACAGAAACTGCCAGTTCGTTTGTCCCCGCTCTTAATTTTTCCGTTACATTCACACGGAATCTGGAATATCCTCCCTCATGGCGTGCAAGCTTTTCTCCATTCAAATACACGTCTGCCGTCATAGCCGCGCCATCAAATTCCAGATATGCTTTCTGTCCCGCATTTAACTGCGGCCTTTCCAGCATGCGGCGGTACCAGCAGGTTCCTCTGTAATAATCGTTTCCCCCGTCCTGTCCGTCTGCAGCATTCCATGTATGCGGAAGCGATATTTCTTCTCCCTGCACTGCGGCTGCTTCTGCCACATTTTCTGCATGTTTTACAAATATCCAGTTTTCATTTAATTCTATAGACCGTCTCATAAATCTGCCCCTTTCTGCCTTATTTTACAGTATATCTTACCATAACGTCTAAAACCCCATGTTCGTATTTTCCATAATATTTCCTTTCATTCGTGAAAAGCAGAAAATAAATCCATAAACAGAAACACGATTCTGCGAACACCAGAATCATCCTCTTATGATACAATCCTGTCTTTGACAGTTAGTAGATTAAAAAATCGCTGTATCCCTTGTATTTTCTGGGTTACAGCGATTTTTACCGTTGTTGCGAAGTATAGTAATTTATTCTTTCCCTTTGCTTTTTTTCTGAATGGTTCTCATATCGCTTTTGGTTATGAATTGATAATCCGTTCGGAAACCACAGACTTCATGGAGATCATCCGTGATAAGCTCCCGTCTGTATAGCGGGATAAATCCTTGTTCCTGTATTTCAGCGAAGTTTATTGCCTTCAGCGTATCTAATAATTCTCCGCAGGTATACTTATAATCCAATTTCTTCTCAAGAAAACGGTAGAGCGTCAATGCGAGAAAACAAATCAGGAAATGTGCTTTGATCCGGTTTTCATCCTGTAAATAAACAGGTCTTGCAGAAAAATCTGTTTTCATGATCCGGAAACATTCCTCTATCTGCCATCTGCCCTCACTGACTTTCAGGATATCACTGGCCTCATCATCCAAAAGGTCTGTGCATACTGCATAGAGCCCGTCGTACCGAGCCTCGTCAGAAATCTTCCCCTCATCCAGATAATGTTGGATGTCAGCAGCTTCCCCTTCTTTTGTAACTGCTATTTTTCCAATAAACCGGGCCGGGTCATTGGGATTTTTCCGGTTCTTTTTGGACTTCCCTGAATCCAGCATCTTCTGTGCCCGCTCCACCTGTTTGTCACGGATGGATTTCTGATAAAGTGCATATTTAGGGGAATATGTAATGATCAGGCGCTGGTGCAGTTTCTTTGTGGTATAGGGTTCGTCTTTGTAATAAAGCCCTTTGTCATCCTCAGAAAGCTTTGTGATATCGACAGGAGTGTCATCCGATACTCTCTTAAAGCCCTGCGGACTCAAAGCCCATTCTTTTTCTTCTTTCTTCAGCTTTTTGATGGACTGGGTTACGATATAAGCCCGTTCTCCCATGTGGTTGTATTCCCGGATGGATTCAGAACCCAGTCCGGCATCACTGCAATAAATGAATTTCTGGCATCCGAAATCCCCAAGGACTTTCTTTTCCAATGGCTTCAGGGATGTCTGTTCATTTGCATTTCCCGGAAAGAGTGAGAAAGCAAGGGGGATTCCATCCCCGTCCATGAACATCCCCATTTGAATGATCGGGTTTGGTCTGTGTTCTTTACTTTTTCCGTACTTTTTGGTGCCATCTTCCTGTTCAATTTCGAAGTAATAATTCGAGCAGTCATAATAAAGGATCCTGTCATTTCTCTTTCCAAGATAATGGCTGTTTTTATAGACTTCTGCCTGGATGAGGTCGCATTCAGCCCCAAGGACATCCAATGCCCGGTACACATCATGGAGTCCGTAAGAAGGTTTCTCTAAAAACTCGGATGCTGCCTTGTAAGAAGAACGCTTACTGCAAGGCTCCAGAATCCTTGCATAGATCAAGTCAGAAAGAATCGCGTTGATGTCATACTTGAATTTATATTTCTGTTTTAACTTCCGGCAGACCTTATTCATTTGCAGCTGATAATAAACGGATTGGAGGAAAAGATAGCCGCCGCGGAAGAAGGCCTGTTTACCATAATCTAATTGTCTGTCAGCGTGGAATGGGATTAATACTGTTTTGGTTTCTTTTTCCTTTTTATATTTTTCAGTTTCTATTTTCGCCTCATTTTTTGCCCATGCAACAACATCATCTCTTGTAGGACCATGTTCTGGAAGAAGCTGTTCTAAAGTACCCAGCTTGCGTACAATTGTAGAAGTAGTGCCTCCCGTTGCTTTTACATAAGATTTGCAGATATAAAAAGACTCCGCATTTTTAGATTTTGTTATGTGAAGATTCATATATCATCCCTCCTATCCCTTATTATACCACAAAATACCATAAAATAACATACATAAAAACAAAATATTTGACACAAAAAAAGCAGATTTTATGCGACCTGCGAGTACTTTTTGGATTATTCAACTGTCAAACTCCCGACCAGTTCATATGCTTTCGGTAGGCTGATGCCCATCTGCGCTGATAATTCCTGT
>OFGR01003032.1_pt1 | contig 10375 bp, 11 predicted proteins | sample 1521811 | NCBI WGS metagenome assembly OFGR01 (sample SAMEA3504098, study PRJEB24116) | mouse gut metagenome | biome: mouse gut; feature: mouse-associated habitat; material: faeces | place: Denmark | collected 2011
AGGCCACTGCGGCTATCCGAGGACTGGAGCGGCCGGATGCGGAGCTCCCCATCATCGCCATGACCGCCGACGCGTTTTCCGAGGATATCCAGAGGTGCCTGGCGTGCGGCATGAACGACCATCTGGCAAAGCCCATTGATATTCAGACGGTGGCCTGCAAATTAAAGAAATATCTGAAATAGACGATGTCAGGCGGATAATGAAAGTACGGAATGGGGCGGTGTCCTTGCAGGCCTGCCCCATTTTTAAGAAATTTGCTCTGACAAAAGTTCTCTGAAAGCAATAGCTGGGCAAGCTGCCAGACCGCCAGTATGGAGAGTATCAGAAAGCGCGCCGGGATATGCAGGAGATCGTTACCATCAAGGCAAATATTGATACTCTGCTGGGCTACACCGAGCCGGGCAGAAAGCAGGAAAAGGAGCGTTGAGGTTATGAAAACAAGGAGCAAAGCGACGCTGACACTTCGGGCCATGTTGGCCCGAAGATACGGGTTTGGGGCGAGCCCCAACAAGCCGCCTTTGTGCCACTTGTGGCCACAGAGGCATTGCTTGCCACTTAGCGGCAGCCCCTAAAATGGCGCAAAAAAACAGAGGCCCTTATTCTGGAACCTCCGTTTCTCTGGCTTTCTTAATGCCCTCGGCTGTGGCTTCTATCACGACAAGCCCTTTTTCATTCATAGAATTTAGGAGCACATCAATGTGTTTTCTGCAAGAACTTGTCTGTGCCCCTCCGTCCGCATGAATAAACTGGTCAACTGAGACATCAAACATGGTAATGAGTTTAACAAAAAGGTCGAAGCTGGGATACTGACCTTTGTTCTCAATATTCATAATGGTACGGGAGTCACGGTCTACTAATTCCGCAACATAGGCTTGTGTCCAGCCCTTTTCTTCTCTGGCTCTTTTGAGAGCCGCCCCGAGGCCGTGAAAGTCAAACCTTCTTTCATCTTGGTTCATTCTCATATCACCCTATATCATTCTACATTTCGTGTTAGATTATGAGAATGTAATGAAATTTTACATTAAGTAGTATTTTATTTCGCATCCGTGTAGGCTCTAACTTGTATTATTCGAGGTAGAGAACTATAATATATCCTGTGGAGGTGCGAAATGGACTATATGACATTGAAAGAGGCCGCCGAAAAGTGGGGCGTGACACCTCGTAGGGTAAATTATTATTGCGCTGGAGGGCGTATCCCCGGCGCTGTAAAAATGGCCGGTGTTTGGCTGATCCCTAAAACTGCGGAGAAGCCGATTGATGGGCGGACAAGACAAGGGAAGGAGTTGCGCCATGAATAAAATTTTGATTATAGATGATGACAGAGAACTGTGCGCTTTGATTAAACGCAGCGTACAATCAGAACATATAGAAGCCGATTTTTGTAATACCGGAAAAGAAGGATTGCAGAAATTAAAAGAGCAGAAATATCAGCTTGTGGTGCTGGATGTGATGATGCCCGGTATGGATGGCTTTGAAACGCTGGAAGAAATCCGCAAAGAAAACAGCCTGCCGATTTTGATGTTCACATCCAAAAATGACAGTGCTTCTAAAGTGCGGGGGTTACGGGCCGGTGCGGACGATTATCTGACAAAGCCGTTTGATATGGACGAACTGATTGCCCGTATTGCGTCCCTCATTCGCCGCTACACCCGCTTTAATCAGCAAGCCGGAGCCATGCAAAAACTGGATTTTGACGGATTGCAAATTGACCTTGAAAATCGTTCTGTCACTACGGAAAACGGCACTTTTGAACTTCCGCCAAAGGAATTTGATCTGCTCCTGTACTGTGCAAAGCATCAAGGAAAAATTTTGACAAAACAGCAGATTTATGAGGAAGTATGGGGCGAAGAATATTTCTATGATGACAGTAACATTATGGCGATTATCAGTCGGCTTCGTAAAAAATTAGAAGTCAATCCTTCCAGTCCAAAGTATATCCAAACGGTCAAAGGGATTGGCTACCGCTTTAATAAGGAGGTGTAGCCGGCATGGAAATCATCGTTTTCTTGTCCATTGTGATTGCTGTTGTGGCTGTGTTGACTTCCATCGTTCTCGTTCGGCGCGTAAAAAAGCAAATAGCAGAAATGACCGACGCTCTGGTTGATGTGAAAAATGGAAATGGCAATCGGCGTATTTTGTCTGCAACAAATGAACTGACCGCACCTCTTGCCTATGAAATCAATGAGATCGTTGTGGCCTATGAAAGCAGACTTTCGATTGTCCGGCAGACAGAAGAAACCAACCGCCAGCTTATGACGAGCCTTTCTCACGATGTTCGGACGCCCCTTACCACTCTGATTGGGTATCTTGATGCTGCACACAAAGGACTGGTCACAGGAAAAGACCGGGATGATTATATTGAAACCGCCCGCCGGAAAGCCCATGATTTGAAAGAATATATTGATGTACTCTTTGACTGGTTCAAGTTAAATTCCGACGAGTTCGCTTTGGAAATCCAGCCTGTTGAGGCCGCAGAGCTGACAAGAAATATCCTGATTGACTGGATACCGATTTTTGAGGATAAACAGGTTGATTATGATATTGATATTCCTGAACAGCCTGTCTGGGTAAGACTGGATATGGACAGCTATATGAGGATCATCAATAATCTCATTCAAAATGTAATCGCTCACAGCCATGCGGACAAAATCAAAATTGTCCTGTCAAAGAAGGAAAATAACATGGAGCTGCTGCTGGCGGATAATGGAGTGGGAATTGAGAAAGAAGATTTGAAACACATTTTTGAACGGCTTTATAAGTGTGATAAAGGCCGGTCTGAAAAAGGCAGCGGTCTTGGTCTTTCTATTGTCCATCAGCTTGTAGAAAAGATGGGTGGAAGCATAACAGTTGAAAGTTTTCCGGGAAAAGGAACTGCATTTATGTTGCTTTTTCCTTTGGAGATTTAAGCGCGTTCCCGTCTTTATGGCGGGAGCCTTTGTCATTTTGCCGGATTTCAAATTGCAAGGTTAATGCAAGGTTGTGGCAAGGTTAATGCAAGGTTGGCGTGATAGAATACCTTACAGAACAGGAGGTTTTGAATATGGATACAAATTACATCATTGAAACAAAAAATCTGACGAAGCAATACGGCTCACAAAAGAGTGTGGCTGACTTAAATATCCATGTGAAGCGTGGGAGAATTTATGGTCTGCTGGGCAGAAACGGAGCCGGAAAAACCACTACCATGAAAATGCTGTTGGGCTTAACGAAGCCGACTTCCGGAGAGGTAAAAATCTGGGGAAAATCTTTGCAGGGGAATGAAAAGAAGCTGCTGCCCCGTATCGGCAGCCTGATTGAATCCCCCGGCTTTTATCCTAATCTGACCGGCACAGAGAACCTGCGTATCTTTGCCACCCTGCGGGGGGGGGTACCAAACAATCATGCCATCAAAGATGCTCTGGATCTGGTAGGACTGCCCTACAAAGATAAAAAGCTCTTTTCCCAGTATTCTCTTGGTATGAAGCAGCGGCTTGCCATCGCCCTTGCCGTGATGCACGATCCAGAACTTTTGATTTTGGATGAGCCAATCAACGGACTTGATCCCATCGGTATTGCAGAAGTACGCTCCTTTATCCGGGAGCTTTGCGACGCAAGAGGAAAAACGATTCTGATTTCCAGTCACATTCTTTCGGAGATTTCCCTGCTGGCTGACGATATTGGGATTATCGACCACGGCGCATTGCTGGAAGAAGAAAGCCTTGCTGAGCTGGAGCAAAAAAGCAGTAAGCATATCCGGTTTACGCTCTCTGATACTGCACAGGCGGCAAGAATTTTGGAACGCAATTTCCATGAAAACCATTTCTCCATACAGGACGACCACAATTTGCGCCTGCACAACCTTGATCTACCTGTGGGGAAAATTGTAACTGCCTTTGTAGAAAACGGATTGGAGGTATCAGAGGCGCATACCTGTGAAGAAAGTCTTGAGGATTATTTCAAGAGAGTAACAGGGGGTGAGGGAATTGCTTAAACTGGTTCAATGTGAGTTCGCGAAATTGAAGAGAAAAAAAATCATCCCGCTTGTGTTTTTGTCCGCTTTTTTATTTCCTATTCCCATTACCTTTCTGATGGCAACACCGAGAATGTTGGAGAAGTACCCAAATAAATCAGTCCTTTTTGATGGATTGTTCAATATGGTTATGGGATATGGCGTTATTTTTCTCTTGCCGTGTATCATCGGTGTCATTGCAGCAATGCTGTTTTTTATGGAACGGGACAATGACACTTTCAAAAATTTACGCACAATCCCGGTAACAAGTACACAGATGATTATGGCAAAGATCATTGTGCTATTTATTTTTGGAGTTATCTTTTGCCTTGCTTCCATGCTTGCTACCATTGTTTGCGGCAGTTTCTCAATGGAAGTGCATGGTCTTACCTATAAACTACTTGTTGCAGTTGAACTTGGAATATTCATTACAGCGGGAACTTTGCCGATTATCGTACTTGTGGTCTTTTTCAGCAAAACATACATCTTCTCCATTCTGCTATGTGTGTTTTACAGTGTAGTGAGCCTTACCGTCGAAACATTGTTCGGAACATTGCCTAAATGGTTATGTTGGCTCATGCCTATCCCGCTTACAACGCTCTGGGGTGCGGGAGATATGGTGAAACATGGGTTTCCATTGAATGTAAATGCCTTGGAAGCAATTATTCCCTCAACCTTTCAGACGGTTATCATTCTTGGGATAATGGCTGTTGCATCAATCTCATTGATCGACTTCTTATACAAGAAAAGGGGGGAATAAAATGTATCGGATCATTAAAACAGAATTATGGAAGTTAAAGCGGTATCATATCATTTGGGCTGGTATTCTGCTAATGCTTCTTTCCGTTGGAATTACTCTTTTTGCTTCTACTGCATTAGATGGTACAGTTTGGACTTTCCCTCATTTGGTCGAACGCGTCATTCAAAATAATACGACAACCATTTTTCCTATGTGCATTACTCTGATTGCAGGATATATCATTGCTCGTGAAAAATCAGATGATACCTTAAAAAGCATTATGACAATACCTGTTTCCTACCCTGCGTTGATTGGCGGAAAACTGATTGTTTGCGGTTTCCTGTCCGTATTTTTGGGTATGGCAAGTACATTTTTTACTGTCGCTGCGGAATTACTTGTTGGCTTTCCGGGATTTTCGGTAACAGCCGTAATACAGGCTTTGATACAGATCACCCTTAATACCTTATTTTTGTATATAGCCGTAACTCCGATTATAGCCTTTACCGCCCGTATTCCTAACGGGCACATGATAGGTGTTATTCTTGCATTTGTCTATGGCTACGGGGGAATGTTCGCAGCCGGAAATATGTCCCTTGCAAATCTCTATCCGATTACAGCGAGTATGGGACTGATCCAGTACCGAAGCCATGATGCGGCTGTTCATTGGAATATAGGCTTATGCAGCCTAAGTATGATAGTCGTCTTATTGATTTCTGTGGCTATTGTAGTTACAACAAAAAATGTTTCATCCGCAAAAGTTGTTAAAAAGCCGAAAAAAACCGCCCTCAAAAAAGGCTGGTAAACAGGAGGACTTACACATGAAGAAAAAAATATTGATTGGGATTGGTGCCGGTGCTTTCGTGGCAATCTGTTTTGGTATTTTCCTGCTTTCAGGTGCAGGCAGCACCTATTACTATTCACAGATCGACAACACCAAGATCGAGCAGACGGGATCTGCCGGAGGTGTAATTAACTTTGGGGGAAGCATGGACTACTCCTACACGCTGCGTTGTTATGACGAGGACGGAAACGAAAAGGACATTACCTTTGGAACATCGAGGGAATTGAAAGAGGACGCCTTTATTCGTCTGACGGTAATGCCCATTCGTGGAGTGCTGGAATGGGTTGAAGTTCAGTATGACGAGCTTCCCACAGCCGTACAAAAAGAATATACAGCACCGCAATAAAGAGAATAGATAATTGATTATCACCTAAAATATAGCTGCCGCACGACGGCAAAAGAAAAAAAGCCGTCGTACAGCAGACACATTTTCACGCGCCTATGAAACGGCGGCTTTGATTTTCAGAGCCGCCGTTTCTTCGCGTTTGCACAAACCTATGACGACTTGCAGGGACACGGTAGCCGATTGGAGGTTATTTTGCCGTGTCTCGTTTGCTTTTTCAAAGCTCACATGATCTACATCAGTTAAAAAAAGCTTTGCTCCTCCTCCGGGCAAGTATAACATTGCATCGGCATTATCGTTCCATGTAATTCAGTATAATAATGGCTGGTCTTGGCGCGCCAGTTTTCCCTCACGGAAATCTGGCGTTTTTTGTTGCCATTTTTTCGGAAATGACCCGGTTGTCTGCCGGTGTCGGTCTCCGCCTCCATTCGATTCACCCGTCAATCACCCGTGAATCGAAATGGAGGTACATAATGAAGAAAATTAACCTTCGGGAACTTTATCCTGATGTTTATACAACAGACTTTTTTGTAGATGTGACAGAGGAAGTAATGGAGACTATTCGAGCAGCTGAACGTGCGGAGACTGCGTATGAGCGAAAGATGTATCGTTATAAAGCACAGTATTCTCTGGATTGCGAGAATGGCATTGAAAATGCGGTGCTGTTGAAGCCGCAAACACCGGAGATGGTTCTGGAGGAAAAACAGTTTCAGGAGCAGGTCTATGCCGCTGTGATGAAACTGCCGGAGAAACAGGCAAAGCGAATTTATGCCCGATACTATCTGGGAATGACGATAAATGAAATTGCCGAAGTAGAAGGTGTAGACCCAAGCCGTGTCCGAGACAGTATCCGCCGTGGATTAAAGCAGCTTGTAAAATATTTTTGATAAAAATTCATTTGATGCGCCTGTTTTTTGCCTTTTTTGTCAGTGTTAATAAGAAGGACAAGTTTTCCTCCTTCATCAGTACATTGACAATCGAATAGACAGCACAACAGGTACATAACCCATGTACGAGCGAATATGAAACGCCGCGAAGATGGAGCAGTCAGGGAGGTGATGAAAGAACTGCTTCGGAGCGATCTACGATTTCATAAAACGGATTGTGGCAGATTCGGCGCGATGACTGCATGGGGGCTTAAAGATACTTCCTCACGGCCCGCCAAAGACTTGGAGGGAACCCTGCGGCACACGATACGAACGGTGCTGCGGAGTTATGACAGCCGCGCCAGCGGAGACCTGTTGTGTTCCCATCGTCAGGGGGTGTGGCAAATGTGATGAAAGCTGAGTTATATAAATAGGAAGCGTTTGCAGCTTCCTGTTCAAAATCAGATACCATGCGCTGGCAGTTTCGGCTGCCAGCGTATTCATGTGGCTTTGAACAAACACGATGACAAACTTGACAGATTGGAGGAAATATGCTTTATGGAAAAACTTATTACACGAAAAGAAGCAGCAGAAATTTTAGGTATCAGCATTGCAACGCTGGACGCGGCCCGTAACAATGGTCTTATTTCTTATGTGCAATATGTGCAGAATGGCTGTGTGTACTTTACTTCAGCGGGCCTTCAGGAGTATATCGCAAAATGCACCCACAGAGCAAAGCCAGCAGAAAAGAACACAACTTATCGTAAACCTCGCAGAGCTGGAGTGTGAGCCGGTCCGTATCCTTGTCGAAATCATAATGGTCTGATAAAACAAAGGTACAGCGCTGGAGATTATTTTTAGGAGGTGACGGAATTGGCCAAACGGCAAACAATAATTCCTCAATATGGCACCGTCATGAAAAAGGGTGTCCTGTATTATAGAACCAGAATCAAAGATGCGAATGGAAAGCTCATTGCTCTTTACGCAAAAACACCTGAAGAACTTTACAAAAGAGAAACGATTGCATTGGAGCAGATTGAGAATGCTACTTTCCATCGGAAAACGCCTACGGTGGCCGAGTATTGTGAAAAGTGGCTGCTGATGCAGTCGGTCCATGTGCGAGCAACCACCTTGACGGACTATACCTCAAAGGTCAGGCGGCATATCATTGCAGAATTGGGAGATAAGAGGATGGGAGAGGTCAGCCTGGACGACATTCAGCTTGCCCTCGTTCCGGTTTCCAAGAAATCCGTATCGGTTTACAAGTCCGTGGTGATTCTTTATAAGTCGATCTTTCGTTCAGCAATGGAAAGCCGGATTATCGACCACAACCCGACGATTCATCTAACGACAAAAGGGGGCGGCGTTCCCCAAGAGGATCGGCAAGCTTTGACAGACGAACAGGTGGAACGCCTTTTAGACGCGATCCGAGGTTTGCCACCTTATGTATTTGTTATGATCGGCTTGTATGCGGGTCTACGACGGGAAGAAATTCTTGCACTGCAATGGGATTCTGTATATCTGGATACGGATACCCCATACCTGACTGTAAGGCGGGCATGGCACACAGAGCATAATAGACCGGTCATCCTGGATGAATTGAAAACAAAGGCAGCGGAGAGAAATATCCCTCTCCCTGTTTGTTTGGCAGAGTGCTTGAAAGAGGCAAAAGCAACCTCGACTTCGGAGTATGTAGTTGCAAACCGGGATGGCGAACCGCTGTCTTACACACAGTTTAAGCGGCTCTGGCAGTATATTTTTACCATAACCGTTAAGGAACGGTCGTATTATCGGTACGAAGATGGAAAGCGTGTAAAACATACGGTTACCCCTGTTCTTGGAGAAAAGGCAGCTCATAATGGCAAGGTGGTTTACAGCTTGGATTTTGAGGTTACTCCACATCAGCTGCGGCATACCTACATTACCAACCTCATTCATGCGTCGGTAGATCCCAAAACAGTTCAATACCTGGCAGGCCATGAAAGCAGCAAGATTACCATGGACATCTATGCAAAGGTCAAATACAACCGGCCGGATGAGCTGGTGAGATCAATGAGCAGCGCATTTGCAGGCTGGGAAGCAGTTTAAGAATAAAATAGGAAGTGAAACAGGAGCGAGGCAAGAATGTCTCGCTCTTTGTTTTGCCCAGGCCGTATCTTTGATTAAATTGAGGCTTTCTGATAAAAAGAGAGTGTAGATACGGAAACTGCACTTTATCAGGAAAGGAAGATCGAAGATGGCTAAAAAGAAACCGGAGGTCCCGAAGTATGGAACCATTACATTAAAAGGAATCCAGTATTACAGGACCCGGATAATGGACGCAGATGGCAAGCAGGTAAGTCTGTACGCCACTACTTGCGAGGAATTGTATGAGAAGGAATTAGAGGCGCGGCGGCAGGTGGAGGAGATCATTTTTCATCGGCAGCATCCAACGGTGGCAGAGTATTGCGAAAAGTGGCTGCTCATGCAGTCGGCAAAAGTTTCTGCCTCTACGCTCAGAGGCTATACGAGGGACATGAAAAACTATATCATCAAACCCTTGGGCGAGATGTATATGGAGGAAGTCACTTCTGATGATATTCGGTTGGCGCTTGTCCCGCTGTCGAAAAAGTCAGAGGGATTGTATAATAAGGTAAATATGCTCCTAAAATGTGTTTTTTACACGGCAGAGCGGAGCCAAATTCTCGAACACAATCCCTGTGCGGGAATATCGGGCAAGGGCGGAAAGCCAGCAAAAAAGAGGGAGGCATTGACAGATCAACAGGTAGCCGTGCTTCTGGATACAGTCAAAGGGCTTCCTCCCTACCTATTTATTATGCTTGGATTGTATTCCGGTCTGCGCCGAGAAGAAATCCTCGCGCTGCAATGGGACTGCGTATTTCTGGACGAGCCTACACCTTATCTATCGGTAAGGCGAGCGTGGCGTACAGAGCATAACAGACCGGTGGTTTCTACGGTGCTAAAGAGTAAAGCAGCCAAAAGGGACATTCCAATTCCCAAGTGTCTGGTGGATTGTCTGCGGGAAGCCAAGGAAACCTCCCATTCGGACTATGTGATTGCAGACAGCAATGGAGAGCCGTTGGCTGCATCCCAGTTTCAGCGAGTATGGAAGTATGTAGTTGTCCGGTCCACCAAGCCCCGCAACTATTATAAGTATGTGAATGGTCAGAGCATCAAATACACGGTTACCCCAACGCTGGGAATGACGCAGAAAAATCAACCCAAAATCAGATATACGCTGGACTTTGATGTGACCCCGCACCAGCTGCGGCACACTTACATCACCAATCTTCTCTATGCGGGAGTTGATCCAAAGACGGTTCAAAATCTTGCGGGACATGAAAACAGCAAGACAACTATGGACATCTACGCCAAGGTGAAGTATAATAAACCAGAGGAGCTGTTTGGGGTTGTAAATGGTGCTTTTCATCAGGCTCCTGCTGAATGAAATAACGCTATTTTTTGTGGTTACCACATAGGATAACCGAGAGCTAAAAAGCCGGAAAAGCCCGGAATATCAAGGAAAATCGGCTCTAAAACTCGCGCAATACGGTTTTACGGCGCTTTACGGTAGCCGCAGGCTGATCATCAGGAAAGA
>OFGR01003033.1_pt1 | contig 10375 bp, 16 predicted proteins | sample 1521811 | NCBI WGS metagenome assembly OFGR01 (sample SAMEA3504098, study PRJEB24116) | mouse gut metagenome | biome: mouse gut; feature: mouse-associated habitat; material: faeces | place: Denmark | collected 2011
ATTTCCATCGACCAAAAAACTACAAGCAATAATCCGCGTTCTACGGTTGGTACCGTTACAGAAATCTATGATTATTTGCGACTGCTTTATGCAAGGGTCGGCGTACCGTATTGTCCAACCCATAATGAGCCGATTACTTCTCAAACAATCAAACAGATGGTTGATCGTATTATGGATTATCCGGATAAAACAAGACTAACAATTATGGCTCCGGTTGTGCATGGAGAAAAAGGCACACAAAAAGATTTATTCGACAAACTGCGCAGAGAAGGCTATATCCGTGTAAGAGTCGACGGAGATTTGAAAATGTTGGAAGATGTGGAATCACTTGAAAAAAATAAATCAGAATGATAAAATAGAAGAATGAGCTATCCAGTGAAATACAGAGAACGAACAATAGAATACAGACGGGAAGGACACACGCTACAGGAAACAAGCAAGGTGTTCAAGGTATCGATAACGACCATTCGGGCTTGGGAAAAACAATGGGAAGAGGAGGGAAATTTAAAACCCAAAAAAGCAAAACGGTCGTTCAAGAAAATAGATCCCGACAGGTTAAGAGCCTATGTAGCCGCACATCCGGACGCGTACCAGAAAGAAATCGCGCAGAAATTTGGCTGTGCGCAGTCAGCAGTACACAAGGCGCTCAAACGACTGCATATTACGCGAAAAAAAAGACCGTCACATACGAAGAGAAAGATTACGACAAAATCGCGGAGTATAAGTACGAAATAGCCGATATCCCACCAGAAACCATAGCATATGTGGACGAAACAGGAATCGACAGCTACTATTACCGGGAATACGGCTATAGTCCTGAAGGACAGCCGGTCCATGGCCGGATCAGAGGACGTAAGTATGCGCGTACAGGAATCGTGGCCGCTCAGATGGGAGATGCGATCATTGCTCCCTGCCAGTACAGCGGAACAATGAATCACGAATTATTTGAGGATTGGTTTGAGAACACTTTGCTTCCAGCGCTTCCCGAAGGAACTGTGATTGTGATGGATAACGCTTCGTTCCATCGCAAGAAGCAGTTATATTGTCTTGCCCAAGAACATGGCTGCTATGTCATTTTCCTGCCGCCATATTCTCCGGATTTAAATCCCATTGAGCATTTCTGGTCCTGGCTGAAGCGTAATCTCCGTAAAATTCTTCCCAAACTTGACTCCCTTGATTTGTCCATCTTTGCTGCTTTTTATTTTCGTGATAAACTTTTACTTGTTTGAGGGGTTATAAGTGATTTTACTATAGACACCTCGAACTCACGGAAAAGGAGTAAAATAACGAGAGAAAGGAAGGTGCATAAAATGGCGCAGGAACAAAGGAAGTATGAGAAGGAATACAAGGTACAGGCGGTAAAGCTGGCGAAGGAGATCGGAGCGGGAAAGGCAGCGAAGGAACTGGGGATACCGGTGGACACGCTGTACGGGTGGCAGAAAGCGGTGCGGGATGGACGGCTGGACGCCGGCCCCGGCAGCCACACTCCCGGGACGGCCATGAGCCTGGCGGAGGAATTGGCGGCGCTGCGCAAGCAGGTAAAAGCTCAGGAGCGGGAAATCCGCCGGCTAAAGGAAGAGAACGAGTTTTTGGCGGAGGCCAGCGCTTTTTTCGCCGCGAGCCGTCGGAAGTCAGCAAGGAACAGCGAATGAGGTTCCTTGCGGAAAAGACGGACGGCGGCGGGAAGAAAGGAAAAATCGCCCTGTACTGCCGGGTATTGGAGGTGAGCCGGCAGGGTTTTTACCGGTATCTCTCCCGGCGGGAGCGGCCCTGGAAGTACCAGGGCCTGGCGGATGCCATGCGGGAGATCCATGACGAGGATGTCTGCAATGACACCTACGGGCGCAAGCGGATGTACCAGGCACTGCTGCTGAAGCAGCCGGAGGGCGTCGCCATCCCCAGCGAGCGGACGGTCTACCGGGTGATGAAAGAGATCGGCCTGGTCCATCACCCAAAGCGCAAGCCCAACGGCATCACCAAGGCGGACCGGGAGGCCAGAAAGTCGGACGATCTGCTGAAACGAGACTTTTCGGCGGACAAACCTCTGGAAAAGTGCGTCACCGACATCACCGAGCTGAAGGCAAAGGATGGAAAGCTGTATGTCTCGGCCATCTTCGACTGCTTCGATCTCACCGTCCTGAGTCTGGCCATGGATGTCAACATGAAAGCGGAACTGTGCGTGCGCACACTGGACAGCGCGGCCGCTGCCTATCCGGAGCTGAGGGGCGCCATCATCCACTCCGACCGAGGCTCCCAGTACACCAGCGGGGCCTATCGGGCCGCGGTGGAAAAGCATGGCATCCGCCAGAGCATGAACAGCGACGGCGGCCGCTGTCACGACAACGCCCGCTGTGAGAGCATGTGGGCCAGGATGAAAACGGAGTTATTCTACGACCGCATCGACCCGGAGAACGTGACCGTTGAGCAATTGAAAACCCTGATCTGGAGGTATTTCATCAGCTACTGGAACCGTCGCCGGATCTGCTCTGCCAACGACGGCCTCCCCCCTGCGCTGAAGCGCCAGGGATTCTATGCTGCCCAAGGCGCCGCTGCGTAAGGACCAAATTTCTTTGAGTTGAATGTGTCAACTGTTATTGACAAGATCAGAGGTAGTCAGCGTCAACTGCGGCCTGACTCTCCTTTGGAGCGTGGTGCCAGGTGTAGCGCCGGTTGGAGCAAGTCTGGGCGGCGTTCATCAAGGATTCACTGACTGGTAGCTCCGGCACCCCGTTGTCCTTTCGGGTCTGGTTGATGAGGCGGATCATCTCCTGCCGTATCTCCATATTGCCCGTCAGGTGGGCGCTGTCCACACTGGCGGTGGGTTCCGGCGTAGCTGGAGTAGCGGGACCAACCGTCAGCGTCATTCTCCCATGTGCCCCAGTGCTGTTGGAGACGGTGATCTCCGCAGTCCCCGACCCCATGGCGACAGCCACCCAGAAGGTCAGCACCTGCTCTACTGCTATCGTATCCGGGGCGTTGGAGGTGACGGTGTATTCCGTACCACTGGGGCCGATGATGAGGCCGCTACGCTCTCCTACCTCCAGGGTATTGCCCTTGTAGCTGCTCACCCGGACGGGTTCGTCAGGCGCTTCTGTCGCCATGGCGGGGATGGCGAGGGTTGTTGTGAGGATGGCTGCCGTCAATGCTGCGGTGATGCGCTTTTTCGTACTGGTCATTTGCATTTCCTCCTGATTTCTGTATTTTGTGTAGGTTTCGCAAGTGACACAATATCGAAACAGAAGAGGAAAGTCGATAGGGATAAACGGAGAAATACAGGGGTGAAAATTAAGCGTATTACACAGTACTTTGTTGTGTTTGTGAAGGGGCTCTTTCGGTGTGACGATTTTCTTGACCACATAAACAGCCACAGACAGACATGGAACTCGTGGAAACACTGTTTTCAAAGAGTGCCGGAGAGTAAATGAAACAGAACAGAAACGGCTATAAACCATCAAAAATTGTTTAAAAAATCTTTGTGGGCCTCTTTTTATATCGTGTATTATTTTTTAGGAGGGTAGTTTTATGGCGACTTTCAAGACAATTCGACAAACAGCAGCTATGGGGTTCATCACAGAAAATTACATCAGGCTAATGGTAGCAGAAGGGCGGTGTCCTGGTATCCGTGTCGGGAACAGATTCATGGTGAATGTGGAAGCCCTTGCGGAGCAGCTGGACAAAGAAAGCCGTGAGGTGGTGGCAAAATGACAAACATGAAAATGACCCACCCCACGGCGGCAACCGTGGAGCGGGTCGAGGCGGGAGCGGGACTTGCGAGGTCCTCCACTTCCACCGACGATTTTACCACGGCAACAGGGAGCCGTCAAAGGATTTCTGACCTCCTGGGCCACGGCCAAAGTGCCGCCGTCCCGCTCCGACACTTAAAGGAGCTGGCCGGGAGGTCCGGCGGATGATCCAGTCCGAACGGCTGCGGGGTATCCCGATTTTGTCCGACAATATCAGCGGTTACTATTTGGCCGCTGATGTGCAGGAACAGGAAAAATTCATCCGGTCTATGCGTGGCCGGGCTGCTGAGATTGAGGCCGTGGCCGCTGCGGTGGAGAAGGCGGTGATTGAATGATAGACCGCCCTCTGGAATCATTTGTTTTCTATCGGTCATTTCGGGACGCAATCGAGGAAATGACCGATGAAAACAAGCTGGCAACGCTTCTTGCCATTTGTGACTATGCCCTGTATGGGGTAGAACCAGACTTAAAAGACGCCATGTCCAGGGCCGTTTTCACAGTTGCCCGACCCAGCATTGACACAAATAAGGACAGGAGAGCCAATGGTAAATTAGGTGGTAGACCACCTAAAAAACCTATGGTTTCTGATTCTGAAAACCATAGGTTTTCAAAAATGGAAAGCACTGAAACTGAAACTGTATCTGAATCTGTATCTGAATCTGGAGCGAAAGAGACGGACGAGCCGCCCCACCTCCGCTTTGTTCCGCCTGATGTTCCCGAGGTGGAGGCATACTGTTCAGAGCGCAAGAATGGGATCGACCCCGCCGCCTTCATCGACTACTACGCCGCCCGAGGATGGAAGCTCAATGGAGGCCAGACCATGAAGGATTGGAAAGCAGCTGTTAGGACGTGGGAGCGCCGGAACAAGGCAGAGCAGAGAGGAGGGAGCGAGGATGATTACTGGAAATGAATCTCTCCTGTTCGAGCCTCGATTCATGGCCCCCCAGGTGGAGCCCTTCGGTTTGTACTGGTGCAAGGACGCCGAGGATATGCAGGCTGTTGGCGTCAACGCCGTGTGCAAGGCGCTCTTGACGCCCTGGCGGGAGCTGGCGGAGTGGTCAGAGTTTGTCTGCCAGTATCCGTACATCCTGGTAGCTGTGCCCCCTGGACCGGCCAGGGACGAAATTGCCAGTGAGCTGCAAGCCCGCTTTCCCCTCCCGGTCCTCATTCCAGGGAAGGACGCTTTTCACGGCTGCGCCTCTGCCCTGGAGCTGCGGGAAAACTACGGCCTGTCAGCCATAGATCAGCTTGTCCTGGACGCTGAGGAGCTTCCCTCCCCCGGTTTGCTCAATGTCGCAGAGATCGACTGCGACACGGACACCAACACGAAGCGGACAAGCTCAGGTCTGGCCCTGCTGGATCGGGAGATAGGCGGCTTTGCTCCGGGGGAGCTATCGGTCTGGACCGGGCGGAGGGGTGAGGGAAAATCGACCCTGCTGGAACAAATCCTGCTGGACGCTATCAACCAGGGGCGCCGGGTGTGTGCCTACTCCGGGGAGTTGCCAGCAAAGCAATTCAAGCGGGTTATCCGCCAACAGGCGGCCGGTTATCTCCACGTGACCAAACTGGAGGACCCCTGGACCGGCAAGGAATATTATACCGTCTGCGATGATGTAAAGGGGCCTATTGACCGCTGGTTTGACGGGAGCCTGTTTCTTACCGACATCAGAGACAAGGGCGCTCACGATGAGGACACGATTCTGCGGCTGTTCGAGGGAGCTAACTGCCGGTATGGCTGTGACACTTTCCTTGTGGACAACATCATGACCGCCCAGCTGCGGGGAGAAGTGGAGCAAGGCTATTATCGGGCACAGAGCGCATTTGCAGGCCGTCTGGCGGACTTCTGCAAGCGGCTGGGGGTACATGTCCACCTGGTAGCCCACCCCCGGAAAACGGAGGGAAAGCGGCCCCTGGAGGCTGATGACGTGGGCGGCAGCGGCGATATTACCAACAGAAGCGACAATGTGTTCAAGGTCGAGAGGGTCCCAGAAGAAAAAGTACAAGAGTTAGGGTATTCTTCCCTACTGACCATTCTCAAAAACCGGGAGTTTGGCGCAAGGGGTAAAGTCAAGCTGGAGTTTAACAAGCTGGAGTTTAACGAGCCGTCCCGGAGACTATTCCAGAAGGACGGTTCACCCGCAAAGCGGTATGGATGGGAGATGAGAAATCTATGAAGCAGTTAATTTGTCCAATTGACAATCTGCCCTGTGAGGCTGATTGCCCGGACCGATACCAAGACCGGCCCGGATGTACACTGACCACGGCTCAGGAGCTGGGCGCAAAGATTCTTGATTTTGGTGGCGGGAATGTCGGGATGATGTTTCTGCCTGGAGGTGATACCAATGGATGAAAAAAAGATGATCTGCCCACTGTTGAGTGTGGGAAGGGAGGCCCATATTGAGTGTTTAGGCAACGGGTGCGAGTGGTGGGTTGACCGTTACAACCATAAGGGAGAGAAAATCAGTGGCAGTTGTGCATTGACTACGATTGCGGTTGATATTGGAGGGTAGCTGATATGGGTGCTAAAAGCCAACGCAAGGGACGTTCCGCTGAACTGGAGTTATCCCGCATATTCCAGGGCCACGGGTACGACGTGCGCCCCGGCAATCCGTTGAACTATGGAAAAGAGCCTGACTTGACCGGACTCCCCGGCATTCATATCGAGTGCAAGAGGGCGGAGGCACTGCGGCTGTCCGAATGGATGGTCCAAGCGGAGCGGGATGCCCAGCGATTCCAGGACGGAGCCCCCGCCGTATTCTTCCGCCGGTCCCGCTCCCCCTGGATGGTTTGTATGAAGCTGCCAGATTGGCTGACCATCTTCCAGGCGGCGAAACCCGGAAATAATCGGAAAATTTACGAAAAAGGAGAATAATTATGCTGTACGTAAAAAGTGAATCCGGGGAGATGGTCCCCATTACCTATAGCAACGCCTACGCCAAATGCCCGAAATGCGGCACTATGCACCAGATCGACCTTGGGGATATTCTGGAATGTACTGGAGGAGATGTGGAGGAGGCAAGCGCTTTCTGTGAAAAGTGCTCCGCAAAGCATATGCCCATGTTTGAGAATGCGGACAAGATCCAGTCCATTGCAGACAGGTTTGGTGTTCATCTGAGAGAAGTACAGAGGATTGTCAAAAGTGGCCTTGACCGTGACCTCTCCCTGGAGGCTTGTCTAGTCGGTGCCTGGCTGGCCCTCTCGATGGAGAGCGGCAAGGAGGAGCTTTTCAGTCTGGATGATATAGCCGCTGTCCTGGGATGCAGTAGGGAGGAAGCCGCCACCGAACTGGAGAAGCAGGGGATTCAGGGAGCGCAGATATCCACGCTCCCCGGCTTTGAATGGCTGTTAGACCAGATGTGACCTCCCCTTTTTCTAGCTGGAAAGTGTTGAAAATGCAAGAAAGTGCAAACATAAAAAAAGACGGACCGGGAGGACTACAGAAAACTACAGTTTAATCCGGACATTTCGGAGGCCCTAAAAAGAGCTGTAAAACCTTAGAAAACCTCAGATACAGCAAACATTGTTGCAAAAAGTTGCACTAAAAAAGGAGGACCACATGATTCAACTCACAGAGAAATTGGTAATGACAGCCGATAAGCACTGTTACATTGTGGGAGAGCCAAAGCAGAGGCCGGGGAGGCCCTTTGAGATCAAAGAACCGAAATATTACTCTACCGCCGCACAGCCGTCCAGGGCGCTCTATACACGGCCATGCGACAATCTGTGGAGGATGGCAGTATCACTACACTGCAAGACTTCATCAAAGAGTTGGAGCGGAGGCATTCAGAGTTTCAAGCTATGATTGCACCGCTAAATGGTGGCTAGGCTGTGCAGAGCGGTGGAGAGGGCCGTCTAGCCTCTAGGGAGGGTAACTATACCCCCCAGTCATATATCCGCTGTACCCTGCCTGTACATCAAAGGACCGGAGGATCATTCCCCCGGTCTTTCCTTCATGCAGCTTGTAAATAGTCGATGATTGCGACCTCGCACATAATGCTCCGTGTCCAACAAACAAGAAAATGATTTACCCTGTACCGTTTGGTACGGGGCTTTTGCTACTTCTGCTACTTTTGCTCATAAGGTACACAGTTTTTGCTGTGCGTAGAAACTGTGTACTCTGGGGGCCGTTTTTAGGGGGGGTATCGTTGACCGTTGCTTTCGTTGTTTCCGTTGATACCGTTGCATGAAGAAAGCCCGTCAGAATGGCTCTGGCGGGCTTCTAGGCTATTCGGGGGTGTCCTCTGCGTACTCCAGGATGTCCCCCGGCTGACATTGGAGCATGGAGCATATACGAGCTATGTTCTCCAGGGAGATCAATTCGCCACGACGAAGGGCTTGTACTGTACTTTCTGCAAGTAGCCTATCTTTTCGGATTTTGTAAGTTGTGAATCCTCGGTCTTTTAATGCAGCAAGAATATCAATTTTATAGGAAATCGGCATTGTGTTCACTCCTTTGTGGGGGCAAATTTTTATTTTAGCCTATCCTCCCAGCGTAGTCATTATAACACAGAATATACACGGAAATCAATGCATAAAATGCACAACAACATGAGCGCTATTTCGTGTATAATGTCAGTAGACCGTGGGCGGATAATCGTGTATAATAAGACCATAGCAAGGGAACAGGCCAGGACACCGAGAGGTGTCAAGGTAAGAGCGGACACCCGGCCCACGGAGCGTTGTAATCGTAGACCAGCCCGACCCCGCCGCCTGAACCCCCTAAAATTGAAGGAGGTAAACAGTATGAGTACCCACGAACTGAACAGCACCGCCCGGGACCTGATGAGCGTCCGGGCCATGATTGCGGAGCTGGAGACAGAGGCCGAAGCCCTCACCGACAAGCTGAAAGGCGCTATGGTGGCGGCTGGGACGGAAGTCCTCCAGGGGGACGGCTGGAAAGCCACCTGGAAGAACGTAGTCAGCAGCCGGTTCGACAGCAAGCGGTTCAAGGCTGACCACGGCGACCTCTACGGCCAGTACAGCCGCACCACCACCAGCACCAGGTTTGTCCTGAGTGTATGAGAAGGAGCCGCTATCCCGGCCCGTCAAAGCATGGATAGCAGCCCCGCAATAACCCCGGAGGGGTAGGTCTATTATACCGCCCCCTCCGAGAGAATGGCAAGGAGGAAAATTCAAATTGCACCGTGAATTATTGGATTCCATCAATAGAGCCTGTCAAGCTAGTATCAGCTATGGCTATCAGCTCCCGAAGCAAGAGGTTATCCCCACCGGCATACCCCAGCTTGATGCCGTGATTGGCGGGGGCGTGCCCCGTGGCCGTATCATTGAGATATTCGGCGCAGGGGCCAGCGGCAAGACCGCTCTTGCCCTGCACATGGCCCAGCAGTTTCCCGGCCCTACCCTCTATGTGGACGCTGACGGCGGGCTTTCCCCGTACATAGTCAACGGGCAAGACCTCTACCTGTTGAACGTGGGGACTATGGAAGATACCCTTGACGCCTGTATCACTGCGGCGGGGAGCGGGACCTTCGGCTCTATCGTGATAGTATAGTGTGTGCGCTTTGCCCACCAATGAGGAAATGAGGAGTACCATCAACAGCAAGTATTGGGCGGAGAATGATAAACGCCAAGCGAAGGTTTTATCGAAAGCCCTGCCTATCCTGACCAGGGTGCTCCACTATACCGGCTGTTCCCTCATTCTGGTGAACCAGCTGCGGAATAAGGTCTCCTGTCTCGTTGGGAGGCCAGACCGTCCCACAGGCGGCAGAGCCATAGCCTATTATTCGTCCCTGCGGTTGGAGACGCATGGGTATGAGGCTATCAAAGAAGCTGATACCATCACAGGCCAAAAGATATTGTTCAAGGTGGAGAAGTGCAAGTATGCGCCACCCGGAAAGAGGGCAACGGCCAGCCTGCTTTATGGGGAGGGGGTGTGTGCGTGAAGGAAGAGTTTATTTAGACGGCTATGGGGTAGTAAGTTTGCGGCAGAGGGCTGGGGGTGTTCCCCTGGCCCTCTTTATTGTCCCGCTCCAAGAAGGGTGCGGAAAATTTCCCGCAGGGAGGACGAAATTTCGTCCCCCTGATGAACTGGGCTCAATTTTGCGCTCGTTACCAACCAGTCCAGATTTGGACCCGTCCAATCTCGCCAATTTTGGCGGCGTTGGCCCTGCCGGAAATTTCCGGCACCCCCTGTGTCAAATTTGACCTCCCTTTTTATATCTCAAGAAGTTGCGACAATCCAATTTGGGAGAGCGCAAATCTGCGCTCAGTGCGGTATCGCACCTATAGCCCCTCATTTGATAACACTGTCAAGCGAGGTCATTTTTGACCACGCTGCGGTTCCCCCAAATCTGGGGTATGCTGAAAATTAAGCACTCCCCCGAACCGGGGAGCAAAAGCCCCATGCCCACGAACTGGAGCGGGATTTACTGTACGGTTTATGGGACACCTTTGACCCCAATTTTGACCCCTTAGACGATTTACAGCAATTTCCGCCATTTCTCAAAATATAGTGTATAACCCATTAAACGTATCATTCTATTAACTAAATATTACAGCATTTAACACGCCCTGTATAATTCAACTCTCCCCGCCTCCACCAAGATAAGTTGACAGGCCGCCAAGGGGTTGGTCTGTCAACTTTTTATATTGAACATACTAAATTCGTTGTG
>OFGR01003035.1_pt1 | contig 10372 bp, 10 predicted proteins | sample 1521811 | NCBI WGS metagenome assembly OFGR01 (sample SAMEA3504098, study PRJEB24116) | mouse gut metagenome | biome: mouse gut; feature: mouse-associated habitat; material: faeces | place: Denmark | collected 2011
TAACATTAAGTTGTGACATATATTTGTGTATGAGGCGGAAAAGGACAGACTGCTCCCGCCCTGTGAAACCAATCCCTGAATATATCGACCAAAAAAGTATAACTATTAGTGTTTCCTAAAAAATTTTTAGCCAAGTTCAGAGAAGCAGTGCGCCCCGCGCTGATGTGTCCGTCTGCGCGGGACAGCTTGAATATAATATTACCATAATCTGTACAAAAAAGCTAGAGGTTTTGACAAATAGAAACAGGAAATGCGAATAAAATTTTGTAAAAAAAGCAATTTTTACCAGAAAATTGCGCAAAATTTGATACATGCCGCAAAGCCTGTGTGAAAAGCGCAGAATCTTATGCACAATATACATGAATAAAGCAGTATAAAATAGCATATCTTGTGTTTTCTGAAGGTAATTGAGAGGGAAACAAAACGCGTTCGACAAAAGAATTTGTAAATGATTAAAATACGGCAGGAACTCTCATTTTTGTTGACAATTTGCAGAAAATCGTATAGTATTTTACATATACGCTGGAAATAGGGTGTCGGAATATGTCTGCACGCAGGTTGACCGTAATCTGTGCGCACATTATGAATAGGACAGCATATGATACAGAAAGGCAGGGGGCAGGACAATGAGTATCTTTTCAAGCAATTCCATGTTCCTGATGGAAAAATCCATTGACTATCTGTGGAAGAAGCAGATGGTTTCAGCGAACAACGTTACAAACAGCGAAACGCCGAATTTCAAAAGCAGCTATGTTACATTTGAGGAAGAAATGCGTCAGCATATCGGCCAGCTGCGTGAACCGAATGCGCGCAGAATCAGGCAGCGCATATCGGAAGTTTCTCCCCGTGTGCATACAACGTATGATGAGGTCAATAAAATGGACAACAGCAATGTAGACCTCGTTGCAGAGCAGACAGAGCTTGCAAAGAGCGGTATCCAGTATGAATACGCAACGAGGGCGATCAGCGATGATTATATGCGCCTGCGTACGGCAATCAAAGGGCAGTAACAGGCCATCATAAATACTTCATAAAATATAATCTACATTTTATATAAGGAGGAGCGGAAGATGGGTTTTTTGAACGGCATGGATATCTGTGCGTCCGGCATGACGGCTCAATGGCTGCGTATGGACGTTGCTTCCGAAAATATTACTAACGCAGATACGACCAGAACAGAAGGCGGCGGTCCTTACCGCCGGAAAATGGTAGTGTTTGAACCGACGAACCAGAACGCGAGCTTTCATAAATATCTGCTTCGGGAAAAAAATAAACAGCAGTACCTGTATGGCGGCGGCGTGAAGGTGGCGGAGATTGTGGAGGATGAAAGACCGTTTGAAATGGTCTATGACCCGACACATCCTGACGCAAACGAAGATGGCTATGTGGAGCGTCCAAATGTGGATATCCTGAAGGAAACCATAGACAGTATGGCGGCAAGCCGCGCATATGATGCATCTCTTACAGCTTTCAACATTTTTAAGACAATGGCTGGAAGGGCGTTGGAAATCGGGAAATAAGCCCCGTACATCGTACGAATGACCGGGATTCTGAAAACGAATGATTTGATTTTGAAACAGATATGGAGGGGTTACAGATGTTTATTGAGCCAATGACTGCGCTCAGCGCGGTTGAAAAAAATAAAAATACATTTTTTAATAATGCAGCGCCGAAAGTGGACGGCAGCAGCGTATTTCGCGATATTTTCTTTAACGCAATAGATGAAGTACGGCGGACAGATCAGGATTATTCCGAAAAGGAATACCTTTTTGCAACCGGTCAGCTGGAAAATCCCCATGAACTGACGATTGCGTCCACAAAGGCACAAACCTCCGTGGATTTTCTGGTCACATTGCGCAACAGAGCTTTGGATACCTATAATGAGCTGATGAGAATGAACATTTAATTTCTTATTTTTGCAGACGTCCGGCGGAGGATTTTTTTTGCCGGCGGGGAGCCTGCGGCGCGGGAGCGCAAGACTACAAGAGAGTAAGAGGGATGGAACGTGAAAGAGCGTCTATTAAATATCTGGCAGAATGTAAAAGAAAAGGCCTCCGCTCTGAGCAGCAGGACGAAAAAGCTGATTATCGGCGCGCTTGCCCTCGTGATTGTGGTTTCTGTCGGTTTGGCAGTCTGGCTGAATACAAGACCCTATGAGGTGCTGTTCAGCGAGCTGACGAATGAAGAAGCCAGTGAAATCATAGGCAAGCTCCAAGAGGACGGAGTGGATTATAAATATCAGAACGACGGTACGATACTTGTTCCGGCGGCGCAGGAGGAGCTTCTGAAAGCCCAGCTTGTTTATGAGGGATATCCCAAAAGCGGGTTTACATACAGTCTTTATTCGGAGAAGGTCAGCCTGACGACAACGGAATCGGAGAAAGCGCACTACGAGCTTGTGGATTTGCAGAATAAAATCGGCGCGACAATCTCGCTTTTCCCGAATATTAAAGATGCAAAGGTCATCATCGCTCTGGGTGAGGATAACCGTTATGTGCTGAATAACGAGGACAAAACAGAAGCAGCGCGTCTGTTACCGTTCTGACGAAAGACGGGGAAAAAATTCCTTCCAGTACGGTAAAAGCGATCCAGCGGCTGGTATCCAAGAGTATACCGGATGTGACGTTTGAAAACGTTGTAGTGCTCTGCAACGGGCAGGATGTGACCGGAGATGAGGACAGCGAGGAACAGACGCTGGCAAGCAAGCTGAAAAATTCCCTTGAGCGGGATATGGAAAACCGCATCAAAACGGCTGTTTCCAATCTGCTTCTGCCGATTTATGGCGAAGGGCATTTCGAGGTATCCGTAAAGGCGGATATTGATATCAACAAAAAGCTGCGCGAATTGATAAATTATTCCGCAGAGGACCCGGAACGCAACACAGGCGTTATCTCCAGAGAACAGGCGGGCTGGGAAATCAACCGCGAAAACCCTGTTGAGGGCGGTGTGCCGGGAACGGAAACAAATTCTGATATACCGATTTATACCCGCATCACTTCTGATGGTACCGAGAGCTTTGTCGGCGCAGATGGCGACATCAACTACCTTGTTGACCAGCTGAAGGAGCAGACGGAGGTTACAGCGGGCGACCTGCGCGACCTGAGCGTAGCCGTTATCATTGACGGCAATACGCTGGGCAGCCTTGACAGGGAAGAACTGATTTCCCTTGTCGCAAGGGCGGCGGGCATTGACCCGACCCTCCAGAATGAGCGGGTCGAAGTGCTGAACGCACCGTTCTATACAGAACCTGCGGAAGAACCGGTAAGCCCTGCGGGCATCTTCTCGACATTCACGCAGACACAGCTGCTTATCCTTGCGGCGATTGCGGCGGCAGTTCTGCTGCTGCTGATACTGGTAATTGTATTGCTGGTACGGCGCAGGAGGAAAAAACGCAGACTGGAAGAGGAAGCTGCAGCGGCGGCAGCGGCAGAAGCAGCGGCGGCAGCGGCGATGGAGGAATACAGCCAGGCGGCGCTGGGAGCTGTTCCGGTTGCCGATACGGATGCCAGCGGCATGACGGACGATTTGCTCAACCTGCAGAACGAGCGCAGTTTGGAACTCAAGAACAAGATACGCGAATTTTCGGAGGAAAACCCCGAAATTGCGGCACAGCTTTTGAAGCGTTGGCTCAAAGGAGGCGAATCAGATGGCTGAGGCAGATAAATTAACACAGGAACAGAAGGCGGCAGCCGTTATCGTTTCGCTTGGCGTAGATAAGGCGTCAAAGCTATACAAACACTTAGGGCAGGAGGATCTCGAACGGCTCACCGTCGAGATCGCCCGCCTTGGGCATATCGAGGCGGAAACAACGGAAACCGTGCTGGATGAATTTTATAAGGAATGTCTGACACAGAAGGTTGTGACGGACGGCGGCATCGAATACGCAAGAACGGTTCTGGAAAAGGCTTTCGGCGAGGAAACGGCGAATACACTGCTCCAGAAGGTATCTAAGTCGCTGAAAGTTATGCCGTTTGCCTTCCTCAGCAAGACAAACAGCAAAAACCTCTTTTCGATACTGCAGCATGAACGCCCGCAGACCATTGCGCTGGTGCTTTCCTATGTGGAGCCTACGCAGGCGGCAGACGTTATCGTTATGCTGCCGGATGAAATGAAGCTGCGTGTTGTTACAAACATCGCAAAAATGGACAGCGCATCTCCCGAAGCCATTAAGCTGGTAGAGGCGGAAATGCAGAAGAAATTCTCCACGATACTTACGACGGACTTTACGCATGTCGGCGGCGTAGATTATATCGCGGAAGTAATGAACAACATGGACAGAAGCAACGAGAAATCTATTTTCGAGGGCCTCAACAGAGAGGACGAAGAACTCTCTGCCGAGATCCGCAAGAAAATGTTCGTTTTCGAGGATATCCTCACTATGGACGCGCGTTCTATCCAGCGTTTCCTGCGCGACTGCGACCAGAAAGACCTTGTGCTTGCGCTTAAAGGCACTACGGCAGAGGTTGCGAATGTTATCTTCGCAAACGTTTCCTCGCGTATGGCTGAGAATATCAAGTCTGACCTTGAGATTACAGTCAACGTAAGGCTGCAGGATGTTGAAGAAGCACAGCAGAGGATTGTACAGATTATCAGAACCCTTGAAGACCGCGGCGAAGTCGTTATCATGAAGGGCGGAAAGGGTGATATTATTGCCTAATCTTCTGAAGTTCTACCATAAAAAGCAAGTGGAAAAGTACAGCTTTAACGAGTATCTGGAGGAAGCGAAAAAAACGCAGCCTGAGGAGGAAGCTGTGCTTGAGCCGGAAGAGCCCATCACGGAGGAACTGGAAGAAGCTGCGCTGGAAGAACCGGAGGAGCCGGAAGAAATCCTTCCGGAGGAGCCAGAAGAACCGCAGGAGGAGCCGGAAAGCATGGGCATGGGCGATGCGCTTGCCCGCATCCATGCGGAGGAAATTCTTTCTCAGGCACGGGAGGAAGCAGAGGCAATGCTGGCCCGCGCAAGGGAGGAAGCCGAGCGGCTGAAAAGCCAGGCGTATGACAGCGGCTATGAGGCAGGTTACGAAAAAGGATATGACGAAGGCCATGCCAAAAGCATGACGGACGTCAGGGAAACCATGGACACACAATGCAGGGTTTATCTGGAGGAGATCCGCGAAACGGTGGACGAGGTCAGCCGGATGAAGGAGGAAATGTTCCAGAAATATAAACACGATTTGAAAAATATCGCCGTTGCCATCGGCGAAAAGGTGATACAGGTCAGTCTGAAATCCAGCGGGAGCGTCATTGAACGAATGATTGTAACTGCGACGGAGCGGCTGAAAACAAGGGAATGGGCAAAGATTTACATTGCCCGGACAGACGCGGACCTGATGGTACAGGGGGATTTGGATATCCTCAAGGCCATCTCCCGCCTTTCCCCCAACCTGAAGGTCGTTGCGATGGAAAACGAAAAGCCTGGAACGGTCATTATTGAACTTCCGGACGAAATCATTGACGCAAGCGCGTCCACACAGGTGGAAAATATTAAGGAAATACTGAACAACAGCGGGATGTAAAGCACCAGGGCCTGCCCCGGAACTTTGCTTCTTTCAAAAAAGCAGAGAAGGTTTTGCGGAACAGCGTTTCGCAGGGGCAAGGTCTGGTCCGCTGCCTGATATTTATACAAATCTGAAAGCAACACATAGCACTATCTGCTTAAAGAAAGCATTTGCAGTAAAGAACACTGGCAAAACGAAGTTTTGCCCGTTAAAGTTTAGGGTCAAGCCCTTCTTAAAGGGCTTGCGGAGGTTTGGAGGCAGCGCCGCCAGGGTTTTCAGGTCTTAGCATCGGAGGTTCTTTATGTTCAGGAATATGCCGGATATGATTTACAACGCCGAAACCATCAGCCACATCGGCAAAATAGAGAATATCGTAGGAATGACCATAGAGGCTTCCGGCGGAAAAGCTGCTATCGGCGACATCTGCCATATTTACAGTGAGAATGCCCGCGGGCAGGCGCTGGCGGAGGTCGTTGGATTCAAGAATGACAGAATCCTGCTTATGCCCTACGACAATATGACAGGGCTTGCGGCAGGGAACTTTGTCCGTAATACCAGACAGCAGCTGAGAATACCTGTGGGGGATTTCCTGAAGGGAAGAATCATTGACGCGCTGGGCAGGCCTATAGACGGGCTTTCCGGTTTTAAGCCGGACCAGTTCTTTTCCATAGAAAACCCGTACATCAACCCCCTTTCCCGTCCGCCAATCAGTGAGCGTATGGACTTCGGCATAAAAGCCATAGACGGCACGCTCTCCATCGGCAAAGGGCAGAGGGTCGGAATATTCGCCGGCAGCGGCGTTGGCAAAAGTACGCTGCTCGGCATGATTGCAAAAAATGTGAAAGCCGACATCAACGTAATTGCCCTTGTGGGCGAGCGTGGCCGAGAGGTTTTGGAGTTTGTCCAGAACGATTTGGGCGAAGCAGGGCTTGCGCGTTCCATATTGGTGGTTGCCACCAGCGACCAGTCCGCGATGCTCCGGTCGAAATGCCCTGTTGTCGCAACGGCGATTGCGGAGTATTTCAAAGGGCAGGGCAGAGATGTTCTGCTGATGATGGACTCCCTGACGCGTTTTTCCATGGCGCAGAGGGAAATCGGGCTGGCCGTTGGCGAGCCTCCCATAGCAAGAGGCTATACGCCTTCCATATACGCCGAGCTGCCTAAGCTGCTGGAGCGGAGCGGAAATTTCGAAGAAGGCTCTATTACCGGAATTTATACCGTTCTGGTGGAGGGCGATGATACAAACGAACCAATCGCCGATACCGTCCGTGGTATTTTGGACGGGCATATCGTGCTGACAAGGAAACTGGCAAATTCAAACCATTTCCCTGCCATAGATGTAAACGCAAGCATTTCCAGACTTATGAACGCCATTGTCAGCAAGGAACACCGCGCGCTGGCGTCGAAGCTGAGGGATATCCTGAGCGTTTACGAAAAAAATTCTGACCTGGTTTCCATCGGCGCTTACAAGGCGGGAAGCAACCCGCGATTGGATTTTGCGCTAACCAAAATTGACGAAATTAACCAATATTTAATGCAGGGTGTTAATGAGGCTTTCTCATATGAACAGTGCTTGGCTGAGATGCGCCGAATTTTGGCGAACAGTTGAAGCTAATCTTTTAATCCTACAAGCAGGAGAGAGTACATATAATGAAGAAGTTTCAATTTCAGTTAGATACGGTAATGGATTATAAGCAGCAGGTTTTGGAAAATCGTTTGGTGGAGCATGGCGCCGCCGCCGCTGCTGCTAATGCTCAGCAGGAAGTTTTGGATGCGGTGCAGAGCCGCAGAACTGAATATGAAGAGGAATATCGCCGCAAAAAAGCGGAGGGCTTGAATATTCTGGAGCTTTTGCAGTTTCAGGATTGTTTGCAGGCCTTGGAGCGCGAGGAACGCCGCGAGGCCGACAAGTTGCGCCAACTGCGGCGGGTTGAGGAGGAAAAACGCAGCCGGGTTATTGAGAGCAGGCAGGAAACGGCCACCCTGGAAAAACTGCGGGATATTAAGCACAAGGAATATTTGAAGGCGGTGCAAAAGGACGAGGAACGTTTTATCGACGACCTAACGGCGGCCCGCCGCTATGCTAACGCGAGCAATATGTGAGCTTCGGTTTAGGCCGGGGCGAGGATATTTCTCATATATTATATTCATTGAAAGGAGGTGAATGAGATGAAAGCAAACGGAGTGAACGGAGGCGGCATTGCTCAGCTGATGAATGCAATGTTGGGAGCCAACGGGCCAGAGGCAGGCAAACCGGCCGGGCCGGATTTTGAAAGCCTGTTGCAGCAGGCCGGAAGCAACCAGCAGCAGCCGGAGGCGGAGCCTCCCGCCCACGTCGAGCAGGAGCCCGCTCCCGAGGAGCCGGAGCCGGACCCGGTTCCCGACCAGCCTTTGCCGGCGGAGCCGGACGAGGAGGAGGACCACGACGGCTTCCCCGAGCCGGACGAGGAGGGCGAACCCCACCCCACGGAGTTTTCCTTCACCCAGGAGGAATTCGACCAGCTGGTGGCGGACGTGCTGGACGGCATCATCCAGGAGGATATGACCTCCATGGAGCAGGCCCGGGCGGTTTTTGACTACGTCCACAACAACATCCGCTATATCGGCCACGCCGACAAGGAGGACTGGGTCAACGGCGCATATGTCGGCCTGACTACCGGGAAGGGCGACTGCTTCACCTATTACGCCGTATCCCGGGCCCTGCTGGACGCCCTGGAGATTGAAAACCTGCCGGTGGAGCGCGTGGGGGGCAAAACCCTGCACTTCTGGAATCTGGTAAACTGCGGCGACGGCTGGTACCATTTTGATGCCTGCCCCCGCAGCTTGAAGATGCCGTCCTTCCTCAGCTTCATGGTGACGGACGAGCAGGTGGCGGCGTTCACCGCCATGGCGGGCCGGAATTATTACGACTTCGACGGTACGCTCCTGCCCGAGCGGGCCACGGAAACCGTCACCAAAACCTGGCCCAAGCCCCGGCCTGTGGAGACGGAGGAACCCGAGGCCGAAGACCCCGGAACAGAGGAGCCCGGGACGGAGGAACCCGGCGCCGCCGGCCCTGATGCCTCCGGCGAAAACACCGGTGCCATCGATTCCGTGGACCCGACGGAGCCCGTCCTGCCTGACGAGCCCGTTCTGCCGCCTGACGACGGCGCCGTTGGCATCGAGCAGCCGGCAGACCCCAACGCCCCCGTCCAATCCGGGGACGAGCCCCCCACAGAGGTGTGGGACGAGCCTCCGGCGGAGGATCTGCCCCAGCCCGAGCTGGGCGGCGATGAGATCGCAGATAACGCCGGCGGAGAGGATGTCGGCGGAGAAATGGAGGCGGCCTGATGCAGACCAATATTCTGGAATACCTGGACGCCACCGCCCGGCGGGTGCCGGAGAAGCTGGCTTTTTCCAACGGTCCGGAGGGTTTGACCTTCCGGGAGATCCATACGCAGGCCAGGGCCATTGGGTCCAGCCTGCTGGAGCTGGGCGCGGCGGGCGAGCCGGTGGTGGTATTTATGGAGCGGCACCCCAAGATGGCAGCAGGATTTTTCGGCGTGGTGTACGCCGGGTGCTTCTATGTGCCCATCGACGGGGAGATGCCCTCCTTCCGTGTGGAGCTGATTTTTCAGCAGCTGAAGCCCCGCTTCGTCCTCTGCGATGAAAAGACCCGGGAACAGGCCCAGTCCCTGGCCCCCCAGGGGGCCCATGTCCTGCCCTACGACCAGCTGGCCGCATCGGCGATCAACGAGGACGCGCTGGCCCAGGTCCGGCGGAACGCCCTGGACACAGACCCCATTTACATCGTCTTTACCTCCGGCTCCACCGGCGTGCCCAAGGGCGTAGCCGCCTGCCATCGGTCGGTATTGGACTATATCGAGCGGCTGGACGAGGTTCTGGGCGTCACGGAGGACACCGTTTTCGGCAATCAGACTCCCCTCTATTTCGACGCCTGCCTCAAGGAGCTGTACTCCACCATCCGGTGCGGCTCCACCACCTATCTGATTCCCAAGCAGCTGTTTTCCTTCCCGGTCAAGCTGGTGGAGTACCTCAACGAGTACAAGATCAACACGGTCTGCTGGGTGGTGTCCGCCCTGACCATGATCTCCGGCTTCAAGGTGCTGGACAAGCATATCCCGGAGTACTTTCACACGGTGGCTTTCGGCAGCGAGGTCTTTCCCATCAAGCAGTTCAAGCTCTGGCGCGCGGCCCTGCCCAACGCCCGGTTTATTAACCTCTACGGCCCCACCGAGGCCACGGGCATGTCCTGCTGGTACGAGGTGGACCGGGAGTTTGCCGACGACGAGGTGCTGCCCATCGGCAGGCCCTTCCTCAACACGGGGCTTCTCCTCCTGACGGAGGAGGACCGTCCCGCCGCCCCCGGCGAGCCGGGGGAGATCTGCCTGCGGGGCACCTGCCTGACCCTGGGGTATTACGGCGACTTTCAGCGGACCAACGAGGTGTTTGTGCAGAACCCCTTGAACAAGGCGTATCCGGAGCTGATTTACCGCACCGGCGACATCGGAAAGCTCAATGAGCGTGGGGAGCTGGTGTTCCTCACCCGGAAGGACAATCAGATCAAGCACATGGGGCATCGCATTGAGCTGGGGGAGATCGAGGTGGTCGCCGCCGCCGGCGAGGGCGTCCGGGGGGTGTGCTGTCTCTATGAGAAGGAGAAAAAGAAGCTGATTCTCTGCTATGAGGGGGAGTGCGAGGCCGCCGGCCTCGCCCGCTATCTTCGTTCCAAGCTGCCCACGTATATGGTTCCCAATAGGATCGTACCTGTTGAGGAGCTTCCCCGTACGCCCAATGGGAAGTTGGATAGAAGGACGCTGGCTGCTCAGGTGGTCGAATAGACTTCTCTTCGCCGCCTCCGGCGGCGAACGGGG
>OFGR01003037.1_pt1 | contig 10368 bp, 8 predicted proteins | sample 1521811 | NCBI WGS metagenome assembly OFGR01 (sample SAMEA3504098, study PRJEB24116) | mouse gut metagenome | biome: mouse gut; feature: mouse-associated habitat; material: faeces | place: Denmark | collected 2011
ATTGCGCCGGCAACGCTTGTAGGACTTTTTGGATATGTTATCGGAAATTATTTTGCCGTGCTTACCGCAAATATATTCCTTTAAAATTACTTGGATCAAGGAAGGTGGAATCATTATGAATCGAATTGTAGTCGGAGAGATCATGCATGAAAGCAGCTCTTTTGCCAAATTTCTTACGGAGGAAGAGAATTTCCGTAGAACTTTGATGTGGTATGAAAAGGAAGATGTGTGGAAACTTTGTGAAATCGGAATGAAAGACTATCTTACCGGTATTATGGAAACTGGAAAAGACAGGGGGTTAGAAATCTCTCCGTGCTTTTGTGCCTTTGCTTCGCCGTCGGGAGTTATATCTGCAGCATGCTTTGAAAGCCTGAAAAAGCATTTCTTTGACGGAATTGACAATGAAAAACAGATTGACGGGTTTTGTCTTGCCCTTCATGGGGCGGGTGTCTCTGAATGTACGCCGGATGTTGAGGGGAGTATTTTAGAGGAGATTTGCGGCAGATATGGACGGAATATACCGTTGGTCATGACGCTTGACCCTCATGCGAACATTACCCGTAAAATGACAGAACTGGCTACAGTGCTAATACCCTCCAAATTATATCCGCACACGGATACTTATGAAACGGGAAGAAAAGCAGCAGATATACTGCACGGTATCCTTGAAGGCAAAGTTCATCCGACGATGCATGTCGAGAGGATAGAGATGCTGATTCCTATCACGAAAGGCTGTACTTATGAGGAACCCATGAAATCTGTAATAGAGAAATGTATGCAGGCGGAACAGATAGAAGGAGTGCTGGACTGTTCTTTTGCTCAGGGATTTCCTTACAGCGATATTGAGGAATGCGGGGCAGCAGTGGTAGTAACAACTGATAATAAACCGGAACTTGCGAGAAAAATCGCAGTAGAAATCGCAGGATATATCATTGAAAGAAAAAGGGATTTTATCTCAGATTGCCTGACAGTGACGGAAGGCGTTGATAAAGCAGAGCAGTTTCTTTGTGGAAAGGCAGAAATGGTTGTCATGAATGAAGTTTCGGATAATCCCGGAGCGGGTACGCCGGGGGACGGAACATATCTGCTCAGGGAACTGATAAAGAGAGATATTGGAAAGACCTGCTGTGGTGCAGTGATTGATAAAGAGGCGGTAGAACAGGCAGTGGCTTCCGGAGCAGGAACAACAGTTGACATCCGTCTCGGCGGAAAAACTGACGATATGCATGGGGAGCCGATAGAACTGAAAAATGCATATGTAAAATCAATCTGTGATGGGAAATACAATCTTCTCAGTGCAATGACCCATGACCAGCCCGTTAATTTTGGCACATGTGTACGTCTTACTGTAGGCAATGTGGATATTGTGGTCGCATCAAACGGATTTCAGGTTATGGATGACGGGCTTTTTTCCCTTCTTGGGATCAATGTGAAAGAATACAAGATTGTAGCAGTCAAATCAGCGCAGCACTTTAAGGCATATTTTAAAAACATGACAAAGCACATTATAACTGTGGACTCTCCGGGAATCAGCACAGGGAGACTTGAGGAATTGCCGTTCAGGCACATTCCGCGTCCGATATTCCCAATAGATATGTAAAGAAAAAACCATTGGAAACATAAGCGTTTCCAATGGTTTTAAATTGCAGTTAAATGCGGATGGTGGGACTTGAACCCACACGAGGTTGCCCCCGCAAGATTTTGAGTCTTGTGCGTCTGCCATTCCGCCACATCCGCTTGAGAATTGTTTCCTCAAACCGTTACTCATTGTAACACAATGTTTTCTAAATTACAACATTTTTTTGGACAATACCTTTTAAAATATGTTGTTTTAGTGTATAGTAATAAGTGATTTTATTTTTGGAGTGAATATATGGGTGAAAAGATTGTTTTGATTGACGGGCACAGTATACTCAACCGGGCGTTTTACGGGCTGCCGGACCTGACGAATTCGGAGGGGCTCCATACCAATGCCATCTACGGTTTTTTAAATATTATGTTCAAGATTTTAGAGGAGGAGCGTCCGGAGTACCTTACGGTTGCTTTTGACGTCCATGCCCCTACCTTCCGCCACGAGATGTACAAGGAGTACAAAGGCACGAGAAAGCCCATGGCGGAGGAATTAAGGGAACAGGTTCCTGTAATGAAAGAAGTGCTGGCGGCAATGGGCATTAAGACCATCGAGCAGGCGGGGCTTGAGGCGGACGATTTGTTAGGGACGCTCTCGGTGCGCGGAGAGGCGGCAGGCATGGAGGTGTCGGTGATTTCCGGCGACAGGGATCTGCTGCAGCTTGCCACGGAGCATGTGAAGATACGGATTCCAAAGACAAAGCAGGGCCGCACAGAGGTGGAAGATTACTATGCCGCCGACGTGAAGGAAAAGTATCAGGTTACGCCCCGGGAGTTTATAGACCTGAAGGCGCTCATGGGGGATTCCTCTGACAATATACCGGGGGTTCCGAGCATCGGCGAGAAGACGGCGACGAAGATCATCACGGAGTACCATTCTATTGAGAATGCATATGAACATGCGGATGAGGTGAAACCGCCCAGGGCGTCCAAGGCGCTTAAGGAGCACTGGAATCTGGCGGTCATGAGCAAGGAGCTTGCCACCATTGAATGCGGCGCTGGGTTTGACTATGATTTTTCGGAGGCAAGGCTTGGGAATATCTATACAGAGGAGGCTTACGGGTATTTCCAGAGGCTGCAGTTTAAGAATTTGCTGGGCCGCTTTGAGGTGACGGCGCCTTCTGATTCGGTGGAAGATTTCTTTAAGGTAATAGAAGATAAAAATGAGGCGGAGGAAGTATTTTCCCGGGCAAAGGGGAAAGGCTGCGTGGGGGCTGTCATTTTTAAGGATGAGGAGAATGTGCTGCCGCTGTTTGCAGGGAGCGCGGAGCTTGGGGGAGTCGGCATCTGCTTTTCAAAGGAGGACATCTACTGCATCCGGTGCGGGAACGGCATTGAGAAGGAGTGGCTTTTGGAGAACTTATCGGCGGTGTCCGACAGTGCAAAGAGGTTCTCTGTGTTTGACTTGAAGGCATGCCTTAAGCATCTGGAGGTTAAAAACCGGGCCGCCTGCTTTGACGTCCTTGTGGCGGCGTATCTTCTGAATCCGCTAAACAGCGGGTATGCCTTTGCGGATGTGGCAAGAGAGCAGCTTGACATTTTGATAGAGGAAAAGTCCGGGCAAGATGTGAAGGCGTGCTATGAGGCGTACACGGCGTTTGCCGCGGCAGAGAGGCTTTCGGAGAAACTTGCGGCGGCGGGGATGGATAAGCTGTTTTCGGAGATTGAGATGCCGCTTGTATTTACCCTCTATGAGATGGAGGAAAACGGGGTCAAGGCGCAGGCGGAGGCTCTGAAGGTTTACGGCGACCAGCTTGTCGGCAGGATCTCGGAGCTTGAGAGGGAGATCTGCGAGGACGCGGGAGAGGCTTTCAACATCAATTCACCCAAGCAGCTCGGGGCCATCCTTTTTGATAAAATGGGGATCAAGGGCGGAAAGAAGACGAAGACAGGGTATTCTACGGCGGCGGATGTGTTAGAAAAGCTTGCGCCGGACTACCCGATCATAGATAAGATATTAGAGTACCGGCAGATTACGAAGTTAAAATCCACTTACGCCGACGGCCTTGCCAACTTTATCGGGGCGGACGGCAGGATCCACGGGAAATTTAACCAGACGGTCACTGCCACGGGGAGGATCAGCAGCACAGAGCCGAACCTCCAGAACATACCGATCCGGATGGAGCTTGGGAGGCTGATCCGGAAGGTGTTTGTGCCGGAGGAAGGGTATGTGTTCGTGGATGCGGACTATTCCCAGATTGAGCTCAGGGTGCTTGCCCACTGCTCCGGGGATGAAAAGCTTATTGAGGCGTACAGGGAAGAGGCGGATATCCACCGGATTACGGCCTCTCAGGTGTTCCATGTGCCTTTTGAGGAAGTGACGGATGAGCAGAGGCGCAACGCCAAGGCGGTGAATTTTGGGATTGTGTACGGAATCAGCTCCTTTGGGCTGAGCCGGGATCTCAGCATTTCCAAAAAGGAGGCGGCGCAGTATATTGAAGATTACTTCCATACCTATCCGGGAATCAAGACTTTTCTTGACGGGGCGGTGAAGGATGCGAAGGAGAAAGGATACGCGGTGACATTGTTCGGAAGGCGCAGGCCTGTGCCGGAGCTTTCTTCCAGCAATTTTATGCAGCGCTCCTTCGGGGAGCGGGTTGCCATGAACTCGCCTATACAGGGAACGGCCGCAGACATTATGAAGATTGCCATGATCGGAGTGGAGAGGCGGCTTAAGGTGGAAGGCATGCGCTCAAGGCTGGTTTTGCAGGTGCACGACGAACTTCTTATAGAGGCGTGGGAGCCGGAGATTGAGGCTGTGCAGAGGATGCTTAAGGAAGAGATGGAGCAGGCGGCGAACCTTCTGGTGCCGCTTGAGATTGATATGCATACAGGCACGAACTGGTATGAGGCGAAGTGACGGGAAAGGGAACACGAAAACATGGAACCGGAAGATGTCAGGAGGAGATAAAGCATGAAAGTGATTGGAATTACCGGAGGAGTAGGCGCAGGGAAGACGCAGGTTCTTGAGTATCTGAACAACAAGTACGGGGCGACGATATGCCAGACAGATTTGGTTGCCAAAAAGATGCAGAAAAAGGGCGGCGAGTGCTTTGACGCCATCGTGGAGCATTTCGGGGAGTCGATCCTCAACGAAAAGGGCGAGCTTGACAGAGACCGTCTGGCCGGGATCATCTTCAATGATCCCGAGGAGCTTGAGGCGATGAACGCCATCGTACATCCGGCGGTGAAGGATGAGATCCGAAAAAAGATCGCCCATGAGGAGCGCAAGCACACTAATGTGTTTATTGTGGAGTCTGCCCTTTTGATCGAGGACAGCTATGACGAGTTCTGTGACGAGCTGTGGTATATCTACGTGGAAGATGAGACGAGGAAGAAACGGCTTATTTTTTCCAGGGGGTACGACGCGAAGAAGGTTGCCGACATTATCTCCTCGCAGCCGTCTAAGGATATTTACCTTAAGCACTGCGACAGGGTGATCGACAATAACGGCGTGTTTGCCGAGACGATGGAGCAGCTTGACTGCGCCATAAAAGATTTGTAAACCGGAAAAATATGTGAGCCGGGAAGGCTTGCGGACGGAAAAATGCAGGATGGGCAGGTTACATAGATGAGATTATGCAGCATAGCCAGTGGGAGCAGCGGGAACTGCATCTATATCGGAGACGGCAAAAGCCATCTCCTGGTAGACACTGGAATCAGTAAAAAGAGGGTGGAAGAGGGGCTTAAGCAGCTTGACGTTAAGGGGGAGGAGGTTGACGCCATCTTCGTGACCCATGAACATATTGACCATATACAGGGGCTCGGGGTGTTCTGCCGGAAGTATAAGACTCCGGTGTACGCTACGGGGGGCACCATCGAAGGGATAAGAAAATGCAGCACTCTTGGGAAACTGCCGGAGGGAATCCTCCGGGAAGTGGAGGTTGACAAGGTGCTTAAGGTCGGGTGCCTTGCGGTGCGCCCTTTTGCCATCTCCCACGATGCCAACGAGCCTTGCGGCTACCGGGTGGAGAACGGTGCGAAAGCGGTTGCGGTGGCGACGGACCTTGGAACTTACGACGCGTATACGGTGGAGAACCTTAAGGCGCTGGACGCGGTAGTCTTAGAGGCCAACCATGACATCCATATGCTGGAGGTGGGGCCTTATCCGTATCCCCTTAAGCGCAGGGTCATGGGAGAGCGGGGGCATCTTTCAAATGAGTTGTCAGGACGGCTCCTTTGTGATATACTTCATGACGGGTTAAAGAGCGTGATGCTTGGGCATCTGAGCAAGGAGAACAATTATGCCGAGCTTGCCTATGAGACGGTCAAGCTGGAGGTAAGCCTTGGCGATAACCCTTACCGGGGCGAGGACATACCCATTACGGTAGCGAAAAGAGACGCGGTGTCGGGCATCATCGAGCTGTGATCTGGGATGCCGGAGGAAGAAGGCCGCGTGGTTAAATGCAGGGCATATAATATGAAAGAAGATAAGTGAGGTAGAATGAATGGGGAAAATAGCGATTATGACGGACAGCAACAGTGGGATTACCCAGCGCCAGGCGAAGGTGATGGGGATTTACGTGCTGCCGATGCCGTTTTTTATTAACGGGGATATGTATTTTGAGGATATCACTCTGACCCAGGAGGAGTTTTATCAGAGGCTTTTGGAGGATGCGGACATCTCTACTTCCCAGCCGTCGCCTGCGGATGTGATGGAGCTGTGGGATGATGTGCTGAAGGAGCATGACGAGATCATCCATATCCCTATGTCCAGCGGGCTGAGCAGTTCCTGTGAGACGGCGCTTTCTCTGGCTCAGGACTATGAGGGAAGGGTGCATGTGGTGGACAACCAGAGGATCTCCATCACCCAGCGGCAGTCTGTCCTTGACGCTCTTGAGATGGCGAAGAGGGGGATGGGCGCCAAGGAAATCGTGGATGTTTTGATGGCGGAAAAGCTGGAGGCCAGCATCTATATCACGGTGGATACGCTGAAATATTTAAAGAAGGGCGGACGTGTGACGGCTGCGGGCGCGGCTCTGGGAACGGTGCTCAACATCAAGCCGGTGCTCCAGATCCAGGGAGACAAGCTTGACGCTTTCGCCAAGGTAAGAGGCTTTAAAGCGGCGAAAAAGAAGATGCTGGATGCTATTGAAAAGGATATAAACGTCCGTTTCGCAGGCAAGAAGGTTCATCTCCAGGCGGCGTATACCTGTTCGGCAGAGGAGGCTGAGGAGTGGAAGAAGGAGATCATGGAAAGGTTCCCGGGGTATGAGGTGCATATGGATCCGCTTTCTTTGAGCGTTTCCTGCCATATCGGGCCGGGGTCTATGGCGATTGCGTGCTGCAAGGAGGCTGAAGTGTAAAAAATATAAAAAGGAGGATTGGCTCTATAATGAATCTAGGGAAAAAATTGACGATAGCCAGCATACTAATGATATTGATTCCTCTTATAGTGTCAGTTCTGCTTTGTGTTATTGTTGTTTTTTACAAAGGTGACAGTACTCTCAATCGTTTAAAAAGCCTTTTTGAGAACGACAATGGAATTATAAATGTTCAGACGATTCTGTATTCTTATGAAAGTCAGATTTTAAGCTATACACCTCTACAGTATGAAGGGGATGAAAGAGAAGAAGATGATGAAGAAGATGATGAAGAAGAAGATGAAGATGATGATGATGATGAAGAAGATGATGATGAAGATGATGAAACTCAGAAAGATATCAATTATGAGTCTGCCGCAAATGCTTTCGGGGGATTGATAAAAGAGCTGGAAACATTGAGATATTATTATCAGATCAGGTGTGGTAATCAGGTTATTTTTTCGAATCTTCCAGAAGGTTTAGAAACTGAAATAGAAACTTTGGCCGGAAAAGAATACAAGACAATTCGAAATTTTGCTGTGACAGACGGGGGTAATTCTGTTGTAAAACGGACATATTCTGATGGAAGAAAAACAATGGATGTCCTGGCTTATTGTGAGTGGTATGATAACAGCCATTTATCGCAGATTATCAGAGATTTTTTTATTTTGATAGTTCTTTTCATGGTAGTTTTGACTGTAACAATTATTATTAGCATATTTATTCTGACCAGATGGCTGAGCAGCGGGATGCGAAGTTCTCTGGGAAAGTTATCTGAGGCGGTAAAACAGGTGCAGGATGGCAATCTGGAATATCGGATCAACAGCCGGGAAAAGGATGAGTTAGGAAAGGCATGCCAGGAATTTGACGAGATGACAGAGTATCTGGAAAATTCTGTAAAAGAGCGTGAGAAATATGAGGAGACAAGAAAGCAGATGCTGGCAGGAATTTCCCATGACCTGCGTACACCCCTCACCTCAGTTAAAGCGTATGTGGAGGGGCTAAGGGATGGTATCGCAAATACTGAGGAAAAAAGGCAGCGGTATTATAATGCGCTGAGAATACGTGCAGCAGATTTGGAAACTCTTATCGATAATTTGTCGGTGTTTTCCGGGTTTGACAGGGGAGAATATCATTTTTTAATGGAGAGAATTGAATTTGGCGAATTCCTTTCGCAGTACTTTAAGGAATATTCAGTTGAATTTCAAGAAAATCATATCAACATTAACTGGAAATGTCCATCAGATGAACATTTTTATATAAGGGGGGACAAAAACCAGATAAGGAGAATACTTGGAAATTTGGTTCAGAATACATTAAAATACAGAGAGAAGGATGAAACCGCATTAAAAGCTGAACTTTACAGAAAGGATGGCAGAGCTGTGCTGGAGCTGGAGGATGACGGGCCGGGGGTGCCGCCAGAAGAAAGAGAACTGATTTTTGATTCCTTTTACCGTGGGGATAAGGCGCGCAGCGACCCCGGGAGCGGGAGCGGACTGGGGCTTTCCATTGTAAAAGAGATTCTGAAAGGACACAAGGCGACTGTCCTGGCAAAAAGCGGTGCGGATGGAAAAGGTCTCAGGATAATCATGGGCTTTCCTTTGGCGGAAGGAGATAAACAGGCATGAAGAAAATTTTAATTGTGGAAGATGATATTTTAATTGCTGAAATTGAGAGAGATTATCTGGAGGCAGAGCGTTTTGAGGTGACAATTTGCCAGAATGGGCAGGAGGGCCTCAGGCTGGCGCTGGAGAATAATTATGATCTTATCATTCTTGATGTGATGCTGCCGGGAACCAGCGGATTTGCAATTTGCCGGGAAATACGCCGTGAAAAGGATGTGGCAGTTATCATGGTAACTGCTAAAAAGGATGATGTCGATAAAATACGGGGTTTGGGGCTTGGTGCAGACGATTATATTGTAAAGCCCTTTAGTCCCGGTGAGCTTGTGGCAAGGGTGAAAGCACATATCAATATCCATGAGCATTTAAAAAGTCAAAACGGATGCAATGAGGCGAAGAGCAACGATTTTGAAACAGGAAGCATACGGGTTGCGAATCTTAAGATATTTCCTCTGTCCAGACAGGTGTTCTGCAGTGACAGGGAAGTGGAGATGGCCAATAAGGAGTTTGAACTTCTTTATTTCCTTGCATCTAATCCCAATATTGTGTTTTCTAAGGACGCCCTATTCGATAAGATATGGGGAATGGATGCGATAGGAGGCACGGCGACTGTGGCAGTGCATATAAACCGTATCCGTGAAAAAATCGGAACTGACAAGGAGAATCTGAAACTGATAGAGACTGTATGGGGTGCGGGATACAGATTCAGAGTGAAGTAAAGAATTTATAAATTGTTTAAATTTGATTTATGTACACTTTAACAGTTTATTCTATAATAATTGTGAAGCGAATCGGAGTTAAAGGATGCGAAACAGTCTGCAGCATCAGGATGCCCGAGATATTTTTAGTTGGAAGTAAAAGAAAGGCAGGAGGAATATCGCGATGAAAAAGAAACTGATTGCAGGATTATTGGTATTTGCAATGATGGTTACATCGGCCATGCCGGCAATGGCTGCCGTCAAGGCGAGAAAGATTGCCATCAAAGGAAAAAAGACTGTCACTGTAGGACGTACGATAGAGCTGGACAGCGTCATCACGCCAAAGAAAGCTAAGGTAAGAGACCGCAATATTATATGGACCAGCAGCAAGCCATCTGTGGCAAAGGTTCTGGAAAAAAGAGACGATGACACAAAGATAAAAGGGATGAAGCCCGGGAAAGCAACGATTACGGTACGGATCAAGGGCACATCCATTAAAAAGAAGTATAAGATCACTGTTAAAAAAGCGTCTAAAAAGTCAAAGACAAGTACAGATTCGGCAGTGAAAAAAATCAATCAATATAAGTCTGAGGCGCAGGCACTGAGGGCTGAAATCGGCAAGATACAGCTTGCGGCGACTTATGGGGAGAGACGGGTTCAGTACCTTACCTATGAAAGAAAGATAGATGCCATTGATGATAAATTAGGCAAACTGGATGATGTCTGGGAAGATAAGTATGACGACGGGAAGATCACCCGTTCTCAGTACAGGTCTCTGGAAAGGAAGATTGAGGCGGTAGAAGACTACCTGGAGATTCTGGAAGACGAGCTTGAGCAAAAATTTAATTTTGAATTTGATTAAAATGGGATTGAAGTAAGAAGACCATATGGGGGCTGCCAGGCAGCCCCCTTTTCATATTATGCCGCCGTTTTTTATATAAGCTGTCCGGCGACAATCTTCCCATCCTCAATCCTTACGATCCGGTCTGCCATCTGCGCGATTTCCGGGTTATGGGTGATCATGACGATTGTCTGGGAAAATTCCCTGCTGGTCATCTTAAGGAGTCCAATCACGTCGTCGCTGGTCTTGCTGTCTAAGTTCCCGGTGGGCTCATC
>OFGR01003038.1_pt1 | contig 10368 bp, 9 predicted proteins | sample 1521811 | NCBI WGS metagenome assembly OFGR01 (sample SAMEA3504098, study PRJEB24116) | mouse gut metagenome | biome: mouse gut; feature: mouse-associated habitat; material: faeces | place: Denmark | collected 2011
ACTGAAGATTGTACATGCTCTCCTCTTCGAGACCTCTGTCATAGTATTCCTGAATTTCCTCTGTGGCCTGGTGAAACTCCTCCATCTCCTCCTCAAAAGACACGTCCTCTTCGTCTAATAGATTAAGGGTAGCAGGATAGAGATAAGCAATCTTGAAACCTAGTTTGACCATGCGGTCTATCTTATCCAAGCCAGATTCTACACCTTGTTCCAGCATATACTCGACGTAGGGCTCAATGGTACGCTTATTGATCTCGACGATGCCGAATTTATGGAATGCGTCCTTTGTAAGGCAGGTAGCGAAAGCAACCCGTCCAGCGCAATCGGTATAGCCATTCCAGGACACTGTGTCACTAACCGTTATTTCCTGCCCGAACAAGTCCTCAAAGAGATCATCTTCATGAGAATAGTGCTTTACAACAGAACCCTTCTGAAGGTTCGCACGAGTACACACATTCAGGCCATATAGGATTTCGTGACGGGGCATAATGGCGCATTCACCTGTCTTTGGGAAATAGATGTTTTGCGCGATAGACATGAGGTTAGAGACCTCTTTTACGGCGTCATCTTCTACAGGGACACGTATCCACATCTGATCCCCATCAAAGTCAGCATTGAAACCGACAACGCATAGAGGGTTAATGCGAATCGATCGTTCATCACTCAGCTCTGCATGGAATGATCGCATAGAGGGTTTGTGCAAGGTTGGCTGGCGTCCAATTACCACAGGTACCTTATCTAGGATACCGCGTGAAACGAGCCTGTCATTGCACTTCTGTGTTCTGTGTGGTCCTGTCCAGTCAGATGGATCAGGATTTGTCATGTCCTTGAATAGATGGTGGCGGAACAACTTAGGTGCCATATCCTTTGGGATCTTGATATTTCGAATGGACAGGAAAGGATCAATTGTGATGACAGAACGACCAGAATAGTCTACATTCCGTCCAAGCATATACTTTCGAATATGACCTTCCTTTGTTGTTATCTTCTCCAGAATAGAACGCTGGTTTTTGTTACGAGCGTCCGAAGTGTCCATAAGACGAATGACAGCATCTGACAGGCGCCGGTACTTTGTGGCAAACAAGTTTGCGTCAAACATACCGGACAGTAGAAGCGCTAAATCCTGATTTGCCTTTATTACGTCGCCATAAGCGGTTGTAATGGGACTGTGATGCCGCATATCCGTATCTGGGCGCATGTTAATAGGCATGACTGCAATGTGATCGAGGAACATACTATACATCCGATCCTTATGGTCCTGCAGGTTAATTAAATAGGAAAGCCTAGATTCCGGCGACTGGAGAAATACCTTTTCCACGACATATGGAAGCATCTCATAGGTGCAGGTATCCTCTGCGATAAATTTCCAATCCCCCACAACGGTGAAGCCCTGTGAACCTCCGCGCACAAAGTGGCCCTTGCCAGAAACGTTTCCATAGCGTTTCCTATACTCTGGGAGTAGCTTGTTGAAGCATCCAAGAATGGCCTTCTCAATGTCGAAATCATCTACAAGCTTCCTCAAATACTCGGCGTGCCAAAGGAAGTCTTGGGGCCTCTTCATGTACTCGTTATCTAAGGGGACCAGGATATCCTGGCTTCGGTCATAGCAGCATCTGACATTTAACACGTCTCGCAGGATGTCCTTCTCATTTTTGCTCAATCCAAGAATATGTGCTAACTTAGAGGCCTCAGTACCTGCGATGATGGGATTCAATACAGGCTTACATAAACGGATATAACCACGTAGATGGTCACTGGCGATAGAACGGTCTGTATTCATGGACTCTATGTTGTCCCCGAAGATTTCGGGCGAAACTAGGGAGGAGGACAATGCCTCTCCTTTCAGAACAGGGTAAGTTTCTTTGACTTCCTTACCCATTTGGTAATAGTCATCAGGTTGCATCCTGCCAATGTGCAAGGACATCGTAAATCACTCCTCATTCCAAATACGTTGAAATAGTTCAGGGGTCATACCATTGTAGTACCTTACCTCAATGTGGTCAGAGTAGGCAGGAAGCACTCTGACATATTCAATTAAGGTATGTACAGTATTTAGCGGAAAGAAGGTAGCCTTCTGAATGATATCCGCGTTCTCTGCCATAGGGTGGTATCCTGCATTCTGATGCAAGAAAAATTTGATGGATACAGGACGTATCCCAGTGAATAGGTAAGTATCCTTGCAGATAGGGGCACAGTTATGTTTTCCGTTGCAAACCCAGATGGCAGATCCAGTGGTAATAGCGCCTACACGCTCTTCGCTATGTACAATTTCACTCTCTGCCCCTACGAAGATGATGCCATTCAGGTTAGCGGCAATGGCTACTGTAGCTTCCTGGCAACTTGGATTTCGCCCCACCGCTGTAGTGGTGGAGGTTGTTTGCGGGGAAACGATAGTAAATCCAATGGGCATGGTTACAGGGACTTTACCGTCCAAGATGGCCTCTCGGAAAAGTGTATGAGCCTGTTTGATATCCATCCCAGGAACATCAATCCTGGTGCCATTGATCAAAATCGGGAAAGGACCCAAAATACATGACCTCCAATCCATATAATGAGAAACACTGTTTCTTGCCAAGAGCCTGTCAAAACTGACGCAATGTGCAGATGGTTTGATGTTAATGGCCATAATAAAGGGACGCCTTTCTTATTAAAGGCGTCCGCGACAATGTGCATTATGTACCCTACTTCAAAGCCAAGTATTAAGTCTGGGAGGATAGGAAGTCCCAGACTTGCGACGTAAAACATGAAAATACCAAGAATGATAGGGATCACCAAAGTATGTGTAAAGCCTCGGTGGATCAGGTGCCTGGAAATGAACTTGAATTTACGTCCAAGTTTTGATTGGGGGATATCGATATCTGGCATATAAGAGCCGGGTACCACTGAGAGCATCCCAACAATGGGAAGAAACTCATGTCCACCAAATGCCATCCCTGTTGGGTTCAAAACCGTCATAAGGAGCATTGTGGTTGCACCACAAACAGCGTGTGTTTTACCTGTCATTCTGTTCCACCTCCCTTCAATATTCGGGAGAAGTAGGACTCTTTTGGTATAGACATTGTTTCCTTGGGTTTCGTCCGTCCCCTAGAAAGCATGCTTCGCACATCTGGAATTGTCCGTGCCAGAGCTACTTCGCGTGACATAGAAGGCAACATACCTTTATCATCAGTTAGTTTTACGCCCAATGACTCCAGGTAGTAGCGGAACATTTCGACAGAATAGGGGAGGGCCTTCTCATCTGTAGATAAGGAAGGAAGCCCCAACTCATCCAGCTGGCGTTCAATACGGGCTAACACGTTATCGGATGAGGCGTTCATTGTCTCATCTAGGAAGTTCTTTGCACCATAGGCGGCGAGTGCGAAGAGTTCCATTTCACCCATACGCTGGCCGCCGCCACGGGCAGAGCCTTTCGGCGGCTGCTTGTAAATACGAAGATAATCTTCTTCCAGCATACCAGCTCTCGCATGAATCTTGAGGTTGACCTCTTGCTCTAGCTTCAGCATATACGGGACACCAAAGGTAACAGGGTTGGCAAGGTATTTACCTGTTTCCGGATTCCATAGACGGGCTGTCCCATCGGGGTTAAAGCAGCCCTCCCAGTCCCGTATTTCTGTGTGCCGTTTCATGGCATGCTCATGCAAGGACTCGGGGAGCATGGGGTACTTATCGCACACACTTCTGGCGTCTGGATTATTTGCCAGCTCCCATACATAGTGCATGAGAAGTTTGATGTCGCCCTTGGTAGCGCCGTTGAAAGCATCACTTTCGATATAGACGTCGAGGAGTGTGGCAACAAAGCCTAGGTATGCCTCATAGTTCTGGCCTAGATTCATACGTGACGGGACACCACAAGGATTGAGCTTAATATCAATAGGACGCCCATTGGCGAAACAGGGCATTTCGCTATTCTTGAAGACCCTAGCTACCGTACCTTTGTTAGAGTGGCGGCCGGCCATCTTGTCACCTGTACGTAATCTATTGAAAGATAGTAGGTGTGCCGTATACTCTAGTTTGGAACCATCTTTCTTTCTATCAATATGATGTAGGATGCCGCTCTGCTTGTCTGTACGCAGTTCGTGAGTCCTAGTGATTCTTGGGTCGCGTCCATCTCGGATGGTGGCACGGGCGATCAGCCCACCCTCTCGGATGTAGTGATACTGATAATTGTTTTCCGTTCGGCAGGAGTCACTGTTGTTGACCTTGTATCTGTGCTCACTCTTTGTGTTGGTGATAGAGATCAGCTGATTGGCGGCATGTTCGGACACAGCGACAGCATCCTCGTATGTGTAGCCATCTGCCAGATAGGCAGCAAATAGGTTGACACCGGGGGAATAGATGCCTTCCCTGGCAAACAGAGAATCGACGAGCACATCGCCCTTCTTGAATCTATCTCCTGTCTTGACGTGGAAGTTTAAGAAATTAATGGAATGCACTGTTACTGTGGATTCATTGATATCAATCTCAATCGGTTCTTCTCCATCATACTGAAGCATAATACTGCCTGGATAGATTTCCTCAACCACACCATCCTTCTCTGCTCTTAATGCATAGGTATTGCTGTGGTTGAAGCATTGTCGGTACATAGAGGTAAACACTCTTGGTACCTGACTACCTTGTACTAAGATTGATTGTTTTAACATGTTCGTCGCATAGGTGACACGCACAGCATCATCGGCACAGGCAAACGGAATAAGGGCTGCGGAGGGGGAGAGGTGCTGCTCACAGTAAGCGTTTACAAAATCTAAAGCATTAGCGCTAACATTTGCGATGGCCACTTGGTTATTGGGAGCTGGAACACGGGCTAGTACTTTTGTATTGAGATACTTGCCATCTTTCATTTTCAGCGTAATCAAATCCCCAATGACCCATTTAGCTTCCTCTGTGGCAGTGAGGTACACTACGTCAGAGCTGATGCCTGTGATATTCCCTTTGCTATCTTTCAGAACTGCCCGATAGGGGGTCTTGAGAATTCCGTTCTCGATTTTGGCACCGATTGCTTTGGTATTCGTGATGCCCAACTTCTTTCCATTAGGTGTTTCATAAGGGCAGACACGACCATAGAAGCCCATAGCGAGAAGACGCATTTTTTCAGGAGGTCTGTCCGTTTTGATGTCAGCAATCAAATGATTTGCTTGTGCGATTGTTGCCATCGGGTTTGTGAGATTTGCACTCTCCACGTAATGGTTATCCCGCATTATCTTCCGCCATTCTGAAGATAGAGAGATGAAGTTGCTACTACTTAAAGGGGTTGACTTCTCTCCGGTCAACCGGTCTTTGATCGCTCTGCCGTACATGGCAAGGAAACGCTCAATAGCAGTTCTCAGTGCAATGCTGAACAGGTCATCCACTGCAAGTACACGTTTCAACATTCCGGAGTCTTTATCCAATAGGAAGTTATCGTCTGGATTGCGTCGGATAAAGGAACAGAGGGAATAGAGGGCGGCGATATCGTGTGTATTCAGGTGTGTGTCATCTACAGGCTCCAGGGTGGGGTTGTTATGGTAGTAGACCCACTCGTCATAGGACCTGCCCTCTGGGATGTTGCCTTTATAAACGTCACCGTAACGAACTGTACAGTTTCCAATGATTTCTTCTTCAAAGGGAACTCTTAAGGTGACAGATACCCTATTGATCGTCTCTTCGCAATCTACGAATCTCTCGTCGGAATGTACCAGGATTTCTACGTCCTCTTCGGTGAGGCGGTGACCGGGATTAAAGACAATCATGTTGGATGTATCCAGATATACATCTTTCGGCAGAGCGAGGTGTCCCTCAAACTCTGGGAGTATCTCTTGCAGGAACCCAACATAAGGAGACCCTTCTTCCAAATGAGAAATTCGCACCATGTGAGAGAGCTTAGACCCGACCACATCAGGTATCGCTTTTACATAGATTTCATTGATGAAGTTCTTGCTGGTGTACTCAATAACCTTTTCATCTACAACATGGCCTTTTTCGAAAGGGCCTATCGGTCTAGATAGCTTTCGTCCGATAGCTCGCCGTAAGGAACAGATTTCATTGATGTAATCGCGTGCACGCCCTAATACGTACTCTGTACCTGTGTAAGTAGCGTACAAGTTCATCTTGTCATACTTATCCTCAATGGTTTCATCTGTCTGTCCCTCCTCTGCGGCAAAAGCTTTCATAATGAAAGCTGAGGTGAATAGGGAAGCGGGGTCTTTGTAGACCTTTTCTTTGACGTTAAATACCCGAAGAAGATCATGCAGAGGAACGGCGTGCTTGCCATACTTGATCCTGAAATCCTTGGTGTTGTCAAAATCAATGGAGATATTTCGTTTTGCTGTTGTGATAGACATCCTCTTGTTGTCCATAGCATAACTGACCCCCATGTCGGATGCAGTTCGCATCAATAACATACACCGGGAGCCATCGAAGTTAAGGATACCATCATCATCCATATCGGGTATTTGAAAAATCTCGATGGGAGGGTGGTCCTTATCGGGGAACCACATACCATCTGCTCTGAATCTTGCAGTCACAGGATAATAGGCAGGATTTAGATGTTTCATTTCGCGTTTGCTGTCGCGTTGATATCTAGGCTGTACCTTGAATTCGGCGATTAGGTCGGAAAAAGGGAATTGTTCCTGCATCTTACTAAGCATGAAGTCCATATCTGAGAGGACAGTTTCCTCAATGTAATGCCTGTAAGTCTGTTGCTGGTATTCTAACAGATTTAGACGGAGTTCAGGCTCAGGATACTTTTGGATTTTTAAAATCCGTTGATCTGGCGTAAAAGTGAACAAGAGTTATCGCCTCCATAAACATTGATGTGGTAGGTTTTCTCTTCTCCAGTTTCAGAGTCGACGCACTTAACAGTAGCATCATCTAAGATATAAAATGTATGAGAACGATCACATAAAATTCCCTGTGCGTTCGCACGCTTCATTTGCAGGAGAAGGGCATCGAGCTCTACAGGAAAGGGAAAAGCGACTGATATCTCAAATACCAGTCGCTCTTCCATAGTTTCGGGGTCAGTGTAGTAACACTCGCCTGTTGCTCGCCGACCATAGATAGGGGTCAGGGACCCACCACAATGGAGGACACCACATTGGACGTCAGGCATGTGTGGATTCACCCTCATAGTCGGCATCACAGTCGGCGTAGATATTCACGAGGAAATCTTCGCTGCTCCCATCGTTGTGCACGCATTCCACATGCTCCTCGTCCTTAATGTGGTACTCGCTATCTGCGGCACAGAGGACGCCTATGTAGCCAGGTTCGACCAGGTGATTGATGTCACCTACAGGGATAGGGTTGTGGATGGAGAGACCTGCAATCATGCAGGTGCTGCCCACATCATCAATGTAGCAGCAGTCTCCGGTATCGGGGGTGCACTCAACGGGGATGATTTCATCGTCAATTGCGATGTACCCGCAAACACATTTTTCAGACATAATAAAATACCTCCAAATTGTTAATTCTTGAGAGTTCTTCGTTCCTCTCAATAATATATAAGTTTGCTCCTGCCAACCCTTATTTTTACACGTGGGTTAGCAGGAGCTAAATTTTGGATGTGTAGTTTTAGAGAACAATTATCAGCTTATGTCTCTTCTTCTGGAACAGTGGGAGGAATGATTTGAAACGTACATACAGGGTCTCCTGACGAGAAGGGCTCCAAACCAAGTTTATCTAATAATTGCCTCCAAGTCGTGAGGCCATTCATTTTAGCGACAGTTACCCAGCTTGGAAATTTTTTATCTCTGAGTTTGTTGTACTTGACAGCGCTCGATGGGCGTATTCGATTGTATTCTGAAACAAAGCGAGAATTCCAAAATGAAACTGGATGATGGTGATAGGGTGAGACTGGTGGTGTGAGCTTCAGAGGATAATACTTGTCCCGAAACTCCTTTGCCGTCATCCCAAATCTTAAGGTTATGACGGCATGACTGGGCATTCCTTTTTTCATAAAAGCCGATGTAGTAAGAATACCGTCTGTAGACTTCACATAGTCATCGCAAGCGTCAAATATGGCTTCTTTACTCCAACTTGCAAAGGGGAGCTCTTGTCTACACAAATCGAGCTTTTTAAGTATTTCTCGTTTTCGGGCTACTGTTATCCGACTGCGTTCTACGATTTGCATGGCTTCTGAAATAGCCTCTCTCCTAGTCACTTTGTCACCTTCTCAAGGTTTCAACTCCGGAAAGTCATCGGGACCAAGTAAGTGCTGGGAAACACGTCCAAATCCACATTGAAGTTGTCGATGCCCTTGATCAGTCCCACACAGCCCACCTGGAAGAGGTCGTCGGGGTTTTCGTTGCGTCCGTCGAACTTTTTGATGACGCTGAGCACTAGGCGCAGATTCCCCTGGATGAGGGTTTGCCGGGCCTCCTCGTCCCCCTCCCGGACCCGGAGGAACAGGGCCTTGGCCTCGTCCCTGGTGAGCACCGGGAGCTTGGAGGTGTTCACGCCGCTGATCTCTACCTTGCTTAGCCGTCCCATAGCGGTCCCTCGCTTTCGTGATACTGTTTCCAGTATCTCCCCTTCCGCTGTGCTTCATGCGGGGAGAGACCGCGCTTTATTTTTTATTGTTCTACCGCCTTCGATGGATTTTTCAGGGGGAAGGGGGAGGGGGCTTTGGCACACAATTGACCACCGTGCCCTTGGGCAGCTATGACCAGGGTTTGGTGGCTGCCCCGGCTTACCGTGGAAGAGGAGTTGGCCCAGGGGATAAGCTGACCCTTGACAGAACCCCCTGCTGGCCTTAAAATAGGAGGGTATTTCCCAAAGTGCAGGGGACAAGCCCCCATGGGAAGCGTGAGAGAATCCCGTTCTCCGGGAAAGGAGCGTTTTATGAGCATTTTCAACAATGAGAGCATCTTGGCATGGCTGAAATATTTTTCCGATAATACTGACATTGACCTGGCCTCTATCCGTATCCTGGATGTCACCGGGCGTGACAAAAACCTGATGGCTGCGGTTCAGGCCAACCCTTCCGTGCTGGTTTTCACCGACGGGAACCACCCAGAGATTTTTTATAATATGTGGGACAACGGCATGGGGGACTGCCAGGTGTGGTACAACGAGGGCTCTGAGCCCAGCGGCCCCATGAAGCACAACCTTCTCTCGGAGATGATCGACCGGGGGGTGAACGTCTCCGCTGCCATGCTCATTGAGAACCCCCATGCCCACAGTGCCTACCCCACGGGGCTGGACAACAGCAGCTTTTCCCCCGGCTCCATCCGCTATGTGGCTCCGGAGATTCGGGCGGTGATTATGAATAAGCTTCACCTCAACGAGACGGAGAACATCTGTGTGGTCTCTGGGGAGAGCATTGCAGTAGAGGCTGCCATTGCCGCGCGGAAGGGCCAGGTAGTGGCTGTGGAGTATAAGGAAGGGGACCACCAGACCATGGAGGAGAACCTGGTCCGCTTTGGCCTGCGCAACGTCCTCATCGTCAGCGATATGGAGAGCTATTCCCACCGCTGGCCTGTGCCCGATGTGGCATTCCTGGTGGCATCGGACAAGCTGAACATGGAGCTCAGGACCCTGGTGCATGTGAACCCCAAAATCCGGGTGGTAATCTATACCTTGGAGTTCAGCTACATGAGCCACATCCCTGGCATGCTCTGGGAAAACGGCATCAAGCCTACAGAGGTCATGCAGTTGGAGGTCTCCAAGGTGGGCCGCAAGGACGAGATCGAAGTCCAACCCGCCCCCTGGATTTTCTCCGGCCAGGCAGGGGGCATGGAGGAGGACTGACGAAAACAGGCGTTCCATCACCCAAAAAACAGGAAAAATTGCCGCTTGACAGGGAGAAAAGCGGTGGTATAATAGCACTAACCACCACCTGTTTCAGGTGCGTTGGCCCAGAATCAATAGAGAACGGCAATGATGGAGACAGTAAGCTTTGCAGAATCCCGCAGAGATCCGGGGATGGTGGGAACCCGGAGGTAGTAAGCAAAGGGGAAGATCCCTCCGGAGCTGCATGCCGAACCGCGTTTGCCCAGTAGGTTATGCCGGTGTTCCCCCGTTATAGGGAGCGCGTATGTTGGTACGCAGGTAACAGGTGGTACAGCGAAGCGTTTTTAGCCTTCGTCCTTTTACAGGGACGAAGGCTTTTTTGAACAGAGGAGGTAAGACCATGAAAAAGGATGGCTTGATCGAGTTTCGGTGGCATGGCCGGGGCGGACAGGGGGCAAAGACCGCCTGCCTCCTCCTGGCAGATGCTGCCTTTCACGCAGGGCGCTATGTCCAGGGGTTCCCGGAATACGGCCCGGAGCGTATGGGGGCACCCATCACTGCCTATAACCGCATCAGCACCGCCCGGTGCAGCGTCCACTGCAACATTGAGCAGCCGGACTATGTGGTGGTGGTAGACGAGACCCTGTTGGACACCGTGGACGTAAC
>OFGR01003039.1_pt1 | contig 10363 bp, 8 predicted proteins | sample 1521811 | NCBI WGS metagenome assembly OFGR01 (sample SAMEA3504098, study PRJEB24116) | mouse gut metagenome | biome: mouse gut; feature: mouse-associated habitat; material: faeces | place: Denmark | collected 2011
CCCAGGACGGCACACGGCTGGCCGTACTGCGCCGGGCCCACGAGGGGGCGCAGCATATGCGCTGGGAGTGCCATACGCCGCTCCCGGCGGCTCAGGAGATACAGGGGGACCACATTGAATTGGACTATACCGTCCTGTGGGCAGACCAGAACAGCGGCGGCCTGTGCGGCCTGCGTCACAGCCGGGACACATTTCTCGGCCTGCGGGACGGCTGGCTGATCAAGGATATTCATGTGGAGGCTCCGCTGAAAAAGAATGGCGGGCAGCCGCCCATCAACGTCTGCTATAACCGGACACCTATCTCGCCTCAGGATGTGGATTATACATACCCAGAGAGCTGGGACACAGCCAAAAAGCGGCAGCAGCTCTTCCTCCCGGTAAAGGGCTGGGCGGAATTTCGGGAGGGCGCGGATACCTTTGAGTCCATCGACCCCGCGACTTTTATCCTGAAGCTGGACTGTCAGAGCGGTGTGGCAAAGTACACCAAAACGGGCCGCGCCAAGGAGCTGGAGGAGTATTTCACCGCCCGGCAGGAGCCCAGAGGCGTCTCCTTCCAACTGGAGGAGGACTGGATGGAGAGCGTCCCTGCCGCCCGGCTGCCGGTCCGTGAGCGGGTGGACTTCTACTTCAGCGTGGAGCTAATCTGCCGGGACGGACGCCGGGCCCTGATGGAGCTGTCCAGCACATTGGAACAGCCCTATCCGGGCAGTGCTTTAGTGGGGTGGCTGAATCTGCTGTGGGGCTGTCTGGAGGAGAACACGCCTGTGCTTTTGGCGGATGGACGGGAGATCCCGATCCGATTCCTGCATGAGGGGGACATGGTGCAGACGCCCCAGGGGACGGATCGGGTCATGAATTGTGTGCAGGGGACGGAGAAGGAACTGCTGGCTGTCCAGCTGGAAGATGGCAAAGTCCTGTACTGCACCGAGCAGCACCCTGTGTTCACAGCCCGAGGCCCTGTGCCGGCAGGCAAGCTGACCGGCGAGGATGTGGTGTGTACGCTGGAGGGCAGCAGTCCGGTGCGGGGGCTCTGGACCGAGAAGCGGGCTGCCGGCGTGTTCAATCTGATCCTGGAGCAGGGACAGCGCTTCTACGCCGGGGGCATACTGGTGGGAGACAACAAGCTGCAAGGCCGCCTGGCAGCTCCGGCCAGGATGGTGCAAGCCGTTCGGAACCCCTTCGCTGGTGAACAGGACATCAAGCGTTCCATCTGGGAGGAGATGAAATGAGCGTTCAGTACCGCAGCCAATTCGCCTTGGCCTGCGCGGAGCCGGATTGTGCGCGGCTGGAATGTCCGCCCCAGCCAGGCAGGAGCGGGGAATTTACGGTCTGCGCGGCCTTTTGGCCCCAGCATGCCGATGGCAGCGGCCTGTTGATCCGGCAGGGTGACGGCCTCGCACTGGGCTACTCCGGCGGCAATATCTATATGGAGGTTCCGGGGGCAGGCCGTGCGTCCAGCGTTCCGCAGGACAGTCATCTGATTGAAAATGAGTGGAACATCGCTGGGGCTGTGTACAGCGGCGGCGCCATCCAGCTCTACCTCAATGGCAGGCCGGTGGCGGCAAATCTGGTCAAGGAGCAGGAAAACGCCTGCCGGGCTGGGACAGCTACCACATGGGATTTGGGCGTGTTTAACGGCTATTTACAGCGGATCAGCTTCTATGACCGGGGGCTCTCCGAGGCGGAGATGTGCCGCGCGGCCTTCGCGCCGCTGCCGGATGTTGCGCTGGACGTAGATTTCAACGGCTATCTGCCCCGAACTTCGGGGACACAGCCCAGCGCTGTGCGGCCGCTGGGAAAATGCGACACGGTAAACCTGGTGCGGGCGCTGCATCCCGGACGGATGGGCTGCGCCCTGTCCATTGCGGGGATTCCGCCTGTGAGCGGCGGCTTTACACTCCTGGCAAAATGTTATCTCCGCCGGGAGGAGCGGGGAGAACGGGAGTTTCTCCTCTCTGCCGGAGTGCGGGAGACACAGGGCTTCATGGGACTGGCGCTGTGCGATGAACGGAAGACGCTGTCCTTTTTCCTGGCAGGCGGGCAGCTGTCCGCCCCTGTCCAGCTTGTCCTCGACAGATGGGTGGATTTGGCTGTTTCGGTGGAGAATGACGGAAAAGCGGCCCTCTATGTGGACGGCGTGGCAGTGGGAAGCGGAACCTTGCCAGGGGCGGTGCTGCCCACCGCTCTGATGCTGGGCAATGCCCAGAGCGCCGGCGGCACTCTGCGGGACGGCCTTGCCGGTGTGATGGATTCCGCCGCGCTCTTCTCTGCGGCACTGGGCGCCGAACGGCTGCGCTCCTGCGCGGAGGACGGCCTGACGGTGTTCGCCCCCTCTCTGGAGGCGCTGTGGCTGTTCAGCGAGGGGGATGGAACAGAGCAGAAACACGGCGGCGCGCTGGCCTACAGCGGTGGCGCGGCGATAGAGGACTGCCGGAACACCGTGCTGGACAGGGAGCCGCCGGAATTGACGCCCGTCCTGCCCGAAGCAGCCGAGAAGCCGGATGATATGAGCCGTTGGGAGGCGGGAATGGTCGCCAGCGTGTTTAATGCCGTCATACAGGAAGTTACCGGCACAACCGGGAACCTCGTCCTGCCGTTGAGCGACAGCCAGGTGCAGGCAATGGAACCTGTGATGCAGGCGATTTCTTCTCAAACGATCTCCAGCATAGAGAAAGAGCAGTCCCTGGACGGACAGGATATTAAGGATATGGTCTCTTTGATCATGGCTGTGGCCTATTTCAAAGACCATCCCAGCCCGGAGCCAGGCAGTGAACGCCGCGTCGAGAGGTGCTCCGCAGCGCTGGAAAGTCTGGCTTTCTACAATGAAAAATCCGCCCAGGCCGGCGTCCTCTGTATGCGGCCCGCCCCCGGGAAGGAACCGGTACTGCCGGAATGGAGCAAGGACGGACAGAACGCGGCGGTCTGCTGCTGGGCCCCCGACGGGGAAACCCCGCCGGTCCTTCGGGCGGTTTTCCAGGTCATTGTTCCGCCGGAGTATATCGGCGAACTGACCTTCTCCGCCTATGCGGCGTCCGGCTGCGACCTGCTGGGCAGCGCAATCACGCAGAGCGTCACCGTCAGCCATTCCGGGGCGATAACTGTGGAGTTCCCTCTGTCGGACCACCGGCTGGGGACCTCGGCTGCCGGAGCGCATCAGGTGGAGTGGAGGTGGTTCTGTCAGGAGGCGGGCCAGCTGCGAGGTCTTGGAACCACGACTCACAGGGTTCATCTGCTGCACGGGCGTCCCCTCTCACCATGGGAGACAGATTCTGCCAGCGCAAACCTTCCCCTGGCCCCGCTGGTGGAGCTGTGCAGCTGTATCGTGGGCCGGAGCAGTACGGAAACCGATCCGCACCGGCGGTTTCTGGTGCAAACCGTAGATTGGGCCTATAGTCCGTCGGGACTTCAGTCGCTGAACTGGGAAGAGACGCCCCGTTTTACCTGGTGGGACCCGCAGCACGTCAGACTGTCGGTGGATACAGCCAGACTGTGCGGCTCTCTGCCAAAGGAGGGGCGGCTACCAGCGGCGTGGCAGGATGCAGCGTGCCTCCAGCTGTTGCTGGCGCGGCTGGAGGGGTTGGATCAGGTGCAGCTGTGCTTTCTGGAATCCGTGAGCAGCGGCCTGCTGGCCCTGCGGGGCGGAACGGGGGCTGGCGGAGGAACACTTCCCCACGCATGGCTGAACGAGTATGCCCTATGTTCCCGAAAGGGAGAGGATGTACCGCGCTTATATGATACCTTTTTCCGTCCTAAGGACGTGGATGCCCCTGTTTCCGGCATGGAGCTGTGCGGGGCGGGACAGCTGACGGCCCGCGCTGTCAGCGGGCAGACATACTGGCGGGACCGCGCCTGCCTGCCGGAGACATACTGTACTCCTGGACTGTACACCCAAAATCTTTTTATCAAGCAAAAGCCGCTGAAAACGATTTTTATATTTGGTAAAAAGCTGGCGCATAAGGCCGGACGTCCTGATTTCGACAACAGTGTAAAAGAGGCGTTGCAGCTGCCTGCCCAACTGGCCCGCTGTCACAGTATCAGCTTTGATTTCATTGAGCGTACGATAATGGATATGCTGAACAGAGTAGGATATGATCTTGATGACGACATAGCGATAGAAGGACTGCGGCTTCTGTGTGAGGCGGTAACCGTCCGGCAGCTTGAAGAATATCCAGATCTTCTGGAACTGTGCGGCGAGGGATTGACCTGTTTGGCTACGCTGAAAGAACAGATGGCCTTTGGCAATAACCTGGCAAGGGCGCTGAACAACGTCATCTGCAATCTGCGGGTTGGGTATTCTGATTGGAACGCATCAATCTCAAGCTGCTTTGACCCAACCCAATGGATTTATATTGATGAGGCAAGTGACGGCAACGCTTATGTGATCAGTTCGGATGCAGCGTTAAATATATTCGAGCCGCTGAACATAGAAAAACACTTTACCGCAAAAGGGCTGCCGTCCTGCTCTGGACCAGGCTTTTATTTGATGGATCCCGCCGACAGCATACGGCTGTCCGCGCTGCTTGAACTAAGTAAGGCACCCTACAACATACCGCCGCCAAGCATATGCGGCGGCCATGCCTGTATGGATATATCTGAGAACAGTGAGGAAACAGACCTGCGAACGCCGCTTCTATATTCCTCCTCAAACCGGTGGCATTTGACTGACCAAATATACAGGTATGAATGGGGGATGTGCGTTTATTATGCCGCAGATAATGAATGGTGCCTATATCCGCCAGAGGGCTTCAGGTGATATTCCCGCGAGTTTTTTCAAAAAGAACGCCAAGAAGTGTCCCGCCGAAAACGGCCCTTATCAACCAGCCCGCATACCGCACCCACTGATGCTATCCGGGTCAGCGGAACAGCTTTCACCACTATTATTTTTCTTTTGTGAATAGGGTTTATAAGTCTCTTTCTTGACAGAAAAGGGTAGCAATTGTAATAATTGCTGCCCTTTTACCATGCTTTGAACGGCTGTTATCCTTGTGCAGGGTGACCGTTGGCCTCTGAGCGCTATCCCTGCTATATTATTCCATCACACCTTTCCGAAGCAATTATGCAGCGGTCAGCTGCGCTGGAAGCAATTGGGGTGTATCTTTTTTATCCACACAAGGTTCCAGAACAAGCTGGTGGACGCTATCATCCGGAACCACGGCATTGACCTTCTGATATCGGGACAGAAGTCCTGCGCCTATTTCGTCATCATCTCCGCCCAGGACAGTGCCTGCCGATTTCTGGGTTCGCTGTTCTTCTCTCTGAATCTTCCCCATCTCTCCGACTACGCCCGGCTCCACGGCAAGAATGGCCGGCTGCCGATGCTGGTTCTGCCTGGATGAGTATTGCAACATCGGCTGCATGGACGGGCATCGCCGATGCTCTCAACAGCATCCGGGGGCTCAACATGAGCAGATCGTGGTGCAGATCCTGTCCCGGTGGCAGGATTTGTGAGCAGCGGGTCACGACGGCGTTCCACCAGCTGGAGGAGCGGAGCTCATGGGCATCCTGGATGCCTGTGAGCTTTCCTATTTCGAGCCGGAAACGGCCAGAGTGTTTGAAAATGCCATTGAGCGGCTGTTCTACTCCGACAGCTTCCGGATCGGTAAGGCTGTGCTGCCCCAAAGCCGGGTACGGTCACGGCCGCACCTGCTGGACAGGATGATCCTTCGGACTGTGGATCGGCAGACCATGTGCTGCGCCGTGGTGGTTCCCTACCGGGTACGAATCGTTATCCCCGCCTCGGAGATGTGGGAGGACGGCCAGGAGCGGCCCGGCTTTGTGCTTCAGAATATGGTTGGCGAGATGATGGATTTCATCGTCATCAGGGTGGACGGGGAGAGCGGTTTCGCCGTGGCTTCCCGGCGCATGGCGGCACGCTCCCAGCGATATGACGCGGAAAAGCGGCAGCTATGCGGAAAGATTTTGAGCAAGTGGTGAGAGGAGGCCCTGCGCCATCGATTTGGACAGCGCAGGGCCACTTTTATGTAATTCTAGTCTATGTCCTGCTGAAGAAAATCCTGAAGCTCAGCGAGTGCCCGGACATCGCTCCGTTTGCCGAAGCCGTGTCCCACCTGCTCCAGCAGATACAAAGTGCATCGCCCCGCTCTGCGGCTTTCGTAAGCATCTGCCGCCTTCACCGCATACTGAAAATCAACAATAGCGTCCTTTTTGCCATGCAGAATCAACACCTGGCCTGGATATGACGCAATGGCGGCAAACGGATCCATCTTCTGCACACTGGCGGCATAGTCCCGCCCAAGCTTCATGGGACCGCATGGAATCACATCCGGGATGTTGTCCGGATCAAATTTGGCAAACATCATTTTTCCTGCCCTGGCGTCATCCGGAATGCACAGCGCGGGATAAAAGAGCGCCAGCTTTGCAATCTGGCTGTGCAGCTTTGCCGCAGTGAGCGCACTGACAAAGCCGCCCTGGCTGCATCCCATCAAAACTAGCCTGGAGGGTCGACATAGGGCAGAGACTGGACATGGGCTATCACGGCCTACAGATCGGCCTGCTCTGTGAAAATGGTCATATCCGTGGTGCGTCCATCGCTTTTGCTCAACAGGCCGCCGCCGCAGAAATCGAAGCAGTAGGCGGCAAACCCCCACTGCGCCAGCCGCTTGGCGTAGTGCCGGACTGAACTTTGATTCGCCATAAATCCATGGCTGACGATGACGGGCGGCAGGCAGTCCCCCTCCGGACGGTACTCCGTACCCCGGATCGTCAGCCCATCTCGGCTGCAATGAAAAAGTGTCTTTTGTATCTCCATGAAAAGTTAACCTCACGTCCCCAAAAGAGTTTGAAACAGCCTGCTATCCACTTCTATGATGTCCGCAATCGGGATGATGCGCCCGTTTGCCATGACAAGCTCCTGTGCGACAGCATCTACTTTTTTGACTTGGCCGGTGGCGGTGACATACTCGCCGCCGGCCTTTTTCCTGTCCGGCAGAAAGTAGGTGATTGCTGCCTCCGGACGATCCTCGATCACCTCCGCCAGCAGCCGCAGCTTTTCGTCCAGCGCGGCCTTGGCGCTCTCGTCCAGTTCAATTCTCCGGTTCGTCAGCCGTGCGGTTTCCTGAACGGCATCCCCGTAGCCGGAGAGGGCCGCGAAGGGGCTGAACTGAGCGGCCCGGTCAGCCCTGGACATTCTCGGACGGGTAGGCGAAACATGGTGGGGCAGATTGATAATGTCCTCATACGGACTCCGGCCTGTATTGTCTGCCATAGCGATTTCCTCCGAATGGTCAGCGGGATGTTCCGCAGAGATCACACTCCGGCCCGTGGCCGTTGATGATCCCGATGGCTTGCAGGAAGGAATAGATCCCGGTAGAACCGACAAACTTCATGCCCCGTTTTTTCGAATCCTTAGAAACTTGATCGGACAGGGGCGAGGTCGTGCGCACATCATAACTCTCACAGGCCGTCTTGCCAATTGAATATAATATACAGAGGATTCCCCATGCTGACCCATTTACAGCGGCATATACTCACGCTTTATGTCCTCCTATGCGTCCGTTTCTATCTTTGGCGGTCGCGCCGTCTTCAAGATTCATCCCCTTGAGGATGGCGTTTTTGCCATACTTCTTTTTGATGGATAGCATGGCCTTCTGAATACTCTTTTCCTTTGCAAGCTGAGCGGCTTCTGCTTCCTGTTTCTCCTGCTCAGCGGCATAATCTATAAAGAGATTCAGCTGCTGCACCGCCTCCGGCTTTGGCGCGTCCGCTTCGTTCACAACATGGTTTGCCGTCAGGTACATCCTGCGGATCAGCAGCTTCCTGTCCATGATCCGGTCATACAGCGCCAGGGCCGCCTGGACGATCTTTCTTGTGGATGAGGTGTACTCTCCGATGTTTTCCGTCCCGTGGGCGTGCTTTGGCACAGAGCGGCCATAGCGGTCTATGGTGACCTCCCCGTGATAGGACTTCCGGGCGGATTCGTCCTTCAGGTTCTCAATGTCATATCCGACAGTGAGCACGATCTGGTTTGTGACCAGTTCTTTATCCACCAACTCCAGGGCAAGCATATCCGCCATCTCATGGATGACCAGGCGGGCTTTATCAAACGTGTATGGACATTGCAGCACCTGGCCGGAACCGATACTGTTGGATTCCGGCTTATATGCTCTGATGTCGGCAATCGTTGTGGGTTCCCAGCCCCAGCTGTGGTCGATCAGGAGCTCCGCGTTCACACCGAACAGCTTATACAGCAGGTCTTCGTTATAATAATCCGAGACTTTTCCAATGGAGCAGCGGGCTATATCGCCCATCGTAAATAGTCCGTTGGCCTCCAGCCTCTTGGCATATCCCCGGCCTATCCGCCAGAAGTCGGTGAGCGGCCTGTGCGTCCATAGGGAGCGGCGGTAGCTCATCTCATCCAGCTCAGCGATTCGAACGCCCTTTTTGTCCGCCTGGATGTGCTTTGCCCCGATGTCCATGGCGACCTTGGCAAGGTACAGGTTCGTCCCAATACCCGCTGTCGCGGTTATACCCGTGGTTTCCAGCACATCCAGGATGATCTTCATTGCCAGTTCCCGAGCGGTAAGGCGGTAGGTGTCCAGGTAGTTGGTAACGTCCATAAACACCTCGTCGATACTGTAGTTGATGATATCCTCCGGGGCGATATACTTCAGATAAACGCTGTAGATCTGTGTGCTGCGCTCCATATACAGCGCCATTCTAGGTGGAGCCACGATATAATCCACCGCCAGCTCCGGTGAAATCTTCAGAACCGTGACATCGGAGGAAGCGCCGGTGAATACGCGCCCTGGCGCGCGCCGCTGCCGATGGGCGTTGACCTCCCGTACCCGCTGCACCACCTCGAACAGCCTCGCCCGGCCGGAAATGCCATAGGCTTTCAGCGAGGGCGTGACGGCAAGGCAGATCGTTTTCTCCGTGCGGCTGGCATCGGCGACCACAAGATTGGTGGTCATGGGATCAAGGCCCCGCTCACGGCACTCCACCGACGCGTAGAAGCTCTTGAGATCACAGGATATATAGATTTTCCGCGTCAATACGCTCCCCCCAGCCATCAAATTGGTTGCACTTATATCATACGGTACAGTTGGAAATCTGTCAAGAAGTGCGGCAGAGGTGTATTTTCCTAACCGGGTATGCGGACGCTATGTTTTTCCCTCTAGCTGTCGCGGGTATTGAAAAATGACTTTTCCCTTGCTTTTAGCATAATCCAGCGTTTTTGCCGCACCTCCCCAGCTGTAGATGGCTCCAGAAACCACCACGTCGCTTTCGCAGATCATCATTAGACATATCAAAACAGTGATGCGAGGGGATATGATATGGCAACCAACAAACGTGTTTTTACATTGCGTCTGCCCGACGAGGTATTCGACAAAATAGGTATACTGGTTACGAAGGAACACCGCTCTATGACAAACTATATCGAATATGTCCTGATGAAGTATTTGGATGAAGTGGAACAGGCTGCTTGTGAAAATAAAAGAAAGGGAAGCGAATAGAATGATCGCTAACCATCCTCTATGTTTTCCAGTTGGAAAAACTCCAACTATACAACAGCCTGGAAAACTGGTACAATGAGGAAGTAATCCAGGGAGGAGCCAGTTCGGGCGGAATGGCAAAAGGGAGGGGCGAATTCTGCCCCTTTCGCCGCACCGCGACGGTCTGGAAAACAAAATAATGGACGCAGAAGACCGTAATTGCCTTTTATGAGGCGGTTGCGGTCTTTTTCTGTCCGGACTCAGAAAGGAGAACGCAAATGAAATGTCACAGGGCAGCCTGCTGGAGTTGACCTATTTTGATTCCAAGTCGCAAGTCCGCTTGACCACCTACGCGGACACCATCATCACCGATCCCAACGGCAAGGAGGAATCCATCACTGCCGTCCGCTTTGGCAGATACCCGGAGATGGTTCGGGCCATGTCGGACACCATCTGCGGCTGCGGGAGCATCGACCTCATTCAGAACGGAAATATCTTTCAGCTGAAAAGCAAGCTCAAGTCCCGCAAGTGCTATATCTTCTGTCCAGCTGGGGATCGGGACAGCCTGTTCGCGGAGGTAGACCGCAAGACCGCCGCGCCCCTGCTCCTGGTTCCGGGACTATGTGCTGGATAAACTGATCGGCCGGAAGATCCTGTGTAAGCTAAAGGTGTTCGCGCTCCATAAAAAGCTGGATGTCTGGCTGCTGGAGCTGCTGCCGGATGACAAAAACGTGGTGGACGTGCTGGAGCAGGGCCTGAAGGAGGGAAAGATCACGATCCCCGGTGCCGCTGCGGACAAGCCGGACGGTTTTGACGGCGTGACCAGCGTGACATCTCATCAATCACGCCGCAGAAATTTTCCTCTGCGCATCGTCATAGTAATCCTCAATATCCTGGATATGGATATATGG
>OFGR01003046.1_pt1 | contig 10348 bp, 8 predicted proteins | sample 1521811 | NCBI WGS metagenome assembly OFGR01 (sample SAMEA3504098, study PRJEB24116) | mouse gut metagenome | biome: mouse gut; feature: mouse-associated habitat; material: faeces | place: Denmark | collected 2011
CGCCTTTAATGCAGGTTCGATTCCTGCCGGGTGCATTTCCATAAATGGTTTGGCAGTGATGGATAGGAGCAGAGATGGATAACAAGAAAAAGAAGAGAAACTGGACGAGAAATGATCAAAATCCGAATACATATACTGAAGTGCTGAATACAAAAGAGGAAAAGAGAGAAAACAATACAGAAAACGGTCAATCGGAACAAGCGGAGAAGAGAGCGGAAGTTAACCAAAAGCGCAATGGTCAACCGGCACAGAGGGAAAAGGAGAAGAGCGCAACGGGAAAAAATGCGAAAGTGCAGCAGGAGAAAAGGTCGGATGCTTCGAAACCGGCTGCATCCCGGAAAAATGAGAAGGCAGCTGACAGCAGCGTGAAGCCCGACGATCCCAAGGGTGGAAACAACAAGGGAAATAGCGGCAACAATAATGTTAAAAATATAGAAAGCAGTAAAGAGACACTTCAGAAGGAAGATCCCCCAAAAAGGAATACAACAAAAGAGAATACAATTAAACAGAATGCTGTAAAAGAGGATTTATCTAAAGAAAATTCGTCTAAGGATAGTTCGGCAAATGAAAATTTTAAAAATGAAAATTCATTGAATGAAAGTTCAACAAAAGAAAATTTGCCGAAGGAGACTCCGCTCAAAGAGAGCGCGCCGAAAGAAAGCCAGGCAAAGGAAAGCGCATCGAAAGGGAATTTGCCGAAGGAGACTGCAACGAGAAAGAATGCATCCAAAGAGGATTTGCATAATTTTCATAGAGAGCATGTCAAGGGAGAAAGACGACCCGGATCTGTCGGCAAAAGGACTGTGCCGGAGACTTCGCCGGAACAGATCAAGGGACTCGCTGTGAACGCCGCGAAGGTCCTGCTACCAGTTGCGGCGTGTGCGATCATCATTGCTGTGGTGATTTCGTACATTGGTTCCCGGAAGACTCAGACAGTAGACACATCCCTGAATGCGGAGGGGCAATTGGACACGGCTGCAGCGGTCACGCTGAGCGATGAGCCGTTGGCAGAGAATGCGCACACCAATGTCAATGAACTGATGCAGACGTTCTGCGCTGCGCTGGCAGACGGTGATATGGATACGGTCAGAACGATTAAGGATTCCAATACAGAGCGCGAGATCATCACTTATGAGAAGAAAAGCGAGTTCATTGAAAGATACGATAACATCAAATGTTACACAAAGCCTGGAATGGAAGAGGATTCTTATTTTGTGTATGTGACATATGAAGTTAAGTTCAAGGATATTGAGACCAAGGCTCCCGGATTGAACGCATTCTATGTTTATACGGCAGAGGACGGAAGTCTCAAGATCGATGGTGATACAGAGGAAAATATCAAGGCGGCGTTTAAGCTGGTCACCAATCAGGATGATGTGGTCGATCTGTACAATGAGATCAATGTCAGTTATACGGAGGCAACTGCGTCAGACGAGACATTGGATCAGTTTATGGCAGAACTTCCGGTTGCGATCAAGGAATCCGTGGGAGTGGCATTGGCACAGCTTGAGACACAGACTGAGGCTGTTGATACGCCACAGACAGTGACAGAAGAGACACAGCCGGCGGAGACGGAAACACCGGTCGAAAGTGAGGAGACACCCCAGAACCAGGCAGTGAATCAGATCGTGAGGACAACAGATACTGTCAATGTGCGTTCTTCTGACAGTGAGGAGGCCGATAAGATCGGAAAGGCGCAGGCGGGAATTGAGCTGAGACGGGTTGAGGAGAGAGTAAACGGATGGAGTAAGGTCATTTTCGAGGATAGGGAAGCTTATATCAAGAGTGATTACCTCGAAGTCGTGACATCCGAAGAGACGGTGGAGACATCCGGAACGGTCACAGCAACAACAAATGTCAATGTCAGAAGCGAGGCGAGCCAGGATTCGGACAGGATCGGCTCTGCACAGTCGGGAACCTCATATAATCTGCTCGAGGATCAGGGCGAATGGTATAAGATCGATTTCAACGGCACGACGGGTTATGTCAAGGCAGAATTTTTTACGAGATAATCGTCTGTTTGGCTTGAAAATGTATACATATATCGTCTATAATAGAATCGTGTAATACATGTAAACCCATGCAGCATCATGCTGCATGGGCTTTCATTATAGTTGATATGACGGGAAAGAACACGGACTATGCCGATGTTTTGGATGCGGTTGCAGCCGGCATCGGGGGACGTTAGTCAGAGGTTTTCACACGATAGGATTTCTGATGATAAAAGAGTGAGATACGAAAGGTATGGTATGAGGTATGTTTAAACAAAAGCGTGTCGGTATCATGGGAACCGGAAACATAGCAGGAGTTATGGCGGGCACGATCAAAAAAATGAAAAATGTGAAGTGTCACGGTGTGGCATCTAGGAGTGAGGAGAGGGCACGGGAATTTGCAAACGAATACGGCATCAAGGTAGCCTATACGTCCTATGAGGAAATGCTGCTCGATGACAAGATCGATCTGATCTATATTGCGACACCGCACTCGGAGCACTATGCCAATATGAAGCTCTGTATAGAGAATGGCAAAAATGTACTGTGCGAAAAGGCTTTTACGGCAAATGCAAAGCAGGCTGAGGAGATACTGGCGCTGGCAAAAGAGAAAGGTGTGTTCGTGGCAGAGGCGATGTGGGTGCGATATATGCCGATGCTGACCACGATCAAGGGAATCCTGAACTCGGGAATCATCGGAGAACCAGCAATGCTCACGGCAAATCTCAGCTACCCAATATCCGGTAAGAGGAGACTGACAGACCCGGCGCTTGCGGGGGGGACATTGCTTGACCTTGGTGTGTATACCCTGAATTTTGCGGCTATGATGTTCGGCAAGGATATCGAGAAAATGGAGTCCACCTGCACATACACGGAAACCGGGGTAGACGCATCGGAGAGCATTACGATCACATACAAAGACGGCAGAATGGCAGTGCTGAACGGTACAATGAACGGCGTGAGTGACAGGAGAGGCGTGATATATGGTCCGAAAGGATATATTGCAATAGAAAATATCAACAATTTTGAATCGGTTACAGTGTATGATGCCGGTTATAAGGCAGTGAAAACGGTGAAGGCGCCGAAGCAGATAACGGGTTATGAATACGAAGTGTACGCCTGCATGGAAGCGATCGAGAAGGGGGAGAAGGAGTGCTGGGAGATGCCGCACGATGAGATCCTGCGCATCATGCAGCAGATGGACGGACTGCGCGCACAGTGGGGAGTCGCTTTTCCTTTTGAGAAGGAGGACGCAGAGCCGAAAGAGAAGATAGAGATCTTGACAGGAGAGGTAGAAGATACGATCTTAGAGGACACGGATATACAGGCATAGACTGCTAAAATATGGGAATACTATAGCTATCGATCATTACATTGATCAGAGTCAGAAGATCATATTGGAGGAGATAGCTATGAAAAAAGACGATCGGGAAATTTTGAAGGAGATCCAGAAAAACACCGACATGGCGATCCGTGCGATTGACACCATTTCAGAAAAGGTTCATGATGACGAATTGCGGCAGGAACTTTCCAAGGAGAAGCTCTTGTATTCTGTGATACAGAACAAGGCGACCGACAGACTGCAGAGTGAGCGGACGGAGGGATATCATGGCAGTACCGTACAGGAGCTGCTGCTGAAAGGCGGCATTCAGATGAATACACTCATGAACTGCAGTACCAGTAAGATCGCAGAGCTCATGATCCAGGGCAGCAACAGAGGGATCACAAGTATGTGGAAATCCATCAATCATCACCAGAATTCGGGGAGCACTTCGATGGAGATAGCGAGGGAACTGGTAGATTTTGAGGAAAGATCGATCGGAAGGCTGAAAAAGTTTCTGTGAGGCGGTTTTGTGGAGAAAGAGGAAACAGTGATATGACCAGATTAAACAAGTACCTGGCAGAATGTGGTGTATGCTCGAGACGCGAAGCGGATAAACTGATCGATCAGGGCAGGGTGAGCGTGAATGGTCAGAAGGCTGTAAGCGGCAGGCAGGTAAACAATGGGGATTGCGTCGAAGTGAATGGCAGACTGGTGAAACCAGTTTCTGCCACTGTTGTTCTGGCATACAATAAACCGATCGGAGTCACCTGCACAGAAAAGGACCGGTTTGCTGAAAAGACGATTGTGGAGGCGGTAAGATACCCCGTAAGGCTGACCTATGCGGGGCGCCTTGACAAGGATTCAGACGGGCTGATCATACTGACAAATGACGGGGAACTGATACAGCGCATGATGCGGGGGGCAAACCGACATGAAAAGGAATATATTGTCAAGGTGGACAGGGAATGCACAGAGGATTTTCTGGTGAAAATGTCCCAGGGCGTTTATTTAAAAGAACTCAATGAGACGACGCGCCCCTGTGCTGTGGAGTATATCGGCAAATACACGTTCCGGATCACCCTGACACAGGGACTTAACAGACAGATCAGACGGATGTGCGGACATTTTGGCTACAAGGTAAAATCCCTGACACGGGTCCGCGTGATGAACATTGAACTAGCTGGACTGAAAAGCGGGAAATATCGGGAAGTGAGAGGGGATGAGCTCGCAAAACTCTATCGTATGTGCGGTATGTCAGAGAAAAGGTAAGGAACTGAGGGTATATGGAGGAGACTATGGCAGCAAACAGCGAAAAATTACATAGAATGAGGACGCTCGTGGAGAGGCTGAGGGAGGCTTCCAGGGCGTATTACGCACAGGACAAGGAGATCATGAGCAATTTTGAGTATGACAAATTGTACGATGAATTGGCAGAACTCGAGCGTGAAACGGGAATGGTGCTGACAGGGAGTCCTACGATCAATGTCGGCTACGAGGCGGTCGACGAGCTGCCGAAAGAGGCGCATGAAAGTCCGATGCTGTCACTTGACAAGACCAAGGAACGCGAGGAGCTTGCGGACTGGCTCGGAGACAAAGAGGGGCTGCTGAGCTGGAAGCTTGACGGACTGACGATCGTGCTGACCTATCAGAACGGAGAACTGTTGAAAGCGGTCACGCGCGGAAACGGAACAGTGGGTGAGGTGATCACGAACAATGCAAAGGTATTCAGAAATATTCCACTGCGCATCAAATATCAGGGCGAAATGATACTCAGGGGTGAGGCGGTCATCACGTATCAGGATTTTGAGGAGATCAACAGTCATATTGAGGATGCGGATGCGAAGTACAAAAACCCGCGGAATCTCTGTTCCGGTTCTGTCAGACAGCTCAACAATCAGATCACAGCGGAGCGAAACGTGCGGTTTTATGCTTTTGCGCTGGTGAAAGCCGACGGTGTTGACTTTGAGAATTCAAGGGAGAAACAGAATGAATTTCTGCAGGACCAGGGATTTGATGTGGTGCAATACAGGAGAGTAGATGCCGGGAGCATCGTAGATGCAGTGGCAGAGTACGAGGCACGCGTACAGACTTATGAAGTGCCGTCGGACGGGCTTGTGCTGACCTACGATGATATCGCGTATGGCCGTTCTCTGGGACGGACGGCAAAGTTTCCGCGGGATTCCATTGCATTTAAGTGGGCGGATGAGATGCGGGAGACAACACTGCGGGAGATCGAGTGGAGTGCGAGCCGCACCGGGCTGATCAATCCTGTCGCGATCTTTGAGCCTGTGGAGCTGGAGGGAACGACAGTGAGCAGGGCATCCGTCCATAACATCAGTATACTGAAAGGCTTGAAGCTGGGTATCGGCGACAAGATCACTGTGTACAAGGCGAATATGATCATTCCGCAGATCGCAGAAAACCTTACGTGCAGTGATAACCTTGAGATACCGGAGACCTGCCCGGTCTGCGGCGGGAAGACAGAACTGCGTGCAGTCAATGAAGTGCAGTCGCTATATTGTACCAATCCGGACTGTGATGCCAAGAAAATCAAGTCGTTTACATTGTTTGTCAGCCGTGATGCCATGAATATTGACGGATTGTCGGAGGCTACACTGGAGAAGTTTATCGGGAAAGGCTTTTTACACCAGTATCAGGACATATTCCACCTTGACCGATACAGGGCAGAGATCGTGGAGATGGAAGGCTTTGGGGAGAGATCGTACAAAAAGCTCACGGACGGAATCGAGAAGGCAAGGGATGTGGAGCTGCCAAACCTGATATACAGTCTCGGCATTGCCAATATAGGACTTGCAAATGCGAAAGTCATCTGCAGATATTATCGATACGACATCGATACCTTGCGCCATGCGACAGTCGAAGAGCTCAGCGAGATCGACGGGATCGGGGAAGTGATCGCAAAAGCTTTTGTAGACTATTTCTCTGATAAGAAGAGCAATGAGGAGTTCGATAATCTCTTAAAAGAAGTCCGGATCATCAGGGAGGAGATCGATACAGAGGGACAGACGCTTGAGGGAAAGACGTTTGTGGTGACAGGCAGTCTGAACCATTTTGAGAGCAGAAACGCATTGAAGGATCTGATCGAGAAAAAGGGCGGAAAAGTAGCTGGAAGCGTGTCCGCCAAGACAGTCTGCCTGATTAACAATGACGCCGCATCAAATTCTTCCAAGAATAAGAAGGCAAAAGAACTGGATGTCCCAATCCTCACAGAGGAGCAGTTTATGACAGAATATCTGGGGATGGAGCTATAAAAAATAAACAGACAGGAGTGTGGAAACATGCCTATTAAAGTACAAAGCGACTTGCCGGCGAAGGAGATACTGGAGAACGAGAATATATTTGTGATGGATGAGAACCGTGCGCTGCATCAGGATATCAGGCCATTGCAGGTCTGCATCCTCAATCTGATGCCAGTGAAACAGGACACGGAGCTGCAGCTTCTGCGCGCATTGTCCAACACGCCGCTGCAGGTCGATGTCACTTTTCTGATGGTGGCGAGCCATGTGTCGCTCAACACATCGGCAAATCATCTGAATCGTTTTTATTCAACATTTGAACAGATCAAGGATAACCGTTTTGACGGACTGATCATCACCGGTGCGCCTGTGGAGGATATCGCCTTTGAGGAGGTTGATTACTGGCAGGAGGTGTGCGCTATCATGGACTGGGCGGAGGAGCATGCGACCTCCACACTGCATATATGCTGGGGAGCGCAGGCTGGATTTTATCATTATTATGGCATTCAGAAGCGCATGCTCTCCGAGAAGCTTTTTGGGATTTATTCCCACAAGGTGCAGAACAGAAAGGTTCCGTTGGTACGCGGCTTTGACGATCATTTTCTGGCTCCGCACAGCCGCCATACTGAGACATCAGCAGCCGACATCCATCACTGTGACAAGATCACTGTACTCGCGGAGTCCAGCGAGGCGGGTGTCTTTCTCGCATACGCGGAAAATGGCAGGAAAGTGTTCGTGAACGGTCATCCGGAGTATGACAGATATACACTTGACGCAGAGTACAAAAGGGATTTGGGAAAAGGATTGCCGATACATATACCGAAAAACTATTATCCGGATGACGATCCGTCACAGAAGCCAAACCTGCAATGGCGCGCACACTGCAATAACCTTTATACGAACTGGCTCAATTACTACGTGTACCAGGCAACGCCGTATGAGTGGTAGGAAAATGCTTGAAAATGCTGTATTTATCAGGGTTTGTCGTACGTTTGGTATTTTGAGAAAATATCGTAAATTATCGCAAAATATCGTCATTTATTGCAAAAATGGGGTACGGACGGGGTACGATTTCAATTAAAATGGGGTATGAAAACTGACTCATATAACTAAAACTTCATTCCCATAATCAAATATTCGGACAAATGCATAAGTCCATTATCAGTTAAATCACAATAGCTGATAGTGGGCTTATTTTGATGCCTGAGTATATTCAACAAGAAATTCTACACACAAACCGTTTAACCATCTTAGAATAGCTTACAGTGAGCCACAGCGGTATTCCAGAATCATTATACCATTCAAATTATCACTGTCAAAAATTAACCATCAATCATCAACCATCAAAATAATCATTATCAAAATACACGCAACATAAAAACGATATTTCATTGCTTCATGAATCCATTAAACCAATATTCCAATAAGATATTACAATCTGACACAATCAGCCATAAAATAAAATCCAATGCAAGTTGGGGGAAAAGCAGCGTCCCCCATTTTGGAGTTGCTGTATTATAGTTTTGCAGAATTGAGAAATCGCACTGATGGCGAAAACTTACAATTGAATATTGTTTTATGTCAGGAGAGTTAGTCAGGACTCTCTATTTTTGACGTTTGCCAAAACGGGCAAGCGTATCTATTATCATATCGAAAATTGAAAGGAAGTATTAAATATAAAATGAATAATACAAATACATTAGAGAACGGAATAACAAAAGCATGTAATAAATGTGGCAAAATATTACCTATTGAAAAATTCAGATTAGTAAAAGGACAGTTTTATAATCCATATTACTTATCACAATGCAAAGAATGTGAAGCTAATTATCAGCGTCAATATATCAGCAAAAAGAAAGAAGTCAAATTCTCTGATAGTCTGGAAATATTGATTGAGAGAAAATGCAAGGATATCAAGCCTGAAAGAATACTTGATATTTCTAATACTGATATCATTCCATTAGGAACTGACGAAATATTCGTAAAACTTATGGATTATAAAGATGTATGGCTATCCAATTATGGCAGGGTAGTCAGGCAGTATTATGGTGGATATAGTCTGTTGCAAGGAAGTTATGACAGCTATGGAGCATTACGGTATACAGTGAATAAAAATGTATTCTATGATGGTAAATGGATTTACAGGAGAGAACCTTTATATGCAGCTAAAGCAGTAGTAGAAGAGTTTATTGTAAATCCTGATAAAACAAACAATGTTTACATATGGCATAGCGGATTTGATAAACAGGATCATTATTACAGGAATCTATATCCGCTGAATCAGAAACAGTATATGGCAGTAAGAAATCATTTCAATAAAACAGGTGATGATTCAGAAGAATTTATCATAAAGGTAATGAATGACATCAAGTATAAGCCCGATAATTGGAGCAAAAGGGTAATGGAACCTATAATGTGTGGGATTGGTTATCGTGGACTGGAAGGCGTTGACTGTACAGCAGAATCATATGTAAAATGGCATGATATGATAAATCGTTGTTATAATGTGAAGTTTCTTGAGAGACAGCCACAATATAAAGGATGTACGGTATGTAAAGAATGGCTGAATTACAGTAATTTTAAAGTGTGGTATGATCAGCATAAAATTCATGGAATGGCGCTGGATTTGGATAAAGATATTTTGTTTAAAGGAAATAAGGTTTATAGTCCTGAGACTTGCGTGTTTGTACCTCATGCAATTAATACATTGTTTCTTAGTAGTAAGTCTGCCAGAGGTGATTATCCCATTGGCGTATCTTATGAAAAGGACAAAGAGAAATTTCGTGCATATATGGCGTTTATGGGTAGACAGATAAAATTAGGTACATTTGATACTGCTGAAGATGCTTTTGCGAGGTATAAGGAATATAAAGAAGATTTTATAAAGGATATGGCAGAACAGTATAGGGATGAAATACCAAATAAAGTATATGATGCAATGATGGGGTGGAAGATTGAAGTTGATGATTGAGTGATAGTTGGATAATGGATAAATGATTATAAGGCATATCGGATGTAAAAGTCTGACATGTCTTTTTTAAAGAGAAAAATGAAATGTCAGTGTGATATTTGTAATAGAATGGAGAAAATTGTAGATGAAGTTTGTATTTTGTGTTATAATGTGACAAATATTAAGGGGGAAAAGTAGTGAAACTTTATCACGGAACAAACTATAGTTCTGCAATTAATATAATGACCAATGGAATAGATTTGAAATACAGCAAAAAATATCTTGATTTTGGCGTAGGCTTTTATACGACACCGAATTATGATCATGCTGCAATTTCAGCAATAAGGGCGACTGATAAGTTTAACAGGAAGTATAGGAAGGACGAAAAGCCATATATAGTAATAATGGATTTTTCTTTGAAAAAAGAATTAGAACTGTCAGTTGGTCAATATGTGAGGCATAGTGAAAGATGGGGACAATTTGTTCTGAATAATAGACTATCAAAAGAGCTATTAGAGGAATATAATATAAAAGAACATAATCAGGATGGTAAGTATGATATTTGTTGTGGAGAGATTGCAGATGGAAGTATTGCGAATATTGCATATCAGGTCAATTTAGGGAATATGTCGCCTAAAGATGTGGTTTATCATAAATTTCTAAAGGATAAGGGGGTATATCCGCAACAATATTCATTTCATTCAATACAAGCTTTTTCTTGCATAACATTATTGTCATGTGATATAATAACAAGCAAAGAAAAGTATTTAAAGTTAATAGAAAGAAGGTGAGGAAAAATGGAATATAGAACCAAAGCAGCAATGAA
>OFGR01003047.1_pt1 | contig 10346 bp, 9 predicted proteins | sample 1521811 | NCBI WGS metagenome assembly OFGR01 (sample SAMEA3504098, study PRJEB24116) | mouse gut metagenome | biome: mouse gut; feature: mouse-associated habitat; material: faeces | place: Denmark | collected 2011
ATCAGACGGACACCGCTGGCCAGTGCGGACTTCACAGAGCTGACGCAGGTTTCTCCATGGAGGCTATAAGTCCCCAGGCCGTTGATGGGCATTTCATAGCCGCTGTTGAGGGTGACGCTTTTGGCTTCAAAGTTGAACGCCGCCTTGCTGGTGGCGGAAGTCACCGCGTCCACCGCTGTCTCTGGTTCGGGCAGATCAAGGCCACTGATCCAGTCCTCCATGGCGCTGCGGGTAGTGCCACCGGCAAACCTGCGTCCGGCAAGCCAGTTCGCACTGCTGGCGAGGGAATGGAGGTTGGTATCACTGGAGCCGATACCGCTGGAGTGGGAGGTGCAGAAGGGGACAATGGTTTTCCCGGTGAGATCATAGCTTTCCAGGAAGGTGCTGATAATCCGGGGGGCCTGCCCATGCCAGATGGGATAGCCCAGGAAAATCACATCATAGTCCGCCATATTTGCCACGCTCCCGGAGATACCGGGACGGGCGGCAGGGTCGTTCTGTTCCCGGTCAGCCCTGCCATTGGTATAGTAGGCCAGATCAGCGTCCGTATAGGGGTCCTCCGGTACGATCTCATAGAGGTCGGCACTCAGAATATCCGCCGCATACTCCGCCAGAGGGCGGGTCGTATTGGTTGCAGAGAAATAGGCCACCAGGGTCTTGCCGCCCGCCGCCGGTTCCGGCTGGCCGCTGGTATTGCTGCTTAAATAGTGATAGAGCATAGAGGCAACTTCCCCTCGTTTGATATTTGTTTTGGGATTGAAACGGCTGTTTTCCAGCATACCGGCCAGAATATCATTGTCCTCGGCCCAGCGAACTGCCGCCTGTGCCCAGCTCGAAATAGAGGACATATCGGAAATATCCGCTGTTGCAGCATTCTCAGGCTCTCCAGCATAGCGCCATAGGATCGTAACCGCCTGTTCCCGTGTTGTAGGGTCGTTTACGCCGAAGGTTCCGCCGCCATAGCCGGAGATGATATTGTTTTTTGCCGCCCATGAAACTGCGTCACTATACCAGGACCCGGCAACCGCATCGGTAAAGACAGGTGGATCAGAAACGACGGGCGTATTGCTCATACGGTGCAGCACTGCGGCCAGCATAGCGCGGGTCAGGGTATGGGAGGAACAGCGGGAGGCAATCAAGACGGTGCGGAAAGCCCTCTTGCGTGTCATGGAGCGGGAGGACGCAAGCCCCGCCGAAATCTTGGAGGCGGCGCGGTTATTGGCGGAGATCGGGCGGACATAAAGGGCCGGGGGAGTGTTCCCCTGGCCCTCTTTTTTGGCGCACATTTGGCGCACAATGCAATTTCAATGAGACGTTTTGAATATTCGGGTTCACCAAAGAAAATCAAAGGCGAAAATCCAGAAACCCCTTGCGTATCAACGCATACAAACATAACCGCAAAGGAGGGCAAAAGGCCGAAAATGATATAACGGGAAGATACCGCTCTGTAAGGCCGCTGCCAAACACGGCGTAAGCAGCCTGGAGCCGGCGGGTGCTCTCGTCCCCCTCCATCCCCTCAAAGCTGCTTTCCAGGTCGGCCAGCAGCTGCTTGGCGGAACAATTCTGCAACCGCAGCAATACCGACCGGATGGCCAGGGGATTGCCGCACAGCTTGCCAAGGATGGCAGAGTAAGTCTCGTCGCTTCGGTCCAGCGTCAGGCCAAGATCCCTCACAACCGCGTTGCAGTATTCACACAGATCTTCTCCAGCCAAGCCGCCCAGGGGAAGCCGATAGCAGGACGGTACCGGCAGCCAGGCTTCCCCCCTTTTGCTTGTGAGCAGCACCTTCGTCTTCCCACCGCGGAGTCCTTTCAGCAGCCGGGCCAGGAGATCCCGGTCCCCTGCGCTGAGCTGCGGCTGGACCTCTGTTCCCTCAATACCGGAAGCGGATTCAAAGTTGTCCCATACCAACAGGCAGGGCTTGTCCCGCAGCAACCGCGCCAGATGCTCCAGCTTTTCCTCTGCCGGCCGGGCCATGGTGGAAGTGCCCGCCAGCTTGTCCAGCAGCTGGTTGATGACGTACTCGGCGGAATGGATCTCCTGGAAGTCGAACCAGGAAACGTCCCCCCACAGTCCGCCGGTCTGGCTCAGCCAGCGCAGGAAGCCCTTTGCCAGGCTGGTTTTGCCAACTCCGGCCTGGCCGTGTATCAGGAGCCCAGCCTGGGGCTGACGAAGCATGGCACGCTCCAGCCTCTGGATATCCCATCCCCTCCCGATAAAGCCATAATCCCCGTCCACCCTTGCGTTCCCTAGCAGCGTGGAGGCTTCTTCGCCGGCTCCCTCCGCAGGCTGAAGCTTTGGTAAAACCACGCTTTCAGAGGACAGCTGCTGGTACAGGACCGGAACTACCCAGTCTTGCAGGGGCAGCTGGCCCACAATGCAGTCCCGCGCGGGCTGCTGCAACATCTTTCCCCGGCCGGCGCGCACCGCTTCGGACACCTTCCCGGTGGAAAACAAACGCTCATAAAACGCCGGGATGAACGCTTTCGCACCGCTTACACAGAGGGAGTATCCCATGGCCACCACACTGCGGACGCCGGCCTTGAGCAGCCCTGCCGCTACGCTGGCAAAAGGATCCTGCGCCTGGCCGTCAATCATACCGGACTGGCAGGCGTTCATCACCATGAACGGGATGTTATTGTAGGATTTTGGAATAGGAATTACACTTAGGGCATAGCAGGCGAGACATAGCGGGTGGATTTGCGCGGCGCGTTCGCCTTGCTTTAGTCAACATTACAGCGGGCAGATTTTTCAAATTGCGCATCTGTAAAGGTTTCCAAGCCAACAATAGCAATATATTTGGAGTTAGAGAGAACGTGGTCGACTGTCGCACGGATCCATTTTGCTTTCCCTGTCGGAGAAGGGATCTGCTCCCTGTAAAGCATATCCACAACCTTGCCTAAACTGGATCCGGCAATGTAATAGTTAAAAATCATCTGGACAACTGCAGCCATATTTTCGTTGCTTTCAAGTATGCCAGTTTCAGTCTGGCTAAAGCCATATGGTATTCTCATGTTTTTCCTCCTAAAAATAAAGTTCCCATGCTATCATCTCCGTGCAGAAAATGAAACATAGGAATAAAGGGTGTTTTGTCTGATGGACGCCGTTACTTTGCACAGCACGATGGGAATTATTCTGTGTATTTCGCTGGGAAATAGCAAACCCCATGCATAACGATGCTATGCATGGGGTTTGTCTAATTTGGTACGGCTGAAGGGATTCGAACCCCCGACCTTTTGGTTCGTAGCCAAACACTCTATCCAGCTGAGCTACAGCCGCATACCGCTCTTGAAAGCTTGTACATCATAACACACCCCGCCGGGAAATGCAAGCCTTTTTTTCAAAATTTTTCGATTTTTTATTTTTCGCTGTTTCTTTACAAAAATCCGTAGGCAGGGCGGGAAATTTATGCTATAATATCTCCCAAACGCCGCCCGCCCGCGGCGGCAGGCCCCCCGGCTCCGCCGGGGAAATTTCAGCGGGGCAAGGAGGCCGGAAGCCATGAGGCACAACATACAGCGGGGATTGCTGGGGACGCTGGCCCTGGGGCTGGCGGCCCTGCTGAGCGGCTGCGTGTTCCAGCCGGTGGATAAGCTGTATACCCTCCCGGTGCTCCCCCAGGAGTATAAGGACCTCCAAACCACCATCGAGGCCACCATGAGCGAGCTGGGGGCGGAGTACGCCACCATTAACTACGGCTCCAACACCTCCACCATCCAGCTGCTGGACATGGACGGGGACGGGGAGCAGGAGACCGCCGCGGTATTCCTCCGGGTGACCTCCGCCGAGGAGCAGCCCATGCGGGTGTGCCTGTTCCGGCAGGGAAACGGCAGGGAGGAGGGCGACCACACCTACCGGCAGGTTCATATGCTGTCCGGGGAGGGAAACTCCATCAACTCCGTGGCCTATGAGGACCTCACTGGGGACGGAAGCCGGGAGATCATTGTCAGCTGGCAGCTCAGCGGCGGGGTGCACATCCTGTCCGCCTACAGCCTGCTGGGGACGGAGGCGGACCAGCTCATGAACACCGCCTATAACGAGTCCTATATTGTGGCCGACCTGAACGAGGACGGCAGGCAGGAGATCATGGTGTTCCAGCAGGACAGCTCCGGCGAGGGGAACAACCTGGCGGAATACTACGAATACCAGGACGGGGCCATGACCATCACCTCCGTCACCGCCCTGTCCGATGGGATGCGGGACGTGGTTTCCTCCGAGGTGGGCCGTCTGGCGGACGGCCGCCTGGGTGTGTACGTGGCGGTGGAGCTGGAGGGCGGCATCCTCACCGACATCCTGGTGCTGGAAAAGGACGGGCTTGTGAACGTCACCCGGGACATAGAGAGCGGGGCCAGCCTGGCCACCGCCCGGTCCTACACAGAGGTGGGCACCACCGATATCAACAGCGACGGCGTGCTGGAGATCCCCCGGCCCCAGCTCCTGACGCCCCTGGACGCGGAAAACGACTCCGCCCAGTACCTGATCTACTGGCAGCAGTTCGGCTCCGACGGCAAGGGCAGCACCAGCTGCGTCACCTACCACACGGTAACGGACAGCTGGTATCTCAACCTGCCCAACGGCTGGGACCCGGGGAACATCGCCGTGTCCCGGGACGACAGCCTCAGCAGCCGGGGGGAGCGGGCGGTGACGTTCTACTACTGGCCCAAGCGGGAGGAGGGGGACCCGCCCCCGAAGAAGTTCCTCACCGTCTACCGCCTGACGGGGAGCAATCGGAACGCCCGCTCCAAGCTGGCGGATCGGTTTACCTTATATACGGACAGCAACGCCACCTACTGCGCGGTGCTGGACGACGGCGTGTGGGACTGCGGCCTGGATCAGGAGAGCATCGCCCAGCGGTTCAAGCTCATCACAGTGGAGTGGGCCACCAAGCAGCGGGCCATCTCATGACGACGAAAGCGGAGGTACGACAGTGACAAGGAAGGTTTTGGTGCTGGAGGATGAGGCCAACATCCGCAGCTTTGTGGTGATCAATCTGAAACGGGCGGGGTACGACGCCATCGAGGCGGGCACCGGCGAGGAGGCCCTGGCCCAGATCCAGCGCAACCCGGACGTGCAGGTCGCGCTGCTGGATATCATGCTGCCGGGGGAGATGGACGGCTTCGAGGTGTGCCGCCGCATCCGGGCGGGCAATTCCCAGATGGGCATTATCATGCTCACCGCCCGCACCCAGGAGATGGACAAGGTCAGCGGCCTGATGACCGGGGCGGACGACTATGTGACCAAGCCCTTCTCCCCGGCGGAGCTTACCGCCCGGGTGGACGCCCTGTTCCGCCGCACCGGCGGCGCGGCGGTGCGGGACGCGGACGAGATCGAACAGCCGCCCTTCCTGCTGAACACCCGGAACCGCACCCTGGAGAAGAACGGCAAGCGGGTGAAGCTCACCCAGGTGGAGTATTCCATCGTGAAGCTGTTCATGGAGAACCCGGGCAAGGCCCTGTCCCGGGAGGAGATCCTGGAGGCGGTGTGGGGCACGGAGTTCCTGGGGGAGCTGAAGATCGTGGACGTGAACATCCGCCGCTTACGGATCAAGCTGGAGGACGACCCCCAGAACCCGTCCTTTGTGATCACGGTCTGGGGCTTCGGCTACAAGTGGGAGGCATAGGAACGGCGCGGGCCCGCCGTGCAGGGGCTTTTTCGAAAGCGGCGGGATTCACGCCCGGGGCTTGACTGAAATCCGGGAGAGAAGGGAGGCGGCGGCATGGAACAGGAAAACCGGGGCAAGCGGCGGAAAAGCAGGCCCGTGAAGCCGGAGCAGGCGGCGGAGGAACGCCAGCAGGCGGCGGACAAACGTCCCCGGGGCAAGCTGCGCTGGCGTTGGCTGCTCAACACCCTGGGGGCCACCCTGGTGGTGGTGGCGGTGGCGGTGACCGCCTTTTCCCTGGCCATGTACAGCTACTACACCTCCACCATCCTGGCCACCCTGGAGAGCAAGGCCCAGACCGCCGCCGGGATGTTCCGCAACTACACGGAGACCACCTACCTCTACAACGCCCGGCAGTTCGTCAACCAGTTCGAGGAGAAAAACTATATTGAGGTCCAGATACTCAACGCCAGCGGCCGGGTGCAGATCTCGTCCATGATGGACATTTCCGGGGCCGGCGTGGAGACCTCCGATGTGTCCAGTGCCATCGCCGAAAAGCGGGTGGTGCCCTATACCGGGCCGGACCCCAGCACCGGCGACCACATCATCGCCGCCTCCGCCCCCGTGGTCTATAACGGCACGGTGGTGGGGGTGGTGCGCATGGTGACCTCCCTGCGGCAGGTGGAGGAGCAGATGTTCCGCATCATCGCCTTTACCTCCGGCATGGGGCTGGTGATCCTGATCGTGATGGGAGTCACCGCCTCCTACTTCATCAAATCGGTGCTGGACCCGGTGATCCGGGTGACGGAGACCGCCAAACGCATCGCCACCGGAAGCTACGGGGTGCAGATGGAGTCCCGCTCCAACGACGAGATGGGGGATCTGGTGGACGCCATCAACGATATGTCCATGAAGATCGACCAGGCGGAGCGCACCCAGTCGGAGTTTATCTCCTCCGTGTCCCACGAGCTGCGCACCCCCCTCACCGCCATCAGCGGCTGGGCGGAGACCCTGTATAACGGCGAGGTGCGGGACGCCGCCGACGTGAAGAAGGGCATGGGCATCATCGTGTCCGAGGCCCAGCGCCTCACCCGCATGGTGGAGGAGCTGCTGGAGTTTTCCCGGATGGAGACAGGTCGGTTCAACCTGTCGGTGGAGCCCATCGACATTGTGGCGGAGCTGGAGGACGCGGTTTACACCTACCGGGAGTTCTTCCGCCGCAAGGAGCTGGAGCTGGATTATACCGAGTGCCCGGAGGAGCTGCCCATCATCAGCGGCGACCCGGAGCGGCTGCGGCAGGTGTTCTGCAACCTGCTGGACAACGCGGACAAGCACGGTGGTTCGGGGGGCAGGGTGGAGGTGTCCGTGGGCCGGGAGGAGGATCGGGTGGTCATCCGCATCCGGGACCACGGCCCCGGCGTCCCCCCGGAGGAGCTGCCCTTCATCAAATACAAGTTCTACAAGGGCTCGTCCAAGGCCCGGGGTTCTGGCATCGGCCTTGCGGTGTGCGATGAGATCATCAACAGCCACAACGGAACGTTGGATATCGCCAACGCCCCCGGAGGGGGCTGCGCGGTTACCATCCGTCTGCCCATCGGAGTGGAGACCGCATAGCGGCACAAAAATCGAACAAAAGTTTTAAAACTCTTGCGTTTTTCCGCCGCCTCTGGTATACTGTGGAAAACACGGGGAAAAGGAGATTAATATGGCAAAACAAGAAGGAAACTGCACCCCGTTCAAAACAACCTGCGGGGGCCAGGCCCTGCTGGAGGGCATCCTCATGCAGGGGCCCGGCAAGCGGGCGATGGTGGTGCGCAAGGCGGACGGTGAGCTGGTGGTTGAGGAGGAGATGGTCAAGCCCAAGAAAGGGCCGGCCAGGCTGCCCTTTATCCGGGGGCTGTTTGTCTTTGGCGGCTCCATGGTGCACGGGATGAAGGCGCTGATGCGTTCGGCGGAGCTGTCCGACGATGGCTCTCTGGAAGAAGGGGTGGAGCTCACCGGCCTCGACAAGTGGATCAGCGAGCATTTCGAGGGAGAAAAAGCCGTCAGTATCATCATTACGCTGGCGGCTGTGCTGGGCATCGCCATGTCGGTGGGGCTGTTTATCCTGCTGCCCACCGCCCTGACGGGTCTGGTCGGGTTGGTGTGGACCACCATGCCGCTGTGGGTGCGCTCGGTGATGGAAGGCGTGCTCAAGGTGGCCATTTTCATGGGTTATCTGTTCCTGTGTTCACGGATGAAGGAAATCCACCGGGTTTTTGAGTACCACGGCGCGGAGCACAAGACCATCTACTGTTATGAAAACGGCCTGGAGCTGACGGTGGAGAATGTGCGCAGGCAGCCCCGGCACCATCCCCGGTGCGGCACCAGCTTTTTGTTTGTGGTCATCGCCGTGTCCATCTTTCTGTCCATTGTGATTTTCACCCCGCTGAAGATTGAAAATACGTTTCTGCGCATGGCGCTGCATCTGCTGATGCTGCCTGTCATCGTGGGGGTGACCTACGAGTTCAACCGCTATGTGGGCGGCCATGACGGGCCGGTCTGCCGGGCCCTGCGGGCGCCAGGCATGTGGATGCAGAACTTCACCACCTTTGAGCCGGACGATTCCATGATTGAGGTGGGCATTGAGGCGCTCAAGCGCGTACTGCCGGAGGAGAAGGGATCGGATGCCTGGTAAAAAAGAAGCGCGGAGAAGTGGACAGCGAGGGAGCTTGGACCGCGTGAGGCCGAACGCAGGGCGGCAAAGCCGCCCCAGACCAGGCCGAGGCGGAGGGAGAGCGACCGAGCGCCCTGGCCGCTTCGCAGCGTGACAACGAAGCACAGAGAGAGGGTGAATCCATGCCCGCAACCTACAACGACCTATACCTGGACGCACGGAAGGCGCTGAAAGCCGCCGGGGTGGAGCAGGCCCAGCTGGAGGCCCGTGAGCTTTTGTGCTTTGCCTCCGGCAAAAGCCGGGAGGAATTTATCCGGGATCTGCCGCTGTATGCCTCCGATGGGGCGGGAAAACGGTTCCGGGGGCTGTTGGAGCGCCGTCTGAAGGGCGAGCCGGTGGCCTACCTCATCGGGGAGTGGGAGTTTTACGGTCTGACGCTGGATGTGTGCCGGGATGTGCTCATCCCCCGGCCGGACACCGAAACGCTGGTGGAACGGGGCATCCTGTTTGTCCGCGACCTGCCAGACGGCACCCGTGTGCTGGACTTGTGCGCGGGAAGCGGGTGCGTGGGCCTTGCCGTGGCGGACAACTGCCCCAACACCAGGGTGTTTCTGGCGGAGTGGTCGGAGGACGCTCTGCGGGTGTGCAGGCAGAATATCCGGCGGTGTGGCCTGACGGATCAGGTGAACCCCGTCCAGGCGGACGCGCTGGAGCCTCCCCCCCGCATCCTGCGGGATTTCGACCTGATTTTATGTAATCCGCCCTACATCCCCACTCTGGAGATCGGGCGGCTGGACCCCTCTGTCCGGGATTACGAGCCGCGCATGGCGCTGGACGGCGGGGAGGACGGGCTGAAGTTCTACCGCGTAATTGCCAGGAAATGGAAGCGGGCGCTGAAGGGCGGCGGCAAGCTGGCCTTTGAGGTGGGCTATGACCAGGCCCCGGCGGTGGAGTACATATTGGCGGAGAACGGGTATACGGATATCCAGACTACCATGGATCCGGGGATGCACTGGCGGGTGGTAGAGGGAAGCGCGGAGGATAGCCGCGCAGGGGAGCTTGGAGCGGAGTGAGGGGAAAGCCCGGCCGCCGCAAGGCAGGGGTGGGTTTTGCCCGAATCGGAGCGAAAGCGACCCGGCCGCGCGGACAATCCGCAGCGTGATACCAGGGGAGCACGGAACAAGCGAAGGAGGATTCCCCGTGAAAAAGAAGCTCGCTTTGATCGTGACAGGCATCCTGCTGCTGGCCTGTCTGTTCCCCATGCCGAATCACCTGAAGGACGGCGGGACGGTGGAGTACCGGGCGCTTTTGTATACGGTGTCCAGGGTCCGCCGGCTGAACGATCTGGACGCGGAACGGTCCTATCAGGAGGGTACGATTGTCAAAGTTCTGGGCATTGAGCTGTACAATAATGTGGAGTGAGGGGGAGACAGGTTGAAAAAGGTGAGGATCACGGTGATGAAAACGGCGTCTTACCCAGATCTGATCGAACAATATGAAAATCCTATCCAGCACGCCTGCGATATGAAAGAGGGCCAAGCGTTTATCGCCAACGGCTGGGAGAGGCCGGAGGGCTTCTGCGTCAGCGCCTGGGACAGCATGTCCGCCTTTGTGATGGCGCTGGCCCACGGCGGCGGGGATTTTTACGGCGGCTGGATGAAAAACAAAAAAACCGCCATGATCTCCTGCAACGACGGGTTCCGCCCCGTCAGCTTTCTGCTGGAAGCGCTGGACGAGGACGCGGAGTGAACCGTTGCTAAAGTCCGTTTTATGGGACATCAAAAAGAGTAATATAGGGGACAGAAAGAGGCCGGCAGTTCTGAAATATGCCGGCGGGAAAGGATGATCGCACATGGCTGAGAAGAAAAAGCAGATTGAGCCCGCCGCGCCGGCGGCGGATAAGAAGAAGGCGCTGTCCACCGCCATCGCCCAGATTGAGAAGGAGTATGGCAAGGGCTCCATCATGCGCCTGGGGGAGAACACCCATATCGTGGTTGAGGCCATCCCAACCGGGTCGCTGTCGCTGGACATCGCCCTGGGCATCGGCGGCGTTCCCAAGGGGCGCATCATTGAGATCTATGGCCCCGAGTC
>OFGR01003049.1_pt1 | contig 10342 bp, 10 predicted proteins | sample 1521811 | NCBI WGS metagenome assembly OFGR01 (sample SAMEA3504098, study PRJEB24116) | mouse gut metagenome | biome: mouse gut; feature: mouse-associated habitat; material: faeces | place: Denmark | collected 2011
TGGTGATGTAATAGTAGGTCAGGGAAACGCCCTGCTTGGTAACGGTCAGGCTATAGGGCGTCCCCTGTGCGTCAAGCTCTGCCTTCACTTCCGATACGATCCCTTTGATCCGCCTGATCTCTCCGATACTGGTGATCATCGGATACATGACCGCTATATTTCCAAAAGCGCTGGCGCGGAACAGGGCGCGAAGCTGTGTCTTGAACACCTCCGGGTGCGTCAGGCAGATGCGGATCGCACGGACTCCAAGCGCCGGGTTCTCTTCCTGCTCCATATCAAAATAACCGCACTGCTTATCCGCTCCGATATCCAGCGTGCGGATGATCACCCGCTTGCCCGCCATCGTCTCTGCCGCCTGCTTATAGATCTGGAACTGCTCTTCCTCTGACGGGTAATCCTCCTTTTCCAGATAGATAAACTCACTCCGGAAAAGTCCGATGCCGCCCGCGTCATTCTGCATCACCATGGCAAGATCCTTGATATTTCCAATGTTAGCATACAACATCACCTTCTGGCCGTCAAGTGTTACGTTCTCCCGTCCTTTCAGTGTCAGAAGCAGTTCCTTCCTGTGCTGTTCTTCCTCTTGCTTCTTCCGCATCCTTAAGAGCGTCTCCTCATCCGGATCCACATAGACCTTTCCGTCCCCGCCGTCAACAATACCCGTCTTTCCATCCACCGTATCATCAAGGGGAAGCTTCGTTCCAACCAGCGCGGGGATCTCCATCATCCTCGCAAGAATCGCAGTATGGGAATTCGTCGATCCGTGCACCGTTACGAAAGACAAGACCATATCCTTATCAAGCTGTACCGTTTCTGACGGCGCCAGATCATCTGCTATGATGATGGCAGGCTCTTTCGCCGATGCCGTATGGTCTTCCTTCCCGCTCAGTATGGTAAGAAGACGTTCGGAGATATCCTTGACGTCCGCCGCCCGTTCTCTCATGTAATCATCATCCATCGCCGCAAACATCTGGGAAAAATTGTCTCCCGTCGCCGCCACTGCGTATTCCACATTTACCTCCTGGCTGCGCACAATGTTCTCCACAGATTCGTTATAGTCCACATCATCCAGCATCATCTGATGCACCTCGAATATGGCGGCGTTCGCCTCGCCAACCTCTTTCAGAGCCTTATCATACAATCCCTGAAGCTGTCTGACCGCCTCTTCCTTCGCGGAGGCAAAACGTGAAAGCTCCGCCTCCATATCTGTCACCTTCGTGCGCTTTACCTGCTGCACGTCTTTCTTATATACGCGAATCTTGCCAATCGCAATACCATTGAATACACTTTTTCCATTATATATTCTCATGACTTTTCTCCACTTATCCTACAGGATTCTCTCTGAATTATACCCCTCCGGTTAAAATACTATAAATTCTCCTTCATGAATCCGCTGATCGCTTCAAATGCAGCATCTTCATCTGCTCCCGCAAAGGTAAGCGTCACCGTATCCCCCTTCTTCGCTCCAAGGCTCATGACGCCCATGATCCCCTTACAGTCTACGGTCCTTCCGCCCTTCTCCATCTTAACGGTACAGTCGTAACCCTTTACCGCCTTCACCAACAGCCCCGCCGGACGTGCATGAATTCCCATCTCATCTGTGATCACATACTTAAATTCCTTCATTGTTCTAATCCTCCATTTTCTTTTTATTTTTATATTTTAAATATTATTGACTACTAATTCCACTCTCTTACGCAGGATTCTTCTTCAAAACCCCAAGAAGCCCTGCCGAAACCAGCGTTCCTGCGACCAACGCCGCCACATACATCAGTGCATTTCCCATCACCGGGACCACGAAGATCCCGCCGTGCGGAGCCATGAGCGTACATCCAAACGCCATGGACAGCGCCCCTGCCAGTGCAGAGCCTGCGACACATGCCGGAAGTACACGGAACGGATCTGCCGCCGCGAAAGGAATCGCGCCTTCCGTGATAAATGCAAGTCCCATGATGAAGTTCGTCGGTCCTGATTCTCTTTCTTCCTTCGAAAACTTATTCTTGAAGAGCAGTGTTGCCAGGGCGATCGCACAGGGCGGTGTCATCCCGCCGATCATAACTGCCGCCATAATGTCATAGTTGCCGGATGCGATCGCCGCTGAACCGAATACATATGCCGCCTTGTTAAACGGGCCTCCCATATCGACTGCCATCATCCCGCCAAGGATCATCCCGAGGATCAGCTTACTGGAACCGCCCATACTGGTAAGTCCGTTGTTCAGCGCCGTATTGAGCCCGCCCATGACCGGTTCCACCGCGAATATCATAAGCACGCCCATCAGCAGGATTCCCATGACCGGATAGATCAGCACCGGAGCTATCTTTTCGACTGCCTGTGGCAGCTTATCACATACTTTACGCAGTCCCCGTATCAGATACCCCGCAGCAAATCCTGCCGCAAGCGCCCCAAGGAAACCGGAGCTTCCGTTTGACGCCATCATTCCGCCCACAAAACCGACCGCAAGGGCAGGTCTGTCTCCGATCGCCATAGCGATGAAGCCCGCCAGCACCGGAAGCATGAATCCAAACGCCGTATCCCCGATTCCTTTAAAAAGCGCCGCCGCCGGCGTGATCGTACCAAATCCCGCTCTCTCGGCTTCCGATAATGCATTCATATCCACCAGAAGCCCATCAAGCAGGAATGCAATGGCGATCAGGATACCGCCGCCCACAACGAATGGGAGCATATGGGAGACACCGTTCATCAGCTGTGTATAGATCTGATGCCCCATACCGCCGCCCGGTTTGCCCGAAGCCGCAGACTTTGACACCGCATTGCCGCTGTGATAGAGAGGTACGTCTCCTGAGACCGCCAGTTCTACCAGCTCATCCGCCTTATGGATCCCGTCCGACACCTGACGCTCGATGACCTTCTTTCCGTCAAACCGGTCCATGGGAACCTGGGCATCCGCCGCCACGATGATACAATCCGCTTCTTCAATCTCCTTCGCGGTAAGGACGTTCTTCGCACCGCCGGAGCCCCTTGTCTCCACCTTAATGAAGCATCCCTTCGCCTTTGCCGCCTTCTCGAGCCCTTCCGCCGCCATATAGGTATGCGCAATGCCCGTCGGGCAGGAGGTAACGGCAAGGATCTTCACCTGATCCGTCCCGGCACTTCCCATGTCCGAGAGCCTCTCATCCACGCTCTTCTTCTCTTCATCCGCCCTGTCAATGATCTCCAGAAATTCCTCCGCCGTCCCGGCATTACGCAGGCTCTCGGTAAATTCCGGATCCATCAGCATCATAGACAGCTTACTCAGCACATCCAGATGCACGTTATCCTCTGTGTTCGGCGCCGCGATCAGGAAGAACAGGGTTGCCGGTTCCTCATCCAGAGATTCAAAATCCACACCGTCCTTCACAACCATAGCCGCAAGCCCGGGACGGTCGACTGCATCCCCCTTTCCATGCGGGATGGCGATGCCCTCTCCAATTCCTGTGGTACTCTCTTCCTCTCTTGCATACACCAGCTTACGATAGCCTTCCACATCATTGACCTTGCCGCTTCGTACCATGAGATCTACTACCATATCCAGCGCTTCCTTCTTCGACTTCGGCGCTGCATCAAGTGAAATACTTCTCACATCCAGTAACTCTGTGATCCTCATCATCTTCTCCTCCTGACTTTTTCTGCATACACGCAAAACCTCTTCGTACCGGATCGATCACCGGGACTGTTCAGTTCTTATCCTGCATCATCTGCTTATATACTGCCTCTATCTCTTCCCTTACCGCCAGATGCTCTGAAAACGCGCTCGCACTTCCTGCGGCGATCCCCATATGAAATGCATACTCATAATCCGCTCTTTCCATCCAGCCCGCCATGAATCCTGCAACCATAGAATCCCCTGCGCCAACGCCGTTTACTAATGTACCCTCCGGCACCGGAGCCTCATAGACCTTCCCGTCCGCCGCCGCCAGTACCGCTCCCTCGCCTGCCATGGAGACCAGTACATTCTGCGCGCCCCGCTCCTTAAGCTTCCTTGCGTAAGGCACAGCCTCAGCCCTCGTTCTTATCTCCGTTCCGAAGATCTCGCCCAGTTCATGGTTATTCGGCTTAATTAGAAATGGATAATAGGACAGTACATTTACCAACAGATCCTTCGTGGCGTCCACCACGATCTGTACTCCTCTGCCGTACAATCTCTCCATAATCTTCTGGTATACGTCGTCCGGCACGGATGCCGGGATACTTCCCGACAGGAAGAGTATGTCTCCCTGCTCCAATCCGTCTAACTGCTCCATCAGCTTCTCAAGCTTCTCCTTACTGATCGCCGGGCCCTGCCCGTTGATCTCCGTTCCGTCGATGGACTTAAGCTTCAGATTGATCCTGGTAAAGCCCTCTTCAATCCTGATGAAGCCGTTCTTTATCCCCAGCAGCTTAAGCCTTCTTGCCACCTCGTCGCCTGTGAATCCTGCGATAAATCCGAGCGCCGTACTGGGGATGCCGAGATTCCCAAGGACAATGGATACGTTGATCCCCTTGCCGCCCGGAAGCAGCAGCTCTGAATCCGTGCGGTTCGTGAGGCTAAGGCGGAAATCCTCTACGGATACGATGTAGTCCAGAGACGGGTTAAATGTCACCGTATATATCATGCTGACTTCTCCTTTCTTCTGTCTTCTGTCTTCTGTCTTGTTTTGCTCATGTTTGATTTTGTATCCTTAGTATACATCCACAATCAATCAAAGTCAATCAAACTATTTCACAAATTTCCACTTTTCTTTTCGTTGAAATTGCACAAATTTGATTTTTTATGACTGTTTATGACTGAGTTGAGGGATGAAGCGTTTTTGATAGTTCTTTCATGGATCATTTCTAAGGGGAGTGTGGCTTTGTTATAAAAGCAGAGGAATAAAAATTAAATAAATACTAATAATTATCTTGATATTATATAATTTATATAATATTATAAGATTGTAAGGAGGCAGCCATGAAAGGAAAAGAGCTTGTAAAATTACTCCAGAAAAAAGGCTGGGAAATTGACAGAATCCGCGGAAGCCACTATATTATGAAAAAAGGCAGCCAAACGGAAGTCATCCCCGTTCATAATACAGATCTTCATCCAGGAATGCTCCATGCAATCAAAAAAAGAACCGGACTGTAAAGTCCTTTTCTTCTGAATAATATTTGGGAAGGAGAACTCCCATGTTACAAATTTATCCCGCAATTATCCATGAGGAAGACGGCTATTGGATTGAATTTCCGGATCTGGAAGGATGCCAGACCTGTGGTACATCGTTAGAAGAGACCATGGAACTTGCACAGGAAGCATTAGGACTTTATCTTGTGAGCCTCGCAGAACATGATCAGCCACTTCCGGCTCCATCCAGTATCGGAGAGATTTCTGTTAAGGACGGTCATGCTACCTATGTTTCTACAGATATGAATATCTATCGCCGCGATACACGGGCAGTAAAAAAGATGCTGTCTATTCCCGCATGGCTTGCAAAGGAAGCAGAAGCAAACAACATCAGTTTATCCAAAGTTTTACAGGATGCATTGAAAGAGCAGCTTCATCTTGCATAAGAGGACGATAAAAGATTTTAGGGGCAGGTTCGATTTTCACAAATCACACCTGCCCCTGTATAATTCCTTTTTATTGTAGAGAAGTAACAACTGGATTATCCTTAAATCCATATACCCGCTTTACCTCATCAGGGTTTCTCGTGTCTAACATCTGCGGGCGGTTCAGATCAAGTTTGGAAATCTCTGCCATATCACAATCAGATAATTCAAAATCCCAAATGTTGAAGTTTTCTTCCATTCTGTTTTTATGGATTGATTTAGGTATTGTTATAACATTGCGCTCAACATTCCAACGGAGTATTATCTGTGCAACAGACTTGCCATGTGCATCAGCGATTTTAGTAAGCACCGGATTTGAGAACATATTATTTAATCCCTCTGCAAACGGCGCCCATGCCTGTGGCTGAATATTGTACTCTTTCAAAATTTCAAGTTCATCTTCCCGCTGATAAAATGGGTGTAATTCTATCTGATCAACGGCAGGAATAATGTCAGCATTGTAACAAAGGTCGATAATGCGGTCACTGGTGAAATTGCTTACGCCAATAGCACGGATCAGTCCTTTTCTGTATAATTCTTCCATTGCCCGCCATGCACCATAATAATCAGCGAATGGCTGATGGATTAAATATAAGTCCAGATAATCCAATCCCATTTTTGACAATGTCCGTTCAAATGCTTCTCTTGTTTTTTCATATCCCATTTCCGGCATATATGCTTTTGACGTGACAAAAAATTCTTCTCTTGGTATTCCGCTTTTGCGGATTGCAGTCCCGACAGCACTTTCATTTTCATAAACACTGGCTGTATCTAATAAACGATAACCAACCGAAATTGCATCTGAAACAACCTGCTCACATAGTTGTAAGTCTGTAATTTGGAAAACGCCGAATCCCATCATAGGCATTTCAATATCATTGTTTAATTTTAATGTTTTCATAATGGATAACCTAACCTTTCTCTAAATATGCCGTGTCATTTCCTATATAGTTCTATCTTATGCTTCCGGCAAATCTGATCAACAGATATATTGTACAAGTTAAAGTAAGGTCTAGGTCAAGAGTTTTTTGAAAAAAGGAGAAAATTTTATGAATTATACGATTGGGAAAGCATTCGTTACACATCGTTAGGTCGTTGAAGATGTGTAGTTGGATGCTTTTTATTTTTAGCAGGGAGGTAATTATATGTATCTAAAAGAACGAAAATCATTATCCGGTTATTTCACAAAAAAAGAGATTGCATTATGGTGTGTATCAGAATCCCTCATTGTCGTATCCTTTTTTATATTTGACAGAGAAAATTATTTGGTACTTGCCGCCTCTTTAATAGGTGTAACATCATTAATCTTTAATGCAAAGGGGAATCCGTTCGGGCAATTTCTCATGGTCATATTATATTGATGTACGCCTTATATTTATCGAAAAAATGACGTGTTCTATCCTAAACAATCGAAGATATGCATGATGAGCTCGTCTCATGGTGAGTGCCTTTAATGCCCTTACGGCGAAACTTCTTATATTACTTACCCTTACGGTGTATATGTACTAATTGGGGTTGTCAGGTTTATAGTTTTTGGCTGCTTCTTCTAAAAGTTTAAAATCACAGGATGCATTTATCAATGCTGTATCTGTACCTGAAATAACTCCATTATATGTATCCTCAGCCATCTCTTTTATATCAGTTATGATAGTGTTACAAAAAACCCATTGTCTACGAAGAAATTCTTTACGACCAGGTTTTTCTCTATTGAAGTTGCGTTTGGTTATATAGCGATCATCTACAGGAAACATATAGTTAAAGCGTAGAGAACCTTTTACCTGATTGAAATTATCGTCTTCCAAACGGATCAGTAAATTATTCGGTTGCTTTGAGGTATTTTACATAATCTGCATCTACATCATAAAAAAAGAGCTCCATATTGCTTCTCCTAAAAAGTAATGAGTAAGGAGAAATCCTTACTCATTCATCATAATTCGCCCTTCATGGTGGCGGAACACCAATCATAATTCACCTTTAAGGTAGTGGGACACCTGGGAAGATTCTCTTCTTACCTATATACTATGCGTTTTTTTCGCTTTTGTCAATCAAGTGGAGCGAAACCGCTGGAAAATCAAAACATCTCCCCATTGGCTTTACTTCTTCCGAAACAGCAGCGGCAGGCAGCCAATCCCCCCCATGGCCGCCAGGATGTAGGCGGCGCGGCCGGCGGTGGTGGCCCCTCCCCCCAGGTAGAGGCTCACCAGGTCCAGCTGGAGGAGGCCCACCAGCCCCCAGTTGATGCCGCCGGCAATGGCCAGCAGCAGCGCCAGTTTTTCCAGCATCCCAAAGCCCTCCCCTCTTACTATACACCCCTTAGTATGGAGAGGGGACCTTTAAATATACCCGCAGCAAAAGGCAGCCAAAGAAAATCTTCGGCTGCCTTCTTTTTTCTGCTGGAAGGTTTAGCTCTCGCTCTGCTCTGCGTCCCCGGCGGGATTATCCTCCCCGGCGGGAGCATCGCTATTTTCCGGCGCCGGGGGTTCCTCCTGGTCCGAAGGGGTCTCCTCCCCTTCCACCTGCTCCTCCGGGGGCACGATGGGGCCCTCTCCGCCGGCGGTGAGCTCCTGGTAGTAGTTCTCCGCCAGGTCCGGCCGGGCCTCATTCATCAGCAGGCTGTAGTAAATGTTCCGCGATTCGTCGCTGTAGTTTTCCACCAGGTCGGCAAAGTGGTCGGCGTAGAGGCTGCCCCAATTTGCGGCAATTTCATCGTACCCGTTGGGCAGCCAGCCATTTTCCAGGTTCGGCTGGGTGTAGATGGTGTCCACCAGCTTCACCAGGTTCTGGACGTCCATCTCCAGCTTCAGGCGGTTGTCGATATCCAGGGCGTAATAGACCCTCTCGTCGTTCTCCCTGGATTCAAAGGTGATGCCGAAGTTTTCCGTGTAAATCCCTTGGGCTTCCATCTTGCTCAGCAGCTCCCGACAGACCTGGGCGAACTCCTCCTGGCTGGCGTAACCGTCCAGCAGGTGGACGCGGGTGCGCAGATAGCTTAGTTCATAGACGTACCGGCCATCAGGAGCCTTTTGGTAGAACACGGGGCCGTAGTCCACGCCGCCGTTTACATAGAAGACCTCCACCCGCTGGTCCCCCTTGAAGGCGTTATAGAGCTTCTCCCGCTCCGCCTGGAGGAGCTCCGCCTCGCTGGTGAACCGCTCCGGGCTGATGTAGTACATGGCGTAGGGCACCAGGGCCACGCAGAAGCTCCCCATCACCAAAAAGATGCAGATGAGCCCGCTGGCAAAGTCGTACTTGTAGGTGCGGTCCTTGCTGAAGAAGTACCGAATCAGCACCTCCACCCCCAGGCTGATGAGGATGAGGGGGGCCAGGTAGGAGATGATGCGGATATCGAAGGAGGGGTTCATCATGTACAGCAGGATAGCCACCCCGATGAGGATAAGGGAGACCCCCAGGGTCATGGTCCCCACCCGGCGCACCGTCTTCTGCTTTGCCTTTTCCTCCCGGCGCAGCAGCCGCTCCTCCTCGGCCCGGCGCTTTTGCTCCTGACGGCGCTCCTCGTCCTGGTGCCTGCGCTCCTGGCGGCGCTGTTCCTCTTCGGCCCGGCGCTGCTCCTGGAGCAGCTTCAGCTCCAGCTTCTGGGCCTCCCGCTGGGCAGCCTTATCCTGGCGCTGGGTTTCCTGCTGGGCCCTGCGGGCCTGGGCCTCCTCCTGCCGGGTTTGGGCCTGGGCCTTGCGGGCGGAGCGCTGCTCCCACACCGAGGGGGCAAAGACGGTCTTCTCCTCCTGGCCCTCCGGGGCGCTTTCGCCCTCCTGGGGGGCCTCACTGGTTTTTGGCCCGCCGGAAATCTCCGGCTGGGCTTTTTCCTCTTCCGGGGAACTCTCCTCCTGGGGGAGCTGGCTGGTTTCCATCCGGGCCGCTTCCTCCGAGGGACCCTCCCCCTGGGGGCTATCATCGGGTTGGCGTGCATTCATACCCTCTGGCTGGGCTGTTCCCTCCTCCGGGATGGGGAGCCCCTCCTCCCGCTCAAGCAGATCGTTTGTCATGGCGCTTCTCCTTTCTGCTGTCCTCCCGCTCCCCGTACTGGGGGTAGTCCTCCACCCTGTCGGCGGGCATCCGCTTGCCCCGCACCAGCCACACCCCCAGGGCGATGACGGCGAAGGAGAGGAGCAGGCTGGGCAGGTAATCCAGGAAATCCGCCAGCCACAGGGGGAGGATGTCGTTGCGCCAGAACCAGTGAAGCAGCCGGTTATAGATGCTGAGAAGCCCGGCGCAGATAAGCCCTATCCCCAAGGCCACGTGGTATTTTCCCACCATATCCCCCAGGGTGAACCGTCCCCCCAGCAGCTCCTGGAAGAAAAACTCGTCCCGCTCCTGAAGCTCGGTGAGGGCGTAGTAATCCAGGTTGCGCAGGGTAAGGGTATCAAAGAAGGAGTAGAACCACAGCACCGGCATGATAAAGATAATCCAGGGGAACATGGTGGCGCCGATGGCAAGGGCGAACCAAAAGAGGATCATAATTCCTATACCCCGCTTCATCAGGCCCAGGTACATCTCCCCGGCGCCGGGCCAAAAGGCGCACAGGAGGCTAAACAGTCTGCTTTTTTTCATGATCTATCTGCTCCTCTCAGATCTATGGCAGTGATTTGGTCCACGATGTCGTTGATGCCGCCGGTGACGCCGGCCGCAAAGTCCCCCAGCCGCTGGCTGACGCTGGTCCTGGGATGGTGCTCCTCGGTGCCGGTGTCCGGCCGGCGCAGCGGGATGGGCTGCCCGAAGGTGTTGAACACCCCGCTCCCCCACAGCACCAGGGTGAGGCTGG
>OFGR01003050.1_pt1 | contig 10340 bp, 9 predicted proteins | sample 1521811 | NCBI WGS metagenome assembly OFGR01 (sample SAMEA3504098, study PRJEB24116) | mouse gut metagenome | biome: mouse gut; feature: mouse-associated habitat; material: faeces | place: Denmark | collected 2011
TGCTCCGGGCCTTTGCCAAGGCCAGAAAGAAAAACAACAGGCTCAAGTTGCTGATCGCCGGGGACGGCGAGGACGCCCAGAAGCTGAAGGACCTGGCCCGGCAGCTGGAGGTGGATTCGGCCTGCTGCTTCTGCGGCTGGGTGTCGGATATCGGCAAGTTTTTCAAAGCCTGCGACATCGATGTGCTGTGCTCCATTTCCGAATCCTTCCCCTATTCCATCCTGGAAGGGGTCAAGGAAGGCTGCGCCGTCATCACCTCAGACGTGGGCGGAATGCAGAAGCTCATCGACAGCGGAGAAGACGGCTTTATTTTCCAGCCTGGCGACGTGGAGACCTTTGCCGGCTATATGCTGCGCCTGGCCCGGGACCCGGACCTGCGCCAGTCCTTTGGCCAGAAGCTGCGGGAAAAGGCCAGCCGCATCTATTCGTTGGACGGCATGGCCGCCCGCCAGAGCCAGATTTATCAAACCATCGCCGCCCGGCAGGCCCGGGGCCTGCAAGTCACATCCGCTGAGTTATGCCATGCAGCCGTTGATTGACCACGATTCTGAAATGGCGGCGCAGTTCGAGAAAGAAATGCGCCAGTATCTCGACACGCTGAATGTCCCCGCCAAGAAAAGAGCCGAGCAGGGACTCGACCCTAATCCCCGTGAGCCTGAGAGAAAGAGGTTCATCATCTCCGACATAACGCCCGAAGCGGTACACCGTATCCATTCGCAGAACAAACGCGGTCTGTGTCTTGTGTCAGATGAGTTTTCAGGCTGGTTCAAGAATTTTAACCGCTATAACAACGGTTCGGAATCCGAATTCTGGATGTCGGTGTTCAGCCATAAATTTGCCATGTCCGACCGAAAGAGCTGTGCAAGCGGTATCTTCATCCGCCGTCCGTTCATCTGCGTATGCGGCACCATTCAACCGGAAATCCTCTGGGAGCTCGCCTCCAACAGCCGTTCGTCAAACGGTTTCCTTGAGAGAATACTCTTCGTTATCCCAATCAATCAGGACATGGGCAAATGGAACAAAGAACGCCGGCTCCCGACATTCCCCATGACCGAGGAATGGAGAGCAGTTTTGCAGAAACTGATGTCACATGACACAGAGGTTGACGCAAACGGAGACTTTGTTCCCCATATGCTCTGCTTCACACAAGAGGCGATAGACCTGCTGTTCGACTGGCAGAACGCGACGACCGACCGTTGTAATGCCGGACAGAGCGACACCGTCAGGGCTATCGCCAGCAAACTGGAGATATACGCTGTCCGTTTCTGCCTGATATTACAGGCGGCACACTGGGCGTGTGGCGAGGGAGAACTGACAGTATCAGCCGACACCGTGTCGAAGGCAATCAGGCTTACCGAGTATTTCAGAGCCACAGCCACCAAAGTGAGAAAGATAATCACCGAACAGGCAATGCCCGACATTCAGTGTGCCGTCCTCGCTGATTTGCCTGAACATTTCACAACGGCTGAGGGAGTAGCCATAGCCGGCAGAAACGGCATGTCGGAGCGTTCTTTCAAGCAGTGGCTGAAAGACAAAGGGAACGGGATACTCTTCATCAGGGAGAGCCACGGCAAATATTCCAAAATCTGAAAAGACTCCTGCACTTTCTGCACTTTCGCATTTTCAACACGATTTTTGACCGCCTTTCGGCTGTCAAAGTGCGAAAGTGCGGAAAATGCAAAGGGTTTTACGCAAAACAAAAATTACAATCCGATTATGAGTCAGTTCAGATTTATACTCCAGCCGTACCGCAATCCCGGCAGCCGGCACTGTTGCCCGGAGTGCCACCGTCCACGCTCTTTTGTCCGCTACATCGACACCGAAGAAAAGATTATATTTCCCGACCATGTGGGACGCTGTAACCGTGAGCAGAAATGCGGCTATCACTACACTCCGAAACAATACTTTGCCGACCATCCCGATGTCTCCGAAAAGAACAGCGACATATCGCCGTACATTTCAGGGCAAGGATGCGGCAAGGCATACAGCAGACATATCCCGAAAAGTCAGCCGCCCAAACCTCCGTCAACGATTGACCGCGATCTGATGCGCCGGACCATGAAGGGCTATGACTCCAACAATTTCTTTCTTTTCATAGCCGCCGTTGTCGGCCGAGAGGAAGCAACACGACTGATGGAACTTTTCAATATCGGCACGTCACGCCACTGGCCGGGTTCATGTGTGTTCTGGCAGACCGATGTCAACGGAGAAATCCGCACCGGAAAAATCATGCTATACGACTGGAAAACCGGGCATCGTGTCAAGGAGCCGTTCATCCATGTCAGCTGGGCTCACTCCGTGATGAGGTTGCCCGACTTCAACCTCAGGCAGTGTTTCTTCGGAGAGCATCAGTTGAGGGCCCGCCCGGATGATGCCGTCGCCATTGTCGAGAGTGAGAAGTCAGCTGTCATCGCTACCCACTACATGCCGCAGTTCGTATGGCTTGCCACCGGAGGCAAGAACGGCGCGTTCAACAGCGAGGCTCTTTCGGTGCTCTCCGGCAGAGAGGTGTTCCTTGTTCCCGACCTCGGTGCAACGGAAGACTGGTGTAGCAGGATACCGAAGTTGAAATCCCTCGGAATATCCGTCCGTATCTTCGACTTCCTTGAAAGAAACGCAAGCGAGGAGCAGAGGCATTCCGGTCTCGATATTGCCGACTATCTCGTTTCGGAACTTACGCCGCAGGGCATACTCGAAGGTATGATGCAACGGAATCCCGCACTCCGAAAACTTGTCGAGACATTCGACATGGAGCTTGTCGGGATAAGCGAGATGACCGAAGAAGAACGTAACAGGTATACTGATTGCAAGCCGACGAGTGATGCCGGATGACAGAATGACGATTCAGTTTTGTGAACGACTGAGTTCTCATCTGTTCAGACGTTCAGACGTTCATTGGTTCAGTTGTTCAGACGTTCAGTTGAACACAGGTTCAGACGTTCATCGGTTCAGGCGTTCATAATTTCACATCCTCATTCTTTCACTCCTGTGATTTGCCTTGCGCATGACAAATCACACATGATGTTGTCTGTCTGTAGCGACGTGGCTGCATATCCGAACAGGCATAGACCATAGACGTGAACACGCATATAGATATTAGGATATTAACTATAGATTTATGGATTGACATATCAATCTACAGTAAGATATATCAACCGATGTATCTTTTGAATCATCCGGTAATCTATGTTTCTATCTAATTACCTATAGACCTATGGCTCTATGGCTGACAAGCCATAGACGGCAGTATCGTAAACAAACCGTAAAGAATCGGCAAAGCAAGTTTATGCCGATGTAATACATCCGGCGACTCGCCCCATGCTGCACGAAACGCAGAAGGGGCAGCTCCCGTCGGTCACAAAACTTGCTGTTGCCATTTCAATCACCTTAACAATTACAATGATTATGAAAAATAATTTACCCAAAGACCACATGGTCTCGACCCGCCTTTCCGACCCTCTCTATCGTCGGCTCGGCGCTTACTCCCGCGCAAGCGGTGAGACAAAGAGCGGTGTCATCCGCTCACTGATAGAGAAGGGATACGTCAAGGAACGCATCTTTCCCGACATGATGTCGGCAGTCCGGAAACTTATCGGTATGGCGACTAATCTCAATCAGGCGGCGCATCAGGCAAACGCCGCAGGGTATCGCTCTGCGGCTGCTGAACTGACCGCGCTTGCCAAAGAAATCCGTTCAATCCTAAACTCGATTACCTATGGTGGCTAAGATAACAAAGGGATCAAGCGCAAGCGGTGCGCTTGAATATATCACCCGGCACTGGAAGCTGAAGCCTATGGAATCCTGCATGGCCTCAGATGAACCCGACCTTATGTGTCTTGAATTTGACGCACAGGCGAAAATGAATCCTCGTGTCGAAATCAACTGTGTCCACATCTCTCTCGACTTCTCTCCTGAGGACAAGCCGAAGCTGGAGGCAGACCTGGAACTGATGAAGACAATCGCCCATGATTACATGGAACGGATGGGTATCAGGGACACCCTCTTCGTGATTGTCCGTCATAACGACCATGACCATCCGCACTGCCACATTGTCTATAGCCGTGTCGATAACAATGGCAAGACTATCTCCGACCATAACGACCGTTTCCGCAGTCAGAAGGCTTGCGAGGATATAACCCGGCAATATGGACTGCACTGGGGCGAAAGCCGGAAGAAAGTCAACCGGGAGCGTCTCCGACCGCATGATGCCGCCAAATATCATATCAGCGACATTCTTGAAGTGGTGGTGCCGCAGTGCCGTAACTGGGAGCAGCTTGAAAGGGCTCTAAAAGCCAACGGCATTTCGGTGGAGTTCAAATGCAATCCCAATACCGGAGAGCGTCAGGGAGTGTCTTTCGGATATGATGACGGTAAAGAGAATCATGTGTTCCCCGGTTCTAAAGTCGGCAAGGAGTATAGTTTCGCACATTTGTCCCGGACTCTTGACCGCAATCAGAAGGCTTACGAGAAACGTACCCGCTCAATCGAGGTTCAGGCCACATGGGCGAATCCGACACCTCCGAAAGAACAGCCATCTGTGCTTGAAGAAGGCGTCGGCATGACGGTCGGTGCGATAGGAGCATTGGGCGACCTGTTCCAGACCCATGCGCCCGAAGACCCTCAGACGTTGGAGGAGTTCGACTGTATGCGAAAGAAATATGCACAAAAGCCCCGCAGGGGATTGAAACACTGAAATTGAGGAATTATGAGACAGAAAGGACTTATTATCTCGTATCTTAGGACAAGACTCTCCGACAGGCTTCTCGACTTTGGCGAGGATTTGCAGCTGTGGGTGGAGCGCAATCTCGACAAGCGTTTTCAGGTCGTTTGCGACCCTACAAACTGCGGATGCAACTTCTCGCTGTTCCAGCCTATGATGTTCAATCTATATCTCCGTTGCTGGGAGCGGAGCGACAGCTATCTTGGATTGCCCGACAATCTTCTGATTGTCGCCAGCTTCGGATGCTCTCCCAAAACCATTGACCGACAGTTCCCGTCGTTCCATGATTTCCTGATGCGCCACGGCAAAATGCACGGCTTCCGTCACATCGCTTTCGACGACACTATGGTTTATTCCGCGATAGATGCAGTAGGAAAACGCAATATGTCAGAGCTGCTGATACCTCTCAACTACCATATATTGCCCAACAACTACGCTATCAACCCGATAGAATGACAATAGCGTGAAAATGACAATGCCAATAACGGGAGTGGTATCCACTGCAACCGTTATTGGCATTTGCTTAAAATCTCAATACATTAGTTCCTTGCTATAATGAAAATTATTCTGCCAATCTAAAACCTATATACGGAGATTTGAAATTCGGATTGCTTACAAACCGACAACCGGGGTTGTTATAATCCGGAATGACATTCCAACTACCTCCACGGAATATCTTTCCTATGTCTGACTTCTTAGCTCCATGGGGATTCCTTTGGTTTTTCTCTGAATAATTTCCGTACCAGTCCTGCACCCATTCAGACACATTTCCGCCCATATCATATATACCAAGTTCGTTTGGCATTTTTGTACCAACTGGATGCGGCTGCATCCATGAATTGTAGGAACTCCATGCCGTAGTGTCTGGATTATCACTACCGATAAAAGAATATCCGGCGGTCTTATTTCCACCTCTTGCAGCAAACTCCCATTCGGCTTCCGTTGGCAGACGATATTTTTTCCTGTCAGCTTGTTGAGTTTCTTTATGAACACCTGTATGTCATACCATGAGATGTTTTCTACCGATAATTTATCTCCTTTGGAAATGCTCGGATTCTCCCCCATAACGGCTTCCCACAATTCTTGTGTCACTTCATATTTGCCGATACGGAAATCGGACAATGTTACCTCATGTTTAGGAGTCTCATACAGGTGTTCAGCCTCGCCTTCATCAAGTCCCATTGTGAAAGTGCCACCTTCCACATCAACCATTTCAATTTCCGGAATGACTGTCGACTCTTTTGCGCTGACGGCAATTGAAAAGGCTATTGCAAGTGTAGCAGGTATTATCCGAGTCAATAATCTCATAGCACTCAAATTAACGATAATCCGTTTCTATAAAATCTCCGCCCTTCGATTCCTTTGACAAGGTTTCCGGAGAGATTTCCACTTTAATTCCCTTGGCGTTAAGATGCCCCATGGGATTGTCGCGCATGGCTCTCATAGCCCGTAATATTGTCTTCCGGTCTCGTTTCTCATACGTGTCGGCTCCATATATTCCGTTTATTATCTTGTCGGATCTCTCAATCCCATCAGCGACATAACCATACCTACCTTCGCCAGTTCTTGCCTCAAGTATCAGGCCGGGGAGTCCATGGAATTTCCATGGTCCATCCTGAATAGGAATCTCGGGGGTAAACCATGCAGTCCAATGACGACCATGATAATCAGTTTCAGCCTGTATGCACTCGTAACCGAGTATGGTCTTGGTGCTGTCGCCGATTTCCCAAACCATTTCCGAGTAGGGTTCTGTGTAATACACAGGCTCGTCAGTGCCTATCACATCATAGACAGTGATAGTGGAATCGGCCGCTGACTTCACTACATATAAAGTCTCTTTTTTACGAGGCAGTTTATTTACGTCTATACCGCCTTGCGCTATCATGGCCTGCAACGCTGCCTCTTGGGTCTTCTTGAAGTTTGCAAGTCCCTCGGGAGTTGATGTCAATGAGTCAATCTCCTCAGACCGGGGATTAAAGAATTTTGACTGCCCTGCATTTGCAAGAAGATGATATTTGTTGCCTCTTTCCACACCGTTCTCATAGAAAGAGATTTCTGAATAACTGACTTCAATGTCAGCCTTCTGTTGCGCGCTCACGGCTATCGCCACAAAACACACGATGATTGATGTAAGTATCTTTTTCATTTCATTTTGTAGTCAGGTTCGATGTTGTGTTTAAGGCCGTCATATTTAGGGGTCTCGATTTTGTTGCCTTGGTCGTCGGTGGAGTATATTTTCACATTCTGACCTTGGGCATTCATAATGCTCTCTTCATTATTGGCAAAATATTCGGCATTTTTCAGAGCTTCCTTGCGGTCAACCTTCGAATAATCGCCTTGCATATACATAGGTGTCATAATGCGGTAGGTACGTTCAAGTCCCGTAGCTACAAACGAGAAGCCACCATTGGCTTCGGCTTTAAGGATTAGACCGGGCAGTCCGTGAAGTTTCCACGGACCGAATGGCATCGGCAGTTCCGTTGCAAACCATGCTTTCCAATGGCGGCCATGATAATCGCTTTCAGCCATGATACATTCGTAACCGAGGACTGTTGCGGTAGAATCTTCCACTATTGTCCATTGCATTTCGGAAAGCGGCTCGGTGTAATATCCGTTATCTTCACCAAATTTATTGTAATGCGTCAGACAGTCCTGTGCGAGGTCAGTGAAAACATAGCTGTTAGTAGGTTTGGTTGGACCTTTTCTCATGTCAAACGAGACTGAACCGTCAGGCTCGACAGTCATACACGCCTTTTTGATTATCTCCATGTATTGAGCCTTCCCCTCCGGTGTCGATTTCAACGAATCCACCCAAAGGCTTAGGTCGTTGAAATACTTAGCTTCCGTTGTAGAAGCCAAAAGCGACATTTTGCCGGTGTTGATTTTACCGAATTTGTTGGGGAACGATGAATCATAGCTGACAATGATTTCAGCTTTGTTCTGTGCCATTGCAGATATAGCCACTAAGCACATGATGATTGATGTGAATAGTCTGTTCATTTTCTGAGAGATATTGAGATTAGCAGCTCGCGGCCCCGGAGCCAGCGTTGGCTCTCGAAAGAGGTGAGTTGATTGTATGTGGTGTAGTTGTATGTGCGCTGATTGAAGATGTTGCTTAACGAGGCGGACAATTCCAGTCGCTTGCTGAGTTTGTAGATCAGTTTTGTGTCGAGAAGGAACACGTTCTTGAACTGGTCGGAAGTCAGTTCGTTTCGGTAGTGTTCACCGCTGATGTGCCATTCCCATTTGCAGTGGGGCATGATGTTGAGCAGAAGCTCGTTCTCCATATTGCCGAGCCATGAGGCGTTAATGCCGTTCATGGACATACGGCTCGAAGCCCACTCGAAACGATAGTCGAAACTGAACCAGCGCAGCGGCGCTCCGTTGATTTTTGCGCCTACCGACCACGAAGTGCCGACCGAGTTGACATTGGTATTCTCTGAAATCAGATGCGATTCATTGCGGCTGAACGAACCGTTGATGTTTGCGCTACCTCGCATGAAGTCAAGTGTCTTGCCTATGTTGCCGCTTGCCATCAGCATCTGTCCGTCGCTTTCGGCATCGGTGTAGGAATAAACCACATAGTCGCCATAAAGCTGCTGTGCCATTGTGTAGGGGTTGTGACTCCACGACTGCATCACGAAAGCGTTGGCGAATATTCCCCGGCGGGTGTGTTTGTAGGAGAGTCTGCCTGATACCCGTTGAGAGGAAGAATTATAGAAATCATCGACACCGCGACGGAACGAGCGGTAATTGGTCATCACATATCCGGGCTGAATCATGTTGAGATTCATCGGCGAACGACCGGTGCCTCCGCTTACGCTCATCGAGAAGCGGTTGTTTGGTTTCCAGTTCATGCTGAGCGACGGCGAAAAATAAACCTCGCTACGGTTGGCAAGTGCCTTGTCGAAGGTATAATGGGCGAAACTGACAGGAGCGTTTAGAGAAAAGTTGACACGTTTCACCCAATACTCGAATTTCGGAGTTGCATAAACTGTGAGATAGTTGGTGTTCAGCACATTCGTAGTCTCGCCCGTTATTTCCTCGGGCATATCAGGCAATTCTGTGTTGAGATAGCGGAAATAACCTTTTACGCCGCCTTCAAGACTGATGGTTATCCCCTTGACGGAAAAGGCGTAAGCAGCACTCTCGTTGGTATAGAAAGCATGGTCTTTGACCTGCTGACGCATAAAGCCATCATTAATCGACACTGATAGCGTCTGCGGAAGCGACTCCCATTCGTTCTTGCTTATGAAAGTGACGAGATGTTTACCATTGAAACGTTTGATAAGTTTGAAATTATTGCCTACATAGTAGTCGGGGAGCGATGCAGTTTGGTCGTTGGGCAGAGAGCCGCTAACGCCGAGGCGAATATCATCCCAGTCGATATTGGTTTTCAGCGTGTTGTTGATGAACGCTGTCTTTTGGTTCAATTCATAGATAAATTTGCCCGATAGGGAATGTGAGCGGTCAACGCCGTTGTGGCTTTCGGTAACTACACGGTTGCCATCGTTGAGAAAGTAGGTCGTTACGTTTGCCGCCTCTGCCGTGATACGGTTGAATGAGTAGTCAATCTGTGTCTTGAACTCTCCGCGTCCGAGTTTCCAAAGGGCATTGGTCGAAACAAGTGCCGAGCGATTGAACAGTGTGCGTTTACGGCTGAGATTAGGTACTCCGGGGAGCGACACACCGACATATCGGCTCAGGTCAGTTCCACGGCGGGAAGCGAAAAAGTCCGTGGCCTGTGCCGACAGGTCTTCGCCGATGTTGTTGGTCTTGAATGTGGTTATGTTCTGAAAATTTGGCATCACCGCCATAGCGAACAGTTCACCATCCCATATCGCACCGTCGGGCTGCCATGAGTAGCCGCCTCCGGCATCGCCGTGGAAACTCCACGTTGCCTTTGCCTTGTTTTTCAGTTTGATGTTGATAGCCGCCTTGTCTGAGAAAGATATGCCCGACAGCACCTGCATCGGCTGATGGTTCTCCATCACCTCGACCGCGCCCACATCCTCATGGCTTATGCCGTTTGTTGCTATGCCGTATTTGCCGCCGAGGAGGTCGGAGCCTTCGATATAGAATTTGTTGATGTCCTCTCCCTGGTACTGTATCTTGCCGGATTGCTCCACGTTGATTCCCGGCATACGTTTGAGCACATCACCGATTGAGCGGTCCTGCTGCTGGGCGAAGCTTCCTACATTATATGTGATAGTATCACCCTGCTCACGTATGCGGTCAGCCTTGACCGTAACCTCTTTAAGCAGTGTAGTTCCCGGTTCAAGCTGAACGGTTATCGGAAAAGAAACGCTATCGAGTGGTATCGATTGCTTGGCGAAGCTCATCATCGACACCTCCAACCGACAACCGGCAACCGACGGCAACGACATAGCAAAGCCACCATCGCCTTTCGACGTGGCATATTTCTTTATCTTGCCGTCCGCACCCTTGACAATGACGGATGCCCCGGTCAGCGGCTCGTTGCTATCCTTGTCAACCACATTACCAGACACATTTACCTGCGCCACGGCACTAACCGCGACAATCAGGCAAAGCATATATGCGAGGAGACGGTTCATAAGTCGTGGGGATAGTTGGTTTCCTCTTTGTCGTAGTGGACAAT